>Ga0255182_1000693_pt1 | contig 20215 bp, 33 predicted proteins | sample Atl_UVDOM_RepA_8_FD_188420 | JGI IMG/M metagenome (GOLD analysis project Ga0255182, IMG submission 188420) | Freshwater microbial communities from Altamaha River, Georgia, United States - Atl_UVDOM_RepA_8d | ecosystem: Environmental > Aquatic > Freshwater > River | place: USA: Georgia...
TCCTCGTACGAGCGTTCGATGCCCTCCTTGCCGATGTGCGTGGTGCCGCTGTAGTCGGCGCCGTCGATGCGCTGCAATTCCTGTTCGTTGATGCGGCCCACGTAACCGACCACCGCAGCCATCTGCGATCCCAGCGGATAGTAGCGGGTGAGGCGACCTGCGATGTTGAAGCCCGGGAAGTGCTGGCGGTTCACCGAGAAATTGGCGACTTCCTGTTCCGTCAGGTTGTTGCGCAACGGGATGCTGTCGAAGCGGCGCCGCTGCCGGAGCTCGGTGCGGAAGCGCTCGAGCTGTTCGTCGTCGAGCGCGATGAACTGGCGCAGCCGGCCGATCGCGGGCTCCAGCTCGCCGGCCACTTCGGGTACCACCTCCAGCGTGAACGACGTGCGGTTGTCGGCGAGCAGCACGCCGTCACGGCTGTAGATGAGGCCCCGCGTGGGCGCGATGGGCAGCACGCGCAGCCGGTTCTCCTGCGACAGCGTCGTGTAGTGGTCATGCGACATCAGCTGCAGGTACACCAGGCGCGCGATCAGCACCCCGGTCAGGGCGAGCATGCCGACGACAGCCACGATGACCCGGCTCTGGAAGATGCGGGCTTCGCGGTGCTTTTCCTTCAGGCGCGGACCGAAGTTCATCGGGCGCGACCTAGACCGTGGTTTTCCGGCGGACGTCGCGCAACACGATGAAGGCCCATGGCCACAACAGCGCGCTGCTCAGCGCGCCCAGGAGATAGAACGAGCTGTAGGGTCGCGACCCGAGCACGTTGTAGACGAGGAGCATGGCACCGAGATACAGGAACACGACCGAGCCCACCACCACCGACTGCTGGATCAGCGGGAACACCCTCACCTGCTGGTGATAAATCACCGTGATGTAGGCCACGAACGACAGGCCCATCGCGTGCTGGCCCAGGATGGCCCCGTGCAGCACGTCGAGCAGCAGGCCGACGAGCCACGCACTCAACACGCCGAAGCGCTCCGGCATCGCGAGGCACCAGTAGATGACGACAATCGCGACCCAGGCGGGGCGCCACGGATTGGCCCAGTCCGGCAGCGGCACTATCGTCAGCGCGAACGCGACGAGGAGGCTCAGCGTGACGGCACCCGCCCAGCGGAGGCGCCGGATCATGGGACGCCCGCCGGCGCCACGGCGCCGGTCGCATCACTCGCGGCGGGCTCCGCGGGCGTCTTTGCCTGGGGCCAGACCAGCAGCACTTCCCGCGAACGGCCGAGCTGCGCGCTCGGCTCCACGACGATCCGCGAGAAAGGCTCGCCGGGCACGACCGTCACTTCGGCGACCTTGCCGACCGGGTAACCCGCCGGAAAGCGATTGTCGAGGCCGGAACTGACGACGAGATCGCCGGGTGCGATGTCGGCATTGGTCGGCACGAAGCTCAGCAACAGCCTGTCCGACTCGCCCGCACCGACCGCGATCGCGCGCACGCCGGTGCGGTTCACCTGCACCGGGAGCGCGTGCCGCGCGTCCGAGATCAGCAGTGCGGTGCTGGTATAGGGATTGACCTGGATGACCTGGCCCAGCACGCCCTGGGCGTCGGCAATCGGCTGCCCCACGTAAATATGCTGGCGGCTGCCCTTGTTGATCAGGATCTGGCGCGAGGAAGGATTGCTGTCGACCGCGATGACATCGGCCACGACGACCTCTTCGCCAAGCACGGGCGAGGAATCCAGCAGTTCGCGCAGGCGACGGTTCTCCTGCTCGAGGGCCGAGTAGCGCTGGGTGCGGGCGCGCAGCAGGAGGTTCTCGGCACGCAGACTGTCGTTTTCGACCTGCAGCGCGTCGCGCGAGCGCAAGTTGCCGGCCGCCGCGTCGACGAGGCGCACCGGCAGCGTCACCAGATACTGTACCGGGTACACGGCGACCGACAGCGCCGCGCGCAGCGCCGACAGGTTCGCATGCCGATGGTCGATCGAAATCAACAGGAACGAAAGGATGAGGCAGGCGACGAACCTGGCGGTAGCCGAGGGTGCGTCTGTGAACAGCGGCTTGATGGACTTGCCCCCCGTGCGCGGGCCCCGGCGCGCTTATTCGAGCGCCAGGATTTCGGGGCCGTGTTCTTCGATCATCTCCAGCACGCGGCCGCCACCGCGAGCCACGCAGGTCAGCGGGTCGTCGGCGACGAGCACCGGCAGGCCGGTTTCCTCCATCAGCAGGCGATCGAGATCGCGCAGGAGCGCGCCGCCCCCCGTCAGCACCATGCCGCGTTCCGCGACGTCCGAACCGAGCTCGGGCGGCGTTTTCTCGAGCGCGGTCTTCACCGCCTGGACGATGCCCTGCAGGGGTTCCTGCAGCGCCTCGAGGATTTCGTTGCTGTTGAGCGTGAAGCTGCGCGGCAGGCCCTCGGCGAGATTGCGGCCCTTGATTTCGATCTCGCGAACTTCGTTGCTGGGGTAGGCGCAGCCGATTTCGTGCTTGATGCGCTCCGCGGTCGCGTCGCCGATGAGGCTGCCGTAGTTGCGGCGGACGTAATTGACGATGGCGTCGTCGAAGCGGTCGCCGCCGATGCGCACCGAATCCGAGTACACGATGCCGTTCAGGGAGATGATTGCCACCTCGGTGGTGCCGCCGCCGATGTCGAGCACCATCGAGCCGCTCGCGTCGCTGACCGGCATGCCCGCGCCGATCGCGGCGGACATCGGCTCCTCGATCAGGTAGACCTCGCGGGCCCCTGCCCCTTCGGCCGATTCGCGAATCGCGCGGCGTTCGACCTGCGTCGAGCCGCAGGGCACGCAGACCAGCACGCGCGGACTCGGCTTGAATATCGAATTGCCGTGCACCTTGCGGATGAAGTGCTGGAGCATCTTCTCGGTGACCGTGAAGTCGGCGATGACGCCGTCCTTCAGCGGGCGGATGGCCTCGATGTGGCCGGGCGTGCGACCGAGCATGCGCTTGGCTTCGATACCGACCGCCGCAATCTGCTTCGAGCCCGAGTCCTTGCCGCGGCGAATGGCGACGACAGAGGGCTCGTTGAGCACAATGCCTTTGCCGCGTACGTAGATCAGCGTGTTCGCCGTGCCCAAGTCAATGGACAGGTCGTTCGAGAACACGCCCCTCAGCATTTTGAACATTCCCTAGGCTCCCTGGATCGGAACAGAGCGACGAAGACACGGCTGACGGAGTCGCAGCACGATTCGCGTGGAGACGGGAATGTGAGGCCGGCAGACTCGAAACGGTCGTGGTAGACTTCGCCCGCGCGCCGCGGCTGCACGCAGCGTCGTCCAGAGCGGTATGCCTGGCCCTGCCGCGCGCGACGCACCAACAAAATCGGTTCGTAATGTAGCAGCGGCCGCCTCGTTCGGCAAGCCGAACGCAGGCGCGTTTTTCTTTGCGTTTCAAGACATAACGGGTTGTGGCGATGAGCATTGGGGCAGCGGAGATCAAGGGCATCGCACGCCTGGCCAGAATCGCGATCGACGAAGCAGACATCGCGCGCTATGCCGGGCAACTGTCGCAAATACTTTCCTATGTCGAGGCGATGAACGCCGTCGACACCACGGGCGTCGAGCCACTGGCGCATGCGATCGACGCCATCGCAGTGACCCGGCCCGATGCGGTCACCGAGGCCGTCGACCGCGCGGCGCTGCAGGCGGGTGCACCGCAGGTGCAGGAGGGCTACTACCTCGTGCCCCGCGTCATCGAGTGACGCCCGCAATGTTCGCCGAAACCGTCACCGACATCGCCGCCGACCTGCGCGCGCGACGCTACTCCAGCGCCGAGGTCACCGAACACTATCTCTCCCGCATCGCGGAACTCGACCCGGCTCTGAACGCTTACATCACTGTCTGCGCCGACCAGGCACGGGCGGACGCGGCGCGCGCTGATGCGCTGCTGGCCCGGGGCGAGGGCGGCCCCCTGACCGGTGTTCCCTACGCGAACAAGGACATTTTCTGCACCCGCGGCGTGCGGACGAGTTGCGCATCCCGCATGCTCGACAATTTCGTCGCGCCCTACGACGCCACCGTCGTCGAGAAGCTGAGCGCGGCCGGCATGGTCATGCTCGGCAAGACCAACATGGACGAATTCGCGATGGGCTCGTCGAACGAGACGAGCTGGTATGGGCCCGTGCGCAATCCATGGGATCGCGAACGCGTGCCGGGCGGCTCATCCGGCGGTTCCGCCGCGGCCGTGGCCGCGCGCCTCGCGCCCGCCGCGACGGGTACCGATACGGGGGGCTCGATACGGCAGCCGGCGGCCCTGTGCGGCATCAGCGGCCTCAAGCCGACCTATGGCCGCGTGTCGCGCTGGGGCATGATCGCGTTCGCCTCCAGTCTCGACCAGGGCGGCCCGATGGCGCTCACCGCGGCGGACCTGGCGCTGCTGATGAACGCGATGGCGGGGCACTGCAGTCGCGACTCGACTTCGGTCGAGCGGCCGGACGAGGATTACACCCGCCTCCTGCCCCAGTCGCTCGCGGGCCTGCGCGTCGGTTTGCCCACCCAGTATTTCGCCGCGGGGCTCGATCCGGCGCTCCGCGCGGTCATCGATGCTGCGGTGGAGCAGTTGCGTGCGCAGGGCGCGGTGACCAGGCCGGTGGAGCTTCCGCACGCAGCCTTCGCCATCCCGGCCTACTACGTCGTCGCGTCCGCCGAGTGCTCGTCCAACCTGTCACGCTACGACGGTGTGCGCTTCGGACATCGCTGCGAAGAGCCGCGTGACCTCGACGATCTTTACACCCGCAGCCGCGCCGAGGGTTTCGGCGACGAGGTCAAGCGCCGCATCCTGGTGGGGACCTACGCGCTTTCCGCCGGCTACTACGACGCGTATTACCGCAAGGCCCAGCAGTTGCGCCGCCTGATTCAACAGGATTTCGTCACCGCGTTTGCCGACGTCGACGTCGTGCTGAGCCCGACCACGCCAACTACTGCTTTCGAAATCGGGCAGAAGACGGACGACCCCGTAACGATGTACCTGTCCGACATCTACACCACCGCCGCGAACCTTGCCGGCTTGCCCGCGATGTCGGTGCCCGCCGGGTTCATCGAAGGCCTGCCGGTCGGCATGCAGTTGATTGGACGCTATTTCGACGAAGCGCGCCTGCTCAACGTGGCGCACCAGTATCAGCAGGAGACGGCATGGCATCTCGCGCGGCCGCCACGGACATGAGTTGGGAAACCGTCATCGGGCTCGAGATTCACGTTCAGCTCGCAACGCTCAGCAAGATCTTCTCGGGTGCCGCCACTGCGTACGGCGCCGCGCCCAATTCGCAGGCCTGCGCGGTCGACCTCGGCCTGCCGGGTGTGCTGCCCGTGCTCAACCGCGCCGCGGTGGACATGGCCATCAGGCTCGGCCTCGCGCTCGAAGCCGAGATCGCGCCCACTTCAGTGTTCGCGCGCAAGAATTACTTCTACCCGGATCTGCCCAAGGGCTACCAGATCAGCCAGTACGAGCTGCCGATTGTCGCCCGTGGCCGTCTGCCGATCCGGCTGCCTGACGGCAGCGAGCGCGTCATCAACGTCACGCGCGCTCACCTCGAGGAAGATGCCGGCAAGTCGGTCCACGACGCCTATCCCGGCGCGACAGGCATAGATCTCAATCGCGCAGGCACGCCCCTGCTCGAGGTCGTGTCGGAACCCGAAATGCGCAGCCCCGAAGAGGCGGTGGCGTACATGCGCACGATGCACATGCTCGTGCGTTATCTCGGCATCTGCGACGGCAACATGCAGGAAGGTTCCTTCCGCTGCGACGCCAATGTTTCGGTGCGCCGCGCGGGCAGCCAGACGCTGGGCACTCGTACGGAAATCAAGAACCTCAACTCGTTCCGCTTTCTCGAAAAGGCGATCCAGTTCGAGGTCGAACGCCAGATCGAGCTGCTTGAAGGTGGTGGCAAGGTCGTCCAGGAAACCCGGCTGTACGACGCCGAGCGCGACGAGACGCGCAGCATGCGCAGCAAGGAAGACGCCCATGACTACCGCTATTTCCCTGACCCCGACTTGCTGCCCGTGGTGGTCAGCGCATCGCGCATCGACGAAGCCCGCGCGACACTTCCGGAGCTGCCCTGGGCCCGGCGCGAGCGCTACGTCAGCGAATACGGTCTCACCGCCAGCGACGCGGACGCGCTGGCCCAGGACCGCGCCATCGCCGATTACTACGAAGCTCTGCTCGCGGTGGCCGGTGACGCCAGACTCGCCGCCAACTGGCTAAACGGGGAAGTCTTCGCGGCGCTGAACCGCGGCGGAGTCACGATCGAGGCGTGCCCGGTCGCAGCGGACGCCCTCGGTCTGCTCCTCCAGCGCGTGCGCGACGGGACAGTCTCGGGCTCACTGGCCAAGCAGGTTTTCGACGCGATGTGGAACGGCGAAGGCAGCGCAGACGACGTCATCGAGTCTCGCGGGCTTCGACAACTGAACGACAGCGGCGCGCTCGCAGCAATCATCGACAGCGTCATCTCGGAAAGCCCGCAGCAGGTCGAGCAGTATCGCGCGGGGAAGGACAAGGTCTTCGGCTACTTCGTCGGCCAGGTGATGAAGAAGTCGCAGGGAAAAGCCAATCCCCAACAGGTGAACGACCTGTTGAAGGAAAAGCTGGCGTAAAAACTGACGCGGCGCCCGAAGGCGCCGCGCAACCAACCCGGTGACGACGACGCCTATTCCGCGTCGGCCGGCACCGCGTCCGCCGGACGGTCCATCAGCTCGACGATCGCCATCGGCGCGTTGTCACCCGGGCGGAAGCCGCACTTCAGCACCCGCAGGTAGCCGCCGGGGCGCTTTTCGAAGCGCGGACCCAGCTGGTTGAACAGCTTGGTCACTGCATCGCGGTCGCGCAGGCGGTTGAAAGCCAGGCGCCGGTTTGCAACGGAATCCTTCTTCGCCAATGTGATCAGCGGCTCGACTTCGCGCCGCAGCTCCTTGGCCTTCGGCAGCGTCGTGCGGATGATCTCATGCTGGATCATCGACACGGCCATGTTCATGAACATCGCCTTGCGATGGGAGCTGGTCCGGCCCAAGTGCCGACCCGCGTTCTGGTGCCTCATGTTCTGCTACCTCTGTTCGAGCTCGTCAATTCGACAGGCGATCGTGGTCGTAGAGCCCTTTCGGTGGCCAGTTTTCCAGCCGCATGCCCAGGGACAGCCCACGGGCCGCCAGGACATCCTTGATTTCCGTCAGTGACTTCTTACCGAGATTGGGCGTCTTGAGCAGCTCGACTTCCGTCCGCTGAATAAGATCGCCGATGTAATAAATGCTCTCCGCCTTCAGGCAGTTGGCCGAGCGCACGGTCAGCTCCAGGTCGTCAATCGAGCGCAGGAGGATCGGGTCGACCGAGACTTCCTCTCGACGCGGCTTGTCGCCTGCACGTTCCTCGCCGGACAGATCCACGAACACGGACAGCTGGCTGCGCAGGATGCCGGCAGCTTCGCGCACCGCGAACTCCGGGTCGATCGTGCCGTTCGTCTCAATCGTGATGATCAGCTTGTCGAGGTCGGTCTGCTGCTCGACACGGGCGCTCTGCACTTCGTAAGCGACGCGGCGAACCGGGCTGAAGGAAGCGTCGAGCTTCAGGCGGCCGATAGACGTCTCCGTCTCCTCAGGGTTCTCACGCGAGATCGCCGGGTGGTAGCCACGTCCCCGCGTAACCTTCAAGCTCATGTTCAGCTCGCCGTTCTCGCCAAGATTCGCGATATGAAACGACGGATCGATGATTTCGACGTCGTGGTCCAGCACGATATCCGCCGCCGTGGCCGCACCGGGCCCCTTCTTGTTCAGGGTCAGCGTGGCCTCGTCGCGGGCGTGCATCTTGATCGCCAGGCCCTTCAGGTTCAGGAGGATGTCGGTGACGTCCTCTTGCACACCCTCGATCGTCGTGTACTCGTGCAGAACGTTCTCGATTTCGACCTCGACGACCGCCGCACCCGTCATGGACGACAGCAGCACACGACGGAGCGCATTGCCAAGCGTGTGGCCGAAGCCGCGGTTCAAGGGCTCCAGCGTGATCTTCGCCGTGTGGCTGCCGAGCGTCTGGACGTCGACGATTTTCGGCTTAAGTAGTTCGCTCACCGCTGCGACCATGTGTTTCTCCTTCAACAGGCCTACTTCGAGTACAACTCGACGACCAGGGATTCGTTGATGTCAGCCGGGAGGTCGCTGCGTTCCGGTACGGTCTTGAAGATGCCCTGCATCTTCTTCGCATCCACGTCCAGCCACTCCGGCCAACCCAGCTGTTCGGCCAGGGTCAGCGCGTCCTGGATTCGGGTCTGCTTCTTGGCGCGCTCGCGAATGGCGATCACGTCCTTGGGGCTCACCTGGTAGGACGGAATATTCACGACCTTGCCGTTGACGGTGATGGCCTTATGGTTGACCAGCTGACGCGCCTCCTGACGGGTCACGCCGAAACCCATCCGGTAGACGACGTTGTCCAGCCGACACTCCAGGAGTTGCAGCAGGTTCTCACCCGTTGCGCCTTTGCGGCGAGCCGCCTCCGTGTAATAGCTGCGGAACTGACGCTCCAACAGGCCATAGATGTAACGCAGCTTCTGCTTTTCGCGCAGCTGCGTAGCGTAGTCGGAAAGCCTGCGGTTGCGCGCGTCGCCGTGTTGCCCCGGCGGCTTGTCGAGCTGGCACTTCGATTCGAGCGAACGCGCCCGACTCTTCAGGGACAGATCCGTACCGAGCCGTCGGCTCAGTTTGCACTTGGGGCCAAGATACCTCGCCATGCCTTATCCTCGATGCTTAGACGCGGCGCTTCTTAGGCGGCCGGCAGCCATTATGCGGAATGGGTGTCACGTCAGTGATGTTCGTGATCTTGAAGCCGGCGGCATTGAGCGACCGGACAGCGGACTCACGCCCCGGGCCTGGGCCCTTGACGAACACGTCGAGCGTCTGGGTACCGAACTCGTCGATTACCCGGGACAGCTTCTCCGCCGCAACCTGCGCGGCGAACGGCGTGCTCTTGCGGGAGCCTCTGAACCCACTACCCCCCGCCGTCGCCCAGGCAAGCGTGTTGCCCTGGCGATCGGTGATGGTGATGATGGTGTTATTGAATGACGCGTGGATGTGCGCGACGCCTTCCACTACCGTCTTCTTGGCCCGTTTACGGGCCTTGGCCGCAGCCGCGTTCTGTTGTGCCATTACGCTTCAACCTGCTCGATCATTTTTTCACGACACCACGACGCGGGCCCTTGCGGGTGCGTGCATTGGTCCTGGTGCGCTGGCCGCGTACGGGCAGGCCACGCCGGTGACGAACGCCACGATAGGCGCCGAGGTCCATCAAGCGCTTGATGCTCATCGAGACTTCACGACGCAGGTCACCTTCGACCGTGAACTTGCCGACCTCGGTGCGCAGCGCTTCCATCTGCTCCTCGGTCAGGTCCTTGATCTTGGTATCCGGTGGGATTCTCGTGGCGGCGCAGATTTTGCCCGCGCGCGTCGCCCCGATCCCGTAAATATGGGTCAGGGCAATAACCGTATGTTTCCGATCTGGGATGTTGACACCCGCGACGCGTGCCATAAGTCATAGACCTCGCTTAACTGTTGCCGTCAACCCTGGCGCTGCTTGTGCCGGGGGTCTTTGCAGATGATCCGAACCGTGCCCTTGCGCCGGATGACCCGGCAATTGCGGCAGAGCGGCTTGATCGATGCACGTACTTTCATTGCTCGCTTCCTCGTCGGCGCTCAACGGCGCCCATAGCCCTTCAAATTGGCCTTCTTGAGCAGGCCTTCATACTGGTGCGACATCAAGTGGGCTTGCACTTGAGCCATGAAATCCATGATCACCACCACGATGATCAACAGCGACGTACCACCGAAGTAGAACGGCACGTTGAATTCGAGGATCAACAATTCAGGCAACAGGCAGACCAGCGTGATGTACACCGCGCCTGCGGCGGTCAGCCGGGTCATCACGCCATCGATATAGCGCGCCGTCTGCTCGCCCGGCCGGAAACCGGGCACCAGCGCGCCCGACTTCTTAAGGTTGTCCGCCGTCTCCTTGGGGTTGAACACGATCGCCGTATAGAAAAAGGCGAAAAAGACGATCGCAGCCGCATAGAGTAACACGTAAATCGGCTGTCCGGGCGACAAAGTGCTCGCAAGGTCGCGCAGCCAGGTCATCCCCTGCGCGTTCCCGAACCAACCGGCGACCGTGCTCGGAAAGAGGATGATGCTTGAGGCAAAGATTGGGGGAATCACGCCCGACATGTTCAGCTTGAGTGGGATGTAGCTCGTCTGCGCCTGCGTATAACCCTGCCTTCCGCGCTGCTGCTTCGCGTAGTTCACGGTTACCCGACGCTGTCCGCGCTCCACGAACACGACCAGACCAGTGATCACCACGACCAGGGCGAACAGCGCGAATATCAAGAACAGGTGCATCTCACCTGTGCGCGCCAGTTCGAGCGTGCCCCCGACGGCGCTGGGCAAGCCCGCGGCAATGCCGGCGAAAATGATCATCGAGATGCCGTTGCCGATGCCCCGTTCCGTCACTTGCTCGCCCAGCCACATGAGGAAGAGCGTGCCACTGACGAGCGTGGTGACGCAGGTGATCTTGAAAGCGATGCCCGGGTTCATTACCAGGGACATTCCGCCCGTCGACTGCTGCTCCATCATGACCGCGATGCCGAAGGCCTGAAAGGTCGCCAGCACCACGGTTGCGTACCGGGTGTACTGGTTTATCTTCCTGCGGCCGTTCTCGCCCTCTTTCTTCAGCTGCTCGAGTTTCGGGTGCACGAAAGTCAGCAACTGCAGGATGATGGACGCGGAGATGTACGGCATGATGCCGAGCGCGAGCACCGAGAAGCGCTGCAACGCGCCGCCCGAGAACATGTTGAACATGTCAAGGATCGTACCGCGCTGCTGGTCGAACATCGCCGCCAAGGCAGTCGGGTCGATGCCGGGCACGGGAATATGCGAGCAGACGCGGAACACGACCAGCGCGCCCAACAGGAACAGCAAGCGCTGCCGGAGTTCCGTCAGCTTGCTGCCGCCGCCCAGCGTGCTGGGCAATTTTCTGCTCGCAGTAGCCATGGCTTATGCTTCGATGCGGCCCCCGGCGGCTTCGATGGCCGCGCGCGCACCCTTGGTCACTTTCAGGCCCTTTATCGTGAAGGCCCGCGTCACGGCGCCGCGCGCAATGACCTTGACTTCCAGGATATCGCGACGGATGAGGCCGGCCGCGCGCAGCGCGTCCATATCGACCTCGTCGCCGGCGAGCTTTTCCAGCTCGTGAAGGCGGATTTCGTCGTGCGTCGGCGCAATCGGCGAGCGGAAGCCGAACTTCGGCAGGCGCCGCTGCAACGGCATCTGACCACCCTCGAAACCGACCTTGTGATAACCGCCTGCGCGAGCTTTCTGGCCTTTGTGGCCGCGGCCGCCGGTCTTGCCAAGGCCGGAGCCGATGCCACGACCGAGACGCTTGCGCGGCTTTTTCGAACCCTCTGCGGGCTTGATGTCATTCAAACGCATGTCACGCCTCTTTCACTTCGAGGAGGTAGGAAACCTTGTTGATCATGCCCCGGACTGCGGGCGTGTCTTCCACGGTGACCGTATGATTGGTGCGGCGCAGGCCGAGTCCGCGCACGCACTGGATGTGCGACTCGAGCCGCCCGGCTGCGCTCTTGACGAGCTTCACCTGAATTTTCTTTTTTTCGGTCATCGCATCAGCCCCGGATCTCTTCAACGGACTTGCCGCGCTTGGACGCGATGTGTTCCGGCGACGACATGTCCTGAAGACCCTTGATCGTCGCGCGCACCACGTTGATAGGATTTGACGACCCGATGCATTTCGCGAGCACGTTGTGCACCCCGAGTACTTCGAAAACGGCACGCATCGGGCCGCCGGCGATGATGCCGGTACCCTGGGACGCGGGTTGCATGTAGACCTTCGCGGCTCCATGCTCGCCCGTCACTGGATACTGCAGCGTGTCACCGCGTAACGCGATCGTCTGCATGTTGCGCCGCGCATTTTCCAGCGCCTTCTGGATCGCGGCCGGCACCTCGCGGGCTTTGCCGCGGCCCATACCGACCCGGCCGGCACCGTCGCCAACCACGGTCAGCGCTGCGAAACCGAAAATGCGGCCACCTTTGACAACCTTGGCGACGCGATTGACCGCGACGAGCTTCTCCTGGAAGCCTTCCGGGCTGTCACCAATATGTTCGTTCGAGCTCATAGGTACACCGTGCGCTGTGTTTAGAACTTCAGCCCGCTTTCACGGGCCGCGTCGGCCAGCGCTTTCACGCGACCGTGATACTTGAAGCCGGAGCGGTCGAAAGCGACCTCCTGGACACCGGCTGCGATGGCCCGCTCGGCCACGAGCTTGCCCACGACCGTCGCGGCATCCACGTTGCCGCCGTGCGCCAGCGACTCGCGAAGACTCTTCTCGACGGTGGAGGCGGCGGCGACCACCGTGCCGCCGTCCGCCGACAGTACCTGGGCGTAAATGTGCCGGGGCGTCCGGTGGATGCAGAGCCTCGTGGCTCCGAGTTCCGATATGTGGCGACGGGTCTTCTGGGCCCGGCGCTGGCGCGCTTGCTTTTTGTTCATTGCATTTCGCTCAGGTCTTCTTCGCCTCTTTGCGCAGGATCTTCTCGCCTGCGTACTTCACACCCTTGCCCTTGTAGGGCTCGGGGCGGCGGTAGGCGCGGATATTCGCCGCTACCTGCCCGACTTTCTGCTTGTCGATCCCCTTGACGAGGATTTCGGTCTGCGACGGCGTTTCGATGGTGATGCCATTCGGCACTTCGAACTCCACCGGATGCGAGAAGCCGAGTGTCAAGCTCAGCGTCGCGCCCTTCGCCTGCGCACGGTAGCCGACGCCCACGATCTCGAGCTTGCGCTCATAGCCCTGGGCGACACCGACGACCATGTTGTTCAGCACGGCGCGAGCGGTGCCCGCCTGTGCCCACGCTTTCGGCGCGTTCGTGGCGGTGCCGATGTTCAGCACGCCGTCAGTGACGGAGGCGCTGACGTATTCGTGAATGTCGGTGGCCAAAGTGCCCTTAGGGCCCTTGACCTCGACGTGTTGCCCCTGGATGTCGATCTGTACGCCAGCCGGCAGTTGAATCGGTTTTTTTGCTACGCGAGACATGTGTGCTTCTCTAGTACACCGAACAGATGACTTCGCCGCCAATGCCCATCGATCGGGCCTGGCGATCAGTCATGAGACCACGCGATGTGGAGACGATTGCGATGCCAAGACCACCGACCACGCGCGGCAGTTCGTCGGCAGCCTTGTACACACGCAGGCCGGGGCGGCTGACGCGATCGATGCGTTCGATGACGGGCCGGCCGCCGTAGTACTTCAGGTCGACGACGATGCTTGAATGGACGCCCTCTCCTTCGACGCGGAAGCCCTGGATGTAGCCTTCGTTCAAAAGCACCTCGGCAATCGCGAGCTTCTTCTTCGAGCTCGGAATGCGTGTTTCACGCTTGGCACGCGCCTGAGCGTTTCGTATCCGGACGAACATGTCCGCGATAGGGTCTTGCATACTCATCTTTTGCTTCCGCCTCTAATTTGATGCGCCGCTGCGCTTACCAGCTCGCCTTGACCAGGCCGGGGACATGCCCCTCCATTGCCAGTCTGCGCAGCTCGTTCCGCCCGAGGCCGAACTTACGGTAAAAGCCGTGCGCACGACCGGTCAGGCGGCAGCGATTGCGAATCCGCGATGGGCTCGAGTCGCGCGGAAGCTTCTGCAGCTTGATGCGCGCCTCGTCACGCTCCTCCATCGAGCGCTTCTCGTCCGTGATGATTTCCTTGAGTGCCGCACGCTTGGCCGCGAACTTTTTCGTCAGCTTGATGCGCTTCACTTCGCGATTGACCATGGAAGTCTTAGCCATGTGCTTACCCTCTCAGCGGGAACCGGAACGCCTGCAGCAGAGCACGGCCTTCCTCGTCGGTTTTGGCGGTCGTCGAAATGCAGATGTCCATGCCCCGGATCGCGTCGATCTTGTCGTATTCGATTTCCGGGAAAATGATCTGCTCCTTGATGCCAAGGGTGTAGTTGCCCCGCCCGTCGAAAGCCCGACCGTTAACGCCACGGAAGTCGCGAATTCGCGGCATCGCAATGTTGATCAGGCGGTCCAGGAACTCGTACATACGCTCACGACGCAGCGTAACCTTGGCGCCGACCGGCCAGCCCTCACGCACCTTGAACGCGGCGATCGACTTGCGAGCCTTCGTCACGATCGGCTTCTGGCCGGTGATTTCGGTCAGCTCGTTCACCGCGTTCTCGAGCACCTTCTTGTCGCCCAGCGCCTTGCCGAGGCCCATGTTCACGGTAACCTTCGTGATGCGCGGGACCTCCATCACGGAGCCGTACTTGAACTGCGTCATCAACTGGTTGACGACGGTCTCGCGATAGAAATCCTGTAATCTCGCCATGGCTTTTGCCTTATCTCTCAGACGTCCACAACTTCGTTATTAGACTTGAAGAACCGCACCTTGCGGCCGTCCTCCAGGGTCCTGATGCCGACACGGTCCGGCTTCGAAGTCATGGGGTTGAAAATCGCCACGTTGGACACGTGCAGCGGGGCCTCCTTCTGCACGATTCCACCCGGCGTGCCGAGCGTCGGATTTGGCTTCGTGTGCCGTTTGACGACATTGATGCCTTCCACGATTACCTGGTCGGTAGGCAGCACGCGCAACACGGTCCCGCGCTTGCCCTTGTCCTTGCCAGTCGTCACGTAGACCTGGTCGCCCTTGCGTATCTTTTTCATGTCGTCATTCTCCTGGCGCTCAGAGCACTTCCGGCGCGAGCGACACGATTCGCATGAAGCGGTCGCCTCGAAGCTCGCGCGTCACCGGCCCGAAGATACGTGTGCCGATCGGCTGCAGCTGCTTGTCGAGCAACACGGCCGCATTGCCATCGAAGCGAATCACGGAGCCATCGCCGCGGCGGACGCCTTTGCGGGTGCGCACAACGACGGCGTTGAACACGTCACCCTTCTTCACCTTGCCACGCGGAATCGCGTCCTTGACGCTGACCTTGATGACGTCACCGATGTGGGCGTACCGGCGGTGCGAGCCGCCGATTACCTTGATGCACATCAGCCGGCGCGCGCCGCTGTTGTCGGCGGCTTCCAGCATGGATTGCATTTGAATCATGTTTTTTTCTCCGCTGAGTCCGCGCCGACGCTTAAACCTGGGCAGCGCGCGTAATCACGCGCTGCAAACGCCACGCCTTGCGCTTGGACAACGGGCGGCACTCTTCGATCGCCACGGTGTCACCTTCCTTGCATTCGCCGTTTTCATCGTGGGCGAGAAGCTTGGTCGACTTGCGCATGTATTTCTTGTAAATCGGATGCTCGACCCGGCGCTCGATCACCACCGCGATCGTCTTGTCCATCTTCGTGCTGACGACCTGGCCGGTCAGCGTCCGCTTGGTCTTCGTCTGCTGCTCCATTAGGCGCTCCGCTTCTTCTCGCTCAGGATCGTCTTGATGCGCGCGATATCGCGTCGCGTTTCACGCAACACGCTGGGCTTGGGGCCCTGGCCCGAACCGCGCTGCATGCGTGCGTTGAACTGCTCGCGACGCTTTTCGAGGACCATCGCTTTCAGCTCGTCCGCGGACTTGGCGCGGAGTTCCATGACGTCTTTGGCCTTCATCACATTACCTTTCGCGAACTGAAGGTGGTGCGGATGGGCAGCTTCGCACCGGCGAGGCGGAAGGCCTCCCTCGCGACGCTCTCCTCCACCCCTTCCATCTCATAGAGCACCATGCCCGGCTTGATCTGCGCCACCCAGTACTCAACGTTACCCTTGCCGCTGCCCATACGGACTTCGAGCGGCTTGCTGGTGATCGGCTTGTCGGGAAACACCCTGATCCAGACCCGGGCACCGCGCTTGACAGCGCGCGTGATGCAGCGGCGCGCGGCCTCGATCTGGCGCGCGGTCAGCTGTCCACGGGTGGTCGCCTTCAGGCCGAACTCGCCGAACGAGACAGCGCTACCGCGCTGGGCGAGGCCGGTGTTACGACCCTTATGTTGTTTCCTGAACTTCGTATTCTTCGGTTGCAGCACGACGCGAACTCCTTAAGCGGCAGGCGTATGCTCGGCGGCAGGTTCACTGGTGGCTTCTTCGGCGCGGCTCATCACCTCGCCCTTGAAGATCCAGACCTTCACGCCGATGACCCCGTAGGTCGTATTGGCCTCGGCGAAGCCGTAGTCGATATCCGCGCGCAGCGTGTGCAGCGGGACCCGGCCTTCGCGATACCATTCCGAACGTGCGATTTCGGCGCCGTTCAGTCGCCCTGCGACGTTGATCTTGATGCCCTGGGCGCCCAGGCGCATCGCATTCGACACTGCCCGGCGCATGGCGCGGCGGAACATGATGCGGCGTTCCAGCTGCTGCGCGACCGATTCCGCAACGAGGTAAGCGTCAAGCTCAGGCTTGCGGATCTCCTCGACGCTGATGTGCGCCGGGATCTTCATCAGCGCCGTAACCTGCTTGCGCAGCGACTCGATGTCCTCGCCCTTCTTGCCAATCACGATACCCGGGCGCGCCGTGTGAATGACGATGCGAGCATTGTTCGCCGGACGCTCGATCTGGATGCGGCTGACCGATGCATGGGCCAGTTTCTTGCGAAGAAACTTGCGAACCGCGAGGTCGGTGTTGAGGTAGTCGGCGTAATTCCGGCTGTCGGCATACCAGGTCGACGTCCAGTCCTTGATGATGCCCAGGCGGATGCCGTACGGATGTACTTTCTGACCCATGTTTAACGCCCTGCCTCTTCGACGACCACGGTCACGTGGCTCGTGCGCTTGAAAATCTGGTTGGCCCGGCCGCGAGCGCGCGGCATCCAGCGCTTCATGATTGGGCCCTCGTCAACCATGATCGTCTTCACCTTCAACTCGTCAACGTCGGCGCCGTCATTGTGTTCGGCGTTCGCAATTGCGGACTCGAGCACCTTCTTGATGAGCCCGGCAGCTTTCTTGTTGCTGAAGGTCAGGATGTTGATCGCTCGATCCACGGGCAGGCCGCGGATCTGGTCGGCGACCAGCCGAGCCTTCTGCGGCGTGATCCTGGCGGAGCGTAACTTGGCAATAGTGGCCATGGTCGGCGGATCCTCTGATTACTTCGTCTTCTTATCCGCGGTGTGGCCACGGAAAGTACGCGTCTGGGCGAATTCCCCCAGTTTGTGACCGATCATGTTCTCGGTGACGAACACCGGCATGTGCTGGCGACCATTGTGGACGGCGATCGTCAGGCCAATCATGTCTGGCACGACCATCGAGCGTCGCGACCAGGTCTTGATCGGGCGCTTGTCGTTATTCTTGCGCGCAGTGTCCACCTTGTTCTGGAGGTGGTGGTCCACGAACGGACCTTTCTTGATCGAACGAGGCATGCCGGTTCTCCGCTGTTAGCGCTTGTCGCGACGGCGCACGATCATGCCGTCGGTCCGCTTGTTGGTGCGGGTCTTGTAGCCCTTGGTGGGCTGACCCCACGGGCTTACCGGATGCCGGCCGCCCGAAGTACGTCCTTCGCCGCCACCATGCGGATGGTCGACAGGATTCATCACGACACCACGCACTGTCGGGCGGATGCCTCTCCACCGCTTCGCACCGGCCTTGCCGTAAGCCCGCAAGGAGTGCTCATGGTTGCCGACCTCGCCGATGACTGCCCGGCAGTCGATCGGCACGCGTCGCATTTCGCCCGAACGGAGACGCAAGGTGGCGTAGACACCTTCACGAGCAACGTACTGCACGCCGGCGCCCGCGCTGCGCGCCAGCTGCGCACCCTTGCCGGGCTTCATTTCGATGCAATGCACCGTCGCGCCGACAGGGATGTTCCGCAGCGGCAGGCAGTTCCCGGCCTGAATTGGGGCATCGACACCGGAGCGCAAGGTCTGCCCGACCTCCACGCCCTTCGGGGCAATGATGTAACGGCGTTCGCCGTCGGCGTACAGCAGCAGGGCAATGTGCGAGGACCGGTTCGGATCGTACTCGATCCGCTCGACTTTTGCTGCGATGCCGTCCTTGCGGCGCACGAAGTCGATGATGCGGTAATGCTGTTTGTGCCCGCCCCCGCGATGACGCACCGTTATGCGGCCCGCATTGTTGCGACCGGACGATTTCGACATCTGCTCGACGAGGGCGTCGTGTGGCCGGCCCTTGTGCAGACCTGGGGTCGATATTTTGACGACGCCGCGGCGGCCCGGAGACGTCGGTTTTGCCTTGATGATAGCCATTGCTAGGTTCCCCGCTTACGCAGCGCCCATGAAGTCGATTGTGAAGCCGGGCTTCAGGGTCACGTAGGCCTTCTTCCAGCCCGAGTGAGCTCCCGCGCGACCGCGGAAATTGGTGCCCTGCGCTCGAACGTTGAGCACGCGCACCGACTTCACCTGCACGTTGAAGAGCTTCTCCACGGCAGTCTTGATTTCCGGCTTGCTGGCGTCCGGCAGCACCTTGAACACGTACTGGCTGTCGGCAGACAGGCGCATCGCCTTTTCGGACATCTGCGGTGCCAGCAGCAGTTGGAGCATCCGCTCTTCGTTCATGACAGTCGCTCCTGCAGGCGGTTGATCGAACCCTGGGTGATCACAACCTTGTCGAACGCGATCAGCAGCGCCGGATCGACGGACTCAACATCCGCCAGCCCGACCCAGTGAAGGTTGCGTGCAGACAGGTAAAGCGCGTCGGACACCTCTTCGGCAACCAGCAGCAGGCTCTTGGTCTGGAATGCCGCCAGGCGCTCGACCAGCGCTTTCGTCTTCGCTTCGCTCACATCAAGGTTGTCAACGACCACCATGCGTTCCTGGCGGACGAGCTCCGACAGGATCGAGCGCAGTGCGCCCTGGTACATCTTGCGGTTGACCTTCTGCTCGTAGTTGCGCGGGCGCGCCGCGAACGCGCGGCCACCGGTACGCCAGAGCGGTCCGCGAGTCGTGCCGGCACGCGCCTGGCCGGAACCCTTCTGTTTCCAGGGCTTGCGGCCGCCACCACTCACTTCGGCGCGCGTTTTTTGCGCCTTGGTGCCAGCGCGCGACGCCGCGAAATAAGCCGTCACGACCTGGTGGACGAGGCCTTCCCGGTAGGGTTGGCCGAACACCGTTTCGGCAACGGAGAGCGAGCCCGCTGGGCTTCCGCTCTGGAATGAATGCAACTGAAGATCCATCGCCTGGGCCTCTATTTCTTCGCTTTGACGCTGGGCTTGATCAGGACGTCACCGCCGCGCGCGCCGGGAACCGCACCCTTGATGAGTAACAGGTTGCGCTCCGCGTCGACACGCACCACCTGCAGGCGCTGCTGGGTGCGCTGCTTGGCGCCCATGTGGCCCGACATCCGCTTGCCTTTGATGACTCGACCCGGTGTCTGGCGCTGGCCGATGGAGCCCGGCGCGCGGTGCGACAGCGAGTTACCGTGCGTGGCGTCACCCATCGAAAAATTGTGCCGCTTGATCGTACCGGCGAAGCCCTTGCCGATCGTGACGCCTGTCACGTCGACCAACGCACCGGCCTCGAACAGCTCAGCCTTCAACTCCGTACCGGTCTGAAGTTCCGCACCCTCACCCTCGGCGAGGCGGAACTCCCACAGGCCACGGCCGGCTTCGACCGACTGCTTCGCGAACTCGCCGCCTTCCGGCTTCGTGATGCGATTACGGTGCTTATTGCCGGAGGTTACCTGGACGGCGCGATAGCCATCGGTATCCACGGTCTTCACGCGCAGGACGCGATTCGGTTCGACTTCGACGACGGTCACGGGGACCGCATCGCCGGTTTCCGTGTAAACGCGGGTCATCCCGCGCTTACGTCCAATTAATCCAAGTGCCATGGCGTGCGCTCTCAATTCAGCTTGATTTGGACGTCGACGCCAGCCGCGAGGTCGAGTTTCATCAACGCATCGACGGTCTTGTCCGTCGGGTTGACGATATCGAGCAAGCGCTTGTGCGTACGGATTTCGTACTGATCGCGGGCGTTCTTGTTCGCATGCGGCGACGTCAGCACCGTGAAACGTTCGGTCTTGGACGGCAGCGGGATCGGCCCACGGATTTGCGCACCGGTTCGCTTGGCGGTCTCAACGATCTCACGCGTCGACTGGTCGATCAGACGATGATCGAACGCTTTGAGACGTATCCTGATGACCTGCTGATTCATATGCTCGTTCCTGCTTCTCGGCGGCCGCCCCCGCAGTGCGGCCGCTGTGGTTCTTCAGACTGGAGTTCAGGCAATGATCTTGGCGACGACGCCCGCACCGACCGTGCGGCCACCCTCGCGGATGGCGAAGCGCAAGCCTTCTTCCATCGCGATCGGGTTGATCAGCTTCACCGTGATCTTGA
>Ga0255182_1000694_pt1 | contig 20193 bp, 23 predicted proteins | sample Atl_UVDOM_RepA_8_FD_188420 | JGI IMG/M metagenome (GOLD analysis project Ga0255182, IMG submission 188420) | Freshwater microbial communities from Altamaha River, Georgia, United States - Atl_UVDOM_RepA_8d | ecosystem: Environmental > Aquatic > Freshwater > River | place: USA: Georgia...
CATTGGCAGGGGTGTCGGGGGCGTTGGGCTTGTCGGGCGCGCGGGTCATGGGCGGTGGGTGCGGTGTGTGTCGGTCGAGAACCGGTGGCTGCAAGGGCTTGGGCGCTGCAGCGTGAGGGCGCCGATACAATGCGGCCCATTCTATTCGACCGACTGCCTGGACTGAACCATGGAATACAAGACCTGGATGTGCCTGATTTGTGGCTGGATTTACGACGAGGCTGCAGGAGACCCTGAGCATGGCATTGCGCCGGGCACCAAGTGGGAAGATGTGCCGATGAACTGGACGTGCCCCGAGTGCGCGGCGCGCAAGGAAGACTTCGAGATGGTGGCCGTCTGATCGGGTGCCTCTGATCCGCACGGGTGGCGGGCCTTGCGCCCGGCTCCTCATGCTGCGGGTACGCAGAAATCGTCGCCAGGCACAAGTCCCGCCATCCGTGCTGCGTTGACGATGCCTTGGCAAGCCGCCTGTTTCAGGCGGCTTTCTTCTTGACCACCGCGTAGCGCTCCAGCGTTTTCTCACGCGCCTCGGCGTGGTCGACGATGGGGCGAGGATAGGTCTTGCTCAGCTCCACGCCGGCGGACTGCAGTTCCAGCGCGCCCGCCAGCCACGGCGCATGGATCGCCTTGGCGGACAGGCCGGCCAGTTCGGGCACGTAGCGGCGGATGAATTTGCCCTCGGCGTCGAATTTTTCGCTTTGGCTGACCGGGTTGAAGATGCGAAAGTAGGGCTGGGCGTCGCAGCCGCTCGAACTCGCCCATTGCCAGCCGCCGTTGTTGGCCGCCAGGTCAAAGTCGTTGAGGTGGGTGGCGAAGTACTTTTCGCCCCAGCGCCAGTCCACGCCCAGGTCCTTGCACAGAAAGCTGGCCACCACCATGCGCAGGCGGTTGTGCATGTAACCGGTCTGGTTCAGTTGCCGCATGGCGGCGTCGACCAGCGGGTAGCCGGTGCGGCCTTCGCACCAGGCATCAAACAGCTTGTGCCCGTGCGGGCCGTGGTCCCAGGCGATGGCGTCGTAGTCGCGCTTGAAGCTCTCACCCGCACCCACATGTGCAAAGTTGGCCAGTACCTGGGCATAAAAATCGCGCCAGATCAGTTCGGACAGCCACACGGCCGCGCCTTCGCTGCCGGCCTGCATGCGGCTGTGCGCCTCGCGTGCGAGCTGGCGGATCGACACCGTGCCAAAGCGCAGGTGCACGCTCAGGTAGCTCGGGCCCTTGACGGCCGGGAAGTCGCGCCGCTGGCCGTAGGCATCGATGCGCGGCAGAAAGTCCGCCAGCAGGCTTTGCGCGCCCGATTCACCGGCCGGGATGTGCAGGTCTTTCAGGTTGGTGGGTTCGAAATCGAGGTCCGACAGGCGCGGCACCGGCTGGCGCAGGGCTTCGGGGCGCGGGGCCAGGTGCTGGGCGTAGCGCTCGACCGGGTAGGCCTTGAGGTAAAAGGCGCTGACCTTGCGCAGCCAGGCGTTCTTGTAGGGCGTGAACACCGAAAACGCGGTGCCCGACTGGGTCATGACTTCCTGCCGCTCGAACACCACATGGTCCTTGCCGGTGTGCAGGGCGATGCCGTGGTCGGCCAGGTGGCCGCGCACCTGGCCATCGCGCCGCTGGGCATAGGGTTCGTCGTCATGGCTGGCAAACACGGCCAGCACGCCCAGCTGGTGGGCCAGGCGCGGGATTTCGTGCTCGGCCACGCCGTGCCGCACGATCAGGCCGCAGTGTGGGCCACCCAGCTCGCGCAGCCGCGCATCCAGCTCGACCAGCGATTCGCGGATGAACTCCACCCGCCGGTCGGCACGCGGCAGGGCGTCCAGGATGGCCGTGTCGAACACGAAGGCCACATGCACCTGGCGGCAGTGTTTGAGGGCATGGTAGAGCGCCGCGTTGTCGTGCACACGCAAGTCGCGGCGCAGCCAGACCAGAGCAGAGGGGTAAGCGTTGTCCATGGGAGCTTTGCCAGGGGGGCAGCCGTTAAAATTGCGGGATGTCCAACAATTCTGCCTTCACCCCGCTCACGCATCACTTTCTGGTGGCCATGCCGGGGCTCGAAGACGGGATTTTTTCGCGCGCGGTCATCTACCTGTGTGAACACAGCCCGCGCGGCGCCATGGGACTGGTCATCAACAAGCCGGGCGATCTGTCGCTGCAGGACCTTTTTGACAAGCTTGACCTGCCGCTGCTGCGCGAAGACCTGCGCGATGCCCCGGTGCTGCAGGGCGGGCCGGTGCAGACCGAGCGCGGCTTTGTGCTGCACGAGCCGGTGCGCATGGAAGACCCGGCGCAGGATGGCGGTGACATCTACGCCTCCACCCTCAAGGTGCCCGGCGGGCTGGAGTTGACCACCTCGCGCGATGTGCTCGAAGCCCTGGGCGCAGGCGCCGGTCCGCGCAAGGTGCTCATGACCCTGGGCTACGCCGGCTGGGGCGAAGGCCAGCTCGAATCCGAAATCGGCGAGAACACCTGGCTGACCATGCCGGCCGATCCCACGGTCGTGTTTGACACGCCCATCGAGCGCCGCTACGACGCGGCGCTGGCCCTGCTGGGCCTGCAGACCTGGATGCTCTCGCCCGAGGCGGGCCACGCATGAGCGCGTCCGCTCCTGCGGTGCAGCCCGCGCACCAGACCTTTCTGGCGCTCGACTACGGTCTCAAACGCACCGGCGTGGCGGTCGGCAACCGCCTGCTGCGCACGGCCACTCCACAGGGCACGATCGCGGCCGAGGGTGACGCCCGTTTTGCCAGGATTGCCGAGCGCCTGCGCGAATGGCAGCCCGATGCCCTGGTGGTGGGCGTGCCGACCCACCCCGACGGCGGCGAGCACGAAAACACCCTGCGCGCGCGCAAATTTGCCCGCCAGCTGCGCGGCCGCTTTGGCCTGCCGGTGTTCGAGGTCGACGAACGCTACAGCACCACCGAGGCGCATGCGATGGGCGCCCGCGACGCCGATGCCGCAGCGGCGGCCATCATCCTGGAACAGTTTTTGAGGACCCTGGCATGAGTGTCTTGACCCTGGACGCCGAAGCGCTTTACAAGGACTTGCTGCGCGGTGTGCGTCAGCTCTGCAGCCCGGCCACCCGGCTGGTGGGCGTGACCTCGGGCGGCGCCTGGCTGGCCGAGCGTCTGCAGGCCGATCTGGGCCTGCCCGGTGACGCCGGCCGCGTGTCCTCGGTCATGCACCGCGACGACTATGCCCGCCGCGGCCTGGCGGCCGGCGGCCAGACGCATCTGCCTTTCGAGGTGGACGGCGCCGACATCGTGCTGCTCGACGATGTGCTCTACACCGGCCGCACCATCCGGGCGGTGCTCAACGAACTCTTCGACTACGGCCGGCCGGCGCGGGTGCAGCTGGCGGTGCTGGTGGACCGTGGTGGTCGCGAATTGCCGGTGCAGGCCGACCATGCCGCCGCCCGTGTGAGCCTGCCGGCCACGCAGTCGCTGTCGCTGGCCCGCGACGAGGCCGGCACTTTCCGGTTCCAGATCCAGGACAAGGCCTGAGCCGAGCGAGGACCCCATGCTCTACAAACGCAACAACCCCCAACTCAACAAGAATGGCGAGCTGATCCATCTGCTCTCGACCGAGGGCCTCTCGCGCGACATCCTCACCCACATCCTCGACACCGCCCAGGGCTTTGTGAGCGTGAGCGACCGCGAGGTGAAAAAGGTGCCGCTGCTGCGCGGCAAGAGTGTCTTCAACCTGTTCTTCGAGAACAGCACCCGCACCCGCACCACATTCGACATTGCGGCCACCCGGCTGTCGGCCGATGTCTACACGCTCGACATTGCGCGCAGCTCGACCGCCAAGGGCGAGAGCCTGCTCGACACGATTGCCAACCTGAGTGCCATGGCCGCCGACATCTTTGTCGTGCGCCACAGCGAGTCCGGCGCGCCCTACCTGATTGCCCAGCATGTGGCGCCGCATGTGCACGTGGTCAATGCCGGCGACGGCCGTCACGCCCACCCCACCCAGGCGCTGCTGGACATGTTCACCATCCGTCACTACAAGAAGGACTTTGCCAACCTCACGGTGGCGATCGTCGGTGACATCCTGCACTCGCGGGTCGCACGTTCGGATGTGCATGCCCTGACCACCCTGGGCTGCGCCGAGGTCCGCGTGGTCGGCCCGCGCACGCTGGTTCCGGCTGACATGGCGCAGATGGGGGTCAAGGTTTTTCACGACCTCGAAGAGGGCATCCGGGACTGTGACGTGGTCATCATGCTGCGGCTGCAGAACGAGCGCATGAGCGGCGCGCTGCTGCCCTCGAGCCAGGAATATTTTGAAAACTACGGCCTCACGCCCGAAAAACTGCAGCGGGCCAAACCCGATGCCATCGTCATGCACCCTGGCCCGATCAACCGCGGGGTCGAGATCGACTCCGCCGTGGTCGACGGCCAGCAAAGCGTGATCCTGCCGCAGGTGACCTTCGGCATTGCAGTGCGCATGGCGGTCATGAGCATCGTCGCCGGCAACGAGGCCTGAGAGGAAAAAACCCATGAAACTCCTCATCCAGAACGGCCGCGTGATCGACCCGGCCAGCGGTTTTGACCAGCAGACCGATGTGGCGATTGCGGCGGGGCGGATCATCGCCATCGGTGCGGTACCGGCCGACTTTGCACCCAGCCGCACACTCGATGCGCGCGGCTGCATCGTCGCCCCTGGCTTGGTGGACCTGGCCGTGCGCCTGCGCGAGCCCGGCCATGAACACGCCGGCATGCTTGAAAGCGAAATGGCCGCTGCGGTGGCCGGCGGCGTCACCAGCCTGGTCTGCCCGCCCGACACCGACCCGGTGCTCGACGAGCCCGGCCTGGTCGAGATGCTGCGTTTTCGCGCCGAAGGCCTGCACCTCTCGCGCGTGTTGCCGCTCGGTGCGCTCACCCGCGGGCTGCAGGGCGAGGTGCTGACCGAAATGGCGCAGCTCACCCGCGCCGGCTGCGTGGGCTTTTCGCAGGCCGAAGTGCCGGTGGGCAACACCCAGGTGCTCCAGCGTGCGCTGCAATACGCCGCCAACTACGGCTACACCGTGTGGCTGCGCCCGCAGGAGCTGCACCTGGGCAAGGGCGTGGCCGCCAGCGGACCGCTGGCCACCCGCATGGGCCTGTCGGGCGTGCCGGTGGCGGCCGAGACGATTGCGCTGCACACGATTTTTGAACTGGTGCGCAGCACCCGTGCCCGGGTGCACCTGTGCCGCATCAGCAGCGCCGCCGGCGTTGCGCTGGTGCGCCAGGCCAAGGCCGAAGGCCTGCTGGTCACTGCCGACGTGAGCATCAACTCGCTGCACCTGACCGATGCCGACATCGGCTACTTTGACAGCCGTGCGCGCCTGGTGCCGGTGCTGCGCCAGCAACGTGACCGCGAGGCGCTGCGCCAGGGCCTGGCCGATGGCACGCTCGATGTGCTGGTGTCGGACCACACCCCGGTGGATGCCGACGCCAAGGCCTTGCCCTTTGCCGAGGCCGAACCCGGCGCCACCGGCCTGGAGCTGCTCTGGTGCCTGACGCTCAAATGGGCGCAGGACGAGGGGGTGGACCTGGTGCAGGCGCTCGAACGCATCACCGCCGCACCGGCGCGCGTGCTGGGCGAGCGTCTGGGCACCCTGCAGGATTCGGTAGGCCGTCTCGCCGTGGGCGGCGTGGCCGATGTGGTGCTGCTGTCCACCGAGGGCCACTGGCCGGTCGAAACCGGCGCGCTGCGCAGCCAGGGCAAGAGCACCCCGTTCTCGGGCTACGAACTGCCCGGCCGTGTGCGGGCGACACTGGTGGCAGGCCATCTCGCCTACGAGGCCGCCTGAACCCGGCTGCAGCGGCGCTGTGCGATGGGCCATGTCTTGCGATGACCACCATGCGCGCCTTCTGGAAAATCCTGCGTGGCCTGTGGCATTTGCTGACCGGGCTGTGGACCATCGTGATGCGTTTTCCGCGCCTGAGCCCGGAGCAGCGACAGATGCGGGTGCAGGCCTGGGCCTTGCAGCTGCTGGCGCTGTGGGGCATTCATGTGCAGGTGCTGGGGCGCCCGGTGGTGGCCGGGCCGGCGCTGATCGTGGCCAACCACATCTCCTGGCTCGACATCCTGGTCATCCATGCGGCGCGGTACTGCCGCTTTGTCTCCAAGTCCGATGTCCGTGACTGGCCGCTGATCGGGCGGCTGGCCACCGGCGCGGGCACGCTCTACATCGAACGCAGCCGACGCCGCGATGCGCGGCGCATGGTGCAGGACATGAGCGATGCCCTGCGAGAAGGCGATGTGGTGGCGGTGTTTCCTGAAGGCACGACCAGCGATGGCCGCAGCCTGCTGCCGTTTCATGCCAATCTGATCCAGTCCGCCATCGCCGCCGGTGCGCCGGTGCAGCCGCTGGCGCTGGGCTTTGTCGATGCCCGCAGCGGCCAGCGCAGTCTGGCGCCGTGCTACATCGGCGATGACACCCTGGTGGGATCGGTCTGGCGCACCCTGACGGCCGGGCCGATCACCGCCGTGGTCTGCTTTGGCGAGCCGCAGTCGGCCGAGGGCCGTGACCGCCGGCAATGGGCTGCGGACCTGCGCGAGACGGTGCAGGCGCTGGGCGCGACCGCCGGCCTCAGTTCAGAGGCGTGAAAGTGACCGGGACCGGCGGCGGCTCGGCCGATTGGCCGGTGGATTGGCCGGTGGCCGCAGCGTTGCCGCCTGGCGCAGTGCTGCCGGCCGCAGCGCCGGCCGTACACGGCATCTGGCACAGCTCGCGGTCGCGGGCCGGGCAAGCACGGTTGAAGGTCACCACATGGTCGACCTCGGCACGGATGCCGATCCACTCGCCGACCTTGTGGTCGTGGTGGCTGGGCACATGGGCCATCACGGTGTGACCACTGGCCAGGCGCAGGGTGTAGAGGAATTCCGAGCCCCGGAAAGCCTTGCGCACGATTTCGGCTTTGACTGGCGCATGGTCGTCGTGCACGATGTCGTCGGCGCGCAGCAGCACATCGCACTGGCCCTCGCAAAACGCACAGGGCAGGGGGCATTCGCTGACATCGCTGAGCGTCCCGATCGGCGTGTCGACCACGATCTGGCCGTTGTGCTCACGCAGCGTGGCGGGGGTGAACACACCGTGGCCGATGAAGTCGGCCACAAAGCGGGTGGCGGGCCGGTGGTAGAGGTTGTAGGCGTCGTCCCACTGGTGCAGCCGTCCTTCATGCATCACGCCGATCACATCCCCCATGGCAAAGGCTTCGAGCTGGTCGTGCGTGACCAGCAGGGCGGTGGTGTTGGCCGCCTTGAGGATGTTGCGCACCTCGTGGGCCAGGCGTTCGCGCAACTCCACATCAAGATTGGAAAACGGCTCGTCGAGCAGCAGCAGGTCGGGCCGGGGGGCGAGTGCGCGGGCCAGCGCCACGCGTTGCTGCTGGCCGCCCGAGAGCTCGTGCGGGTAGCGCTGGCCTGAACCCGAGAGCCCGACCAGGGCCAGCACCTCGGCCACGCGCGCTTCGCGCTCGGCGCGGGGCAGGCCGTGCAGGCCAAAGGCCACATTGCGCGCCACATCCAGATGCGGAAACAGGGCGTAGTCCTGGAACACCATGCCGACCCGGCGCCGCTCGGCCGGCTCGGACTGGCCCGGGGCGCTGACCACACGGCCCGAGAGCCGGATCTCTCCGCGCGAGACCGGCTCGAGCCCGGCCACGGCCCGCAGCAAGGTGGTCTTGCCGCAGCCCGAGGGGCCGATCAGCACGCCGATGTCGCCGGCCGGCAAACCGAGCGTGACCGCGCTGACCGCCGGCGTGCTGCGGCCCGGGTACTGCACATCGAGTTGGCGGATTTCCAGGAACATGCGCACGATTGTAGAAGGGCAGGGCGCCGCCTGAACACGCAGCCCGAACCCGGCCTCGACCGATGCCCGTTGCGCACGGGCCTGGGCCGCTGGCCCCGGACCGCGCGAGCATCAGGCCCAGTGACAGGGCCCAGTGACAGGGCCCAGCGACAAGGCCTGCCGGCCGGTCTCTACAATCCCCGGCATGTCTCGAATGCTCGACCGGTGGGGTGCTGCCGGCACTTCATTGCTGTTGCTGCTGCTGGCCCTGGTGCTGTCCCTGCCGGTGCTGGCGGTGCTGGGCTCGTGGCTGCACTGGACGCCCCAGACCGCGTCCATCCTGCGCGAGATGGCGTCCACCGTGCTGCCCGACTATGCCCTGACCTCGCTCTTGCTGTGCCTGCTGGTGGCCCTGGGGGTGACAGCCCTGGGGCTGGCGACGGCGGCAACGGTCAGCCTGTTTCGCTTTCCGGGCCGGGACCTGTTCGCATGGCTGCTGCTGCTGCCGCTGGCCATGCCGGCCTATGTGGTCGCTTATGCCTACACCGATTTCCTGCAGTTCAGCGGGCCGTTGCAGACCGGGCTGCGCGCGGCGCTGGGCCTGCAGGGCGCGCTCTGGCCCGATGTGCGCAGCCTCTGGGGCGCGGCGCTGGTGTTTACCCTCTCGCTCTACCCTTATGTCTACCTGCTGGCGCGCACCGCCCTGCTCGAACGCGCCGCCAGCCTGATGGAGGCGGCACGCCTGCTGGGGGCGCCGCTGTCCCGGCGCATCCGCGAGATCGCCCTGCCGCTGGCGCGTCCGGCGGTGGCCGCCGGCGTGGCGCTGGCGTTGATGGAAACCCTGGCCGACTTCGGCGTCTCGGCCTATTTCGGCATCCAGACGTTCACCGCCGGCATTTACAAGGCCTGGCTGGCCATGGACAACCGCCTGGCGGCGGCGCAGCTGGCGACGGTCCTGCTGCTGTCGGTGGTGCTGTTGCTGCAGCTCGAACAGCGCGCGCGCCGTCGCCTGCGCTTTGTGCAGGGCCGCCCCTCGCGCGAAGGCTCGGCTGACGCCCGGCCGGTCGCCCTGCAGGGCCCCGCCTGCTGGGCCGCCTGGGCGGTCTGCGCCCTGCCGGTGCTGCTGGGCTTTGTGCTGCCAGTGGGGATCCTGCTGCGCGCCTTCTGGCTCGAAACGGCGCCGGTGCCCTGGGACCGGTTTGCCGGCTGGTCCTGGAACAGCCTGCGCCTGGGCGGTGTGACGGCCGTGCTGGCCGTGGCCGCGGCCCTGGCCCTGGCCTTCAGCCACCGCCAGCGGGCGTCGGTCTGGACGGGCGGGGCCCTGCAGGTGGTCTCGCTGGGCTATGCGATTCCGGGTGCGGTGGTGGTGGTCGGCTTGCTGCTGCCGCTGGGCTGGGTGCAGCAGGTCTGGCCCGAAAGCCGGATCGGTGGCCTGATGACCGCCACCGTGCTGGGCCTGGTCTGGGCCTATCTGGTGCGTTTTTGTGCCGTGGCCCTGGAGTCGATGCAAAGCGGTTACGCCCGCATCGCCCCTTCGCTCGACGAGTCGGCCCGCATGCTGGGCGTGACCGGCTGGCGGCTGCTGCGCACGGTCCACGCGCCGCTGCTGCGCCGCACCACCGTGGCGGCCTTGCTGCTGGTGTTTGTGGACGTGATGAAGGAGCTGCCCGCCACCCTGGTGCTGCGGCCCTTCAACAGCGACACCCTGGCCGTGGTGGCCTATCAGCTGGCGCGCGACGAGCGTCTGGGCGAGGCCGCCCTGCCTTCGCTGGCGCTGGTGCTGGTCGGGCTGCTGCCGGTGATCCTGCTCAGCCGTACCCTGCGTCCGACCGATCAGCGCTGAGACCCGGCAGGCCGGTGTTTACAGCCCTTCGAGAATCACCAGCGTGCGCCGGGCCGACTGCTGGCTGATCGGCAGCACCGCCTGGTACTCGGGAGACTCGTAAAAGCGCTGCGCCTGCGCGGCATCGTCAAAGCGCAGCAGGACCAGGCGATGCGGTGACCAGAGCTGGTTCTCCAGCACCTGCATGGCGCCGCCGCGCGCCAGGTACTGGCCGCCGTACTGCTCCACGACCGGTTTGGCGCGCAACTTGTATTGCTCGTAGGTTTCGGGGTCGAACAGCTCGGTATCGACCACCACATAAGCGCAGGGCATGCGGACTCCTTGAATGACACGGTCAGGGCTCTATTGTCTTCGCCCCAGGGGGGCCCTGCCGTCGCGCCGGCAGCAGCGGGTGGCGGGTCGGCGGGTGGCGGAATTTTTCGGTCACAATCAGCGTTCCAGTTTTCATCCGCCCCTCCGAGATCCCCATGGTCAAAAAAGTCAAACCCCTGGTGGACGACACCGATGAACAGTCCCGGGAAGTGTTTGAAAAGGCCGCCGAGGTCTTTCGCGTCATGTCCGCGCCCATGCGGCTGCGCATCATCAGCGCCCTGTGCAACGGCGAGAAGAATGTGGGCGAGCTGCTGGCCGAGATCGAGACCACCCAGCCCAATATGTCGCAGCACCTCAACACCCTCTACCAGGCTGGTGTGCTGGGCAAGCGCCGCGAGGGGGTGCAGATCTACTACCGCATCATCAACGAGCGTGTCGTCACCTTGTGCCGCGCCGTCTGTGTGCAGATCGCCAGTGAAAGCCAAGCGTCAGTTTGAAACCGGGTTTTCACGGGAGTCCAAAGGGCGCCAACCGTCCTATGATTACCGTATATCGATACATAAGGAGAAATCAATATGAAAGGCAGACTGGTGCTGCTCGCGGGCCTGCTGTCGGCTTCGCTGGCCTGGGCCGACATCAAGGTGGTTTATCACCTCAGCGAAGGCATTCCGCAGGCCTCGCGCGCCATCAACAACATCCGCAACCATCTGGCGGCTGACCCCAAAGTCAAGATCGTGGTCGTCACGCATGGCCTGGGCATCGACTTTCTGCTCGACGGCGCCACCAACCAGATGGAGCAGCCGTTTGCCGGCGCCATCGGTGACCTGGCCAGCAAAGGGGTCGAATTCCGTGTCTGCAACAACACGCTGGTGTCGCGCAAAATTGCTGCCGACAAGCTGGTGATGGAAGCCAAAGTCGTGCCTGCGGGTGTGGCCGAGGTCGCCAAGCTGCAGGCCAAGGAAGGCTTTGTCTACCTGCGGCCCTGAGGTGCGCGCAGACCCCCCTCGATTTCTGATGAAGGAGAACCCATGAAGATTGCCCATGGATTGATCGCGACGGCCCTGCTGACCGCTGCCGGCCTGAGCCAGGCCCAGGCGCCCGACGCCGCGCAGGTGCGCAGCTGGGCCGCCTCGTGTTCGGCTTGCCACGGCACCGACGGCCGTGCCCAGCCCGGCATGGAGTCGCTGGCCGGCGCCAACAAGGACGACATGGTCAAGAAGATGCTGGACTTCAAGGCCGGCCGCAAGCCCGCCACCATCATGCACCAGCTCGCCAAGGGCTACAGCGACGAGCAGATCGTGGCGATTGCCGGCTACTTTGCCGCCCAGAAGAAGTAAAGGAGCGACCCCATGATGCAACGTCGACATTTCCTGCAAACCGGCACCGCCCTCGGTGCTGCCGGCCTCATGTCCGGCTGCGCCACCGTCGGTGGCGGCAGCGGCCCCAAGGTGGTCGTGATCGGTGGCGGCTACGCTGGCGCCACCGCGGCCAAGTACATCCGCATGTGGTCCGAGCAGAAGATCCAGGTCACCCTGGTCGAGCCCAACCCGGCCTTCATTTCCTGCCCGATCTCCAACCTGGTGCTCGGCGGCAGCAAGACCATGGCCGACATCACCACGCCCTATGACAACCTGAGCAAGCGCCACGGCGTGCAGATGGTCAAGGACCGTGTGGTCAGCATCGACGCGGCCAAGCGCCTGGTCAAGCTCGCCGGCGGCACCGAACTGTCCTACGACCGCCTGATCGTCTCGCCTGGCGTCGACTTCATGTGGGAAACCCTGCCGGGCATGAACAATGCCGCGGCCCAGCAGCAGGTCATGCACGCCTGGAAAGCCGGCGAGCAGACCCTGACCCTGCGCAAGCAGCTCGAAGCCATGCGCGATGGCGGCGTGTTCGCCATGGCCATCCCGCTGGCGCCCTACCGCTGCCCGCCTGGCCCCTACGAGCGCGCCTGCCAGGTGGCCGAGTATTTCAGCAAGCACAAGCCCAAGAGCAAGGTCCTGATCCTGGACGGCAACGACGATGTCACCTCCAAGGGTCCGCTGTTCAAGAAGGCCTGGGCTGACCGTTACAAGGGCATCATCGAGTACCGCGGCAAGCACGCCCTGCGCGATGTGGATGTGGCCGGCAAGACGCTCAAGTTCGAGTTCAATGACGACGTCAAGGCTGATGTGCTCAACGTGATCCCGAGCATGCGTGCCGGTGACATCGCCGTCAACGCCGGTCTGGCCACGGCCAACAAGCGATGGTGCGATGTGGACTTCCTGACCTTCGAGTCCAAGGTGGCGCCCAATGTGCACGTGCTGGGTGACTCGATCCAGATCGCGCCGGCCATGCCCAAGTCCGGCCACATGGCCAACCAGCACGGCAAGACCTGCGCCGCTGCCGTGGTGGCGCTGCTGACCGGCAAGCAGGTCAACCCGCTGCCGATCTACAACAACACCTGCTACAGCTTTGTGTCCAGCGAAGACGTGGTCCACGTGGCCAGCGTGCACCGCTATGACGCCGAGAAGAAGACCATGCTGACCGTGCCCGGTTCGGGCGGCGTGTCGGCTGCGGCCAACGAGCTCGAAGGCCGCTACGCCCTGGCCTGGGCCCGCAACATCTGGGCGGATACGCTGGCGTAAACAACGGCCGGAAACAACGCCGCAGTCGCAAGACTGGCGGCGTTTTTTTCGGCCCTTTTATCGAGACATGAGCATGAAAAGATTGCATCGACTGGCGCAGGCCGCTGCCCTGCTGGGCGCCGCCTGCCTGACGGCCCCCGCGTGGGCGCAAGCCGACGAGGCCCGCGCCAAGAAGATCGTGGGCGGCGTGTGCTTCGTTTGCCACGGCATGGAGGGCGAGTCCTCCAGCGAGGTCTTCCCGCGCCTGGCTGGCCAGCATTGGGAATACACCGCCAAGCAGCTGGAAAACTTCAAGAGCGGCAAGCGCAAGAGCACCGCGATGGCCGACATGGTCGCCAAGCTCACACCCGATGAAATGGTGGCGCTGGGCAAGTTTTTCGAAAAGCAGACCGTCACCGTTGAGCCCGCCAAGGACAAGGCCCTGGCGGCCGTGGGCCAGTACATCTACCACCAGGGCAACAAGTTCAGCGGCCTGGCCGCCTGCGCCAGCTGCCACGGTGCCGAGGCCAAGGGCACCTCCAGCCTGCCGCGCCTGGCCGGGCAGTTTGCGGCTTACACCGAAACCCAGCTCAAGCAGTTCAACCAGCGCGAGCGAACCAACGACAACGCGGTGATGCACGCGATCGCCAGCAAGATGACGCCGCTGGAGATGGCGGCTGTAGCCGAGTACCTCAGCGGCAAATGACGCAGCACAAGACCGTCTGATCAGTCGTCATCGTCGTGGTCACGGTCTTGTGAGGTGAGTGATGCAGGAGGCGCATCCTGAGTCGCCTGCTGCCAGTAGCCCACACCAAAGCCCAGCACTGCGAGCAGCAGCAGTGCGGCCAGCCAGCGGCGCGGACGGGTCACCAGGTCCGGACCCGGCCCGACCATCGTGCCGGACCACATGGGCCGCACCAGGTTGGCGCGGCGCAGCAGGCTCAGGCCGGCGATCAGCGCCAGGTGGGCCAGCACCGTCAGCAAGACGGCGTTGCCGAAAAATTCGTGCACCTCTTCCATCCAGTCGCCCCACTCGTTGTAGGTGCCGTAGCCGCTGAGCACCAGCGGCACCGTCAGGGCCAGCAGCAGCGCGATCGCCAGCGCCATGGCGAAGTTCTGACCCGCACGTCCGGCTTCGGTGAACACGATCCAGGGCTCGTGCCGATGCGCACGCAGCCAGCGGCTGCCGGCCTGCAGCTTGCCCCACAGCACCGACAGGCGCACCTGACGGGGGCCGATCAGGCCGTACACCACCCGAAAGACCAGCAGCAGGGCCATGCTGTAACCCAGGGTCACATGCAGCAGCCGCCAGTGCTCGCTCTCGGCGGTGAGATAGGCGCCGGCAAAGCTCAGGGCGAACAGCCAGTGGAACATGCGGGTGGGCGCATCGGTCACGCGGCGGCCCTTGCCGCTGGCGCCGGGACGCTGCGGGGAGGCGCTGCGATCTTCTGTGGCGGCGGCGTTGGATAGGGTGGAGGTGGACAGTCTCATGGGGACTCCTGGAATTCGGGTCTGGTATTCGAGTTTTGTGGGCCGGATCGGTTCAGGCGCGTCGTTTCAGATGGCGGGGTTCAGCGCTGTCGCGGGCGTCATGGCTTTCAGTCGCGCCAGGCCCGCTTTTGCGCTGCGCTCAGGCCGGCCGGCAGGCGCAGGTCGTCATCGTCAAAACGGCCCTGCTCGGCGCCGGTGTGGCAGGCCGCGCACTGGGCGGCACTCTTCACGCTGGGCAACTTCCAGACGGCGGGCTCGACCTTGCGGTGCTTGCGCTCAAACCAGGCCGAGCGGGTGATGCGGTCTTCGGGCGGCGCTTCGCGCACGCGTTTGTAGGTGCCGGCATGGGCGTCCAGCCAGCGGCCAATCTCCTGCACCTGTGCAGGCTCCAGACTGGCGTCGGTGCCGTAGTGGCGGTCCAGCCCCTTCATGATGCGCTGCCACGAGGCGGCTGGCAGCAAGCCGGGTGGGTAGGCCAGGTGACAGGCCGCGCATTCCTGGCTGTAGCTTTTGGGCACGTTCTGCGGCATTTCACGCCCGCGGTCGGCCTGTGCGGGCAGGCTGGCCAGGCCCAGCAGGGTCAGCGTCGCGAGGGCCACGGACCTGCGAAGCGGCTGCGCGGCATGGGCGAAAGACAAATTCAGGTGGAGGGACATGGGTGGTCTTTCTGGGGCGGAGGTCACGGCTTGAGGCTGATCAGCCAGGCCAGCACGTCGGCCTTTTCGGCGGCGCTGCATTCGCGGCTGAGCACGTCCTTGCAGTTGCGGCGCAACCATTTGTCGACCTTGGCCGGATCGGTCAGGCTTTTGGCATTGGCGGCCGGTGCCAGCGGTGCAATCGTCTTGCCGGTGCTGGCATGGCGTCCATTGGCCAGCGGACGCTCGCCGTGGCAGGAGGCACAGGACCATTCGCCGCCGTGTTTGTCTGTGAACAGACGCTGACCTGCAGCCACGTCACCGGGCTGTCCGGCCTCGGTGACAAAGCGCTGCAATTGCTGCGTCGGGGTGGTGTCGTCGGCCCACGATGGGGAGAAGCCCGCGAGCGGCATCAGGGCCGACAGCAGCGCCAGGCGCAGCAGAGGCTGCCGGCTGCCTTGTCTTGCCGTGGGGAAATGGATGGGTGAAGAGGCTGGTGTTTTCATGGCGCCCCATTGTTTGTGCGGGCACTTGAACCTGGTCTGAAGCCTGTGTTCAGCTTCGGTTCATGTGACGCGGCGCACAATCGACGCATGTCTGTACGTCCCTTTCACCCCCGCGAACGTTCTGTGGCGCCTCAGTCTGGGCGCCCGGTCCGGCGCCTGGTCCAGCCTCGGGTGTTGCAAGCATTCAAGCGCGGTGTCGCCAGGACAGTTGCCTTGCCAGCGCTGACAGTCCTGTTGCTGGCGCTCGCTTCACCCTTGTGGGCAAGCGAAAAGGCTGACCAGGACCGCGCCCTGCAGGCGGTGCAAAGCGGTGAAATCCTGCCGTTGCGCACCGTACTCGAACGGCTCGAAAAAGAGCAGCCGGGGCAGGTGCTGGAAGTCGAGCTCGAACGCAAGCAGTCGCAATGGGTCTACGAGGTCAAGCTGCTGCAGCGAGACGGCCGTCGGCTCAAGCTGCTGCTGGACGCGCGTGACGCCAGCATCCTGCAGCGCAAGTAGCGTTGAGGTCAGGGCATGCGGATCCTGCTGGTCGAAGACGAACCTACCCTGCGCGCCCAGCTGCGCAGCGCCCTGCAGGAGGCCGGTTACGCGGTCGACGAAGCGGCCGATGGCCAGCAAGCCTGGGTGCAGGGCGATGTGGAAGATTTTGATGCCGTGGTGCTGGACCTGGGCCTGCCGGTGCTCGACGGCCTGACGGTGCTGCAACGCTGGCGCCAGGCGGGCCGTACCATGCCGGTGCTGATCCTGACCGCGCGCGACCACTGGCATGACAAGGTAGCCGGCATCGACGCCGGGGCCGACGATTACCTCACCAAACCCTTTCATCTGGAGGAACTGCTGGCACGGGTGCGCGCCCTGATCCGGCGCGCGCACGGCCAGGCCTCGTCGCTGCTGCGCTGTGGTGAACTCGAAATCGACACCCGCAGCGGGCGTGTGCTGTGGCAGGGGCAGGCTGTGAGCCTGACCAGCCACGAATACAAGGTGCTGCACTACCTGTTGCACCATGCGGGCAGCGTGGTCTCGCGCAGCGAGCTGACCGAGCACATCTATGCGCAGGACTTTGACCGCGACTCCAACACCATCGAGGTGTTCATCGGCCGCCTGCGGCGCAAGCTGCCCGGCTTGCCGGTGCAGACCCTGCGTGGTCTGGGCTACCGGCTTGATGCGGCGGCCACGTCATGAACGTTGACGGATCCACATCCACAGCCACGCAAGGCCAGGGGCCTGCCCGCTGGCGTGTGGTCTGGCAGGCCCGCGCCCAATCCCTGCGCTGGCGCTTGTGGGCCGCGACCTGGGCCTTGACCGGCATCGCCCTGGTGCTCGCCGGCACCGTGCTCGCCAGACTGTATCGCGAACAGGTGATGCGCCAGTTTCAGCAGCAGCTGGTGGTGCAGCTGGACCAGCTGACAGCGCTGCTGCAATTCGATGCAGAGGGCCGGCCATCCGTTCCGCAAACCCTGATGTATGACCCGCGCTGGCAGCGCCCGTTTTCAGGCCTGTATTGGCAGGTGGAGGCCGACGCGCGGGCGACGGCCGTGCCGCCTCTGCGCTCACGCTCGCTGTGGGACGTGCGCCTGCAGGCGCCCGGTGATGCGCTCGCGCCCGGGCAGATCCATGCGCATGCGGTGACTGGACCGGCGCAGCAATCGCTGTGGCTGGTCGAGCGGGTGGTGCAGGTTGATGCCGAAGGCCCTGCGGCTTCGACTGCGCGCTGGCGTCTGATGGTGGCAGCCGATCTGGCCGAAACGCAGGTGGCGCTGCAGGACTTCCGCCGGGTGTTGCTGTGGTCCCTGGGGGCCTTGTGGCTGCTGTTGAGCCTGGCGGCCTGGGTGCAGATGCGGGTGGGGCTGGCGCCTTTGCAGGCGCTGCAGCAGGCTGTGCAGGCCCTGCGCCAGGGCCGGCGCGAACGCCTGCAGGGGCAGTTTCCCAGCGAGGTGCAGCCGCTCGTGGATGACTTCAATGCGGTGCTAGCCTTGCAGGACGAGACGGCCGCGCGCGCGCGCGCCAGCGCCGGCAATCTGGCGCATGCGCTCAAGACGCCGCTGACCGTCCTGGCCCAGGCGGCCCAGGCGGCGCACACCGCGCCGGGGCTGCTGGCGACCGCGGCCCCGGCTGACGCCGCGAGGCCGGCCGTGGTGCCGGCCGTGGTGCCCGCCGATTTGGTGCGCGAGCAGGTGCAGCGGGCGCAGCGGCACCTGGACTGGCAGCTGGCCCGAGCGCGGCGTGTCCCGACCGGACGACCTGCTGCGCGCCAGACCGCGGTGGCGCCGGCAGTGGCAGGCCTGGTGCGGGTGATGGAGCGGGTGCATGCCGATCGCGGCCTGTCGCTTGAAGTTGCGCTGGCGCCGGACCTGCAATTTGCCGGCGAGGCCGATGACCTGCAGGAGATCCTGGGCAACCTGCTCGACAACGCCTGTAAATGGACCCGCAGCCGGGTGCGCATCGGTGGCGAGCGTGAAGCTGCTGCTGCGTTCGCAGGCACCGCTACAGGCACGACCACGGGTCCCGATAGCGGGGCTGCAGGACAGGTGAGCCTGCTGTTGTGGATCGACGACGACGGCCCTGGCATCGCGGACGCTGCGCAGGCGCAGGTGCTGCAACGTGGCGTGCGGCTCGATGAATCCACCCCGGGGTCGGGCCTGGGCCTGTCGATCGTGGACGATGCGGTGCGCGCCCACGGCGGCCAGCTCACACTCGGGCGCAGCCCCTGGGGCGGCTTGCGGGTCAGCCTGCGATTGCCGAGCCCTTGATTTGCGCCACAATGCCGCCCCAGTACGAGCAATGTCCTGTGACGGTGACTTGGCCACCAGCCCTGGCGCCTTTGCGCGTTTGACATGTTGATTTGAGTGGATGCTTCCAATGATCAGAGCCCTGGCTGTCCTGGCCCGTCCTTTTCTGGTGATTTTTGTCCTGGGCCTGGCCCTGCTGTCCCTCTCCCGTCTGGGGCTGGTGCTCTGGCAGTCCGACCGGGTGCTGGCGGCCGAGCAGTGGTACCTGCTCTTTGTCAACGGGCTGCGCATCGACATCACGACCATGGTTTATGTCACGCTGATCCCGTTCATCGTGCTCAACCTGACTGCACTGGCCGACCGGCTGCACCCCTGGGGCCATGCGCTGGCGCGTTACTGGTTTTTCGTCTGCCTGACGGTGCTGCTCTACATGGAGCTGATGACGCCCAACTTCATCAGCGAATACACCCTGCGGCCCAACCAGCTCTTCATCGACTACCTGATTTACCCCCGCGAAGTGCTGGCCATGCTGTGGGAGGGCTACAAGCTTGAAATCTTTCTCATCCTGTCACTGACGCTGGCGTTTGCGACCGGCTTCTGGCGCTTGTGTGGCCGCACGCTGCAGACCTTTGAGCGTCAGCGCTGGCATGCCCATCTGCTGATCCTGCTGCTGGGGGTGCCGGTGCTGGCGCTGGCGGCACGCTCCACCTTGGGGCATCGCCCGATCAATCCGGCCATGGTGGCGTTTTCGGCCGACCCGCTGCTCAATCAGCTCACGCTCAATTCGGCCTACAGCGTGGCCTTCACGATTTACAGCCGCAGCAAGTCCGAAAAGCAGGCCGCAGAGTTGTATGGCCGCATGGACGAGGCCGAAATCGTTCAGCGTGTGGGTGCTGCCATGGCCACCCCGCCGGCACCGCAGCAGGCCGGCACGCACACCCTGCACACGCTGGAGCCGCTGCACACCGGGCCGCGCCGCAACATCGTCATCCTGCTGCAGGAGAGCCTGGGCGCGCGCTTTGTCGGCAAGCTCGGCGGTGCGCCTGGCCTGACCCCTTCGCTGGACCGGCTGATGGACCAGGGCTGGGCCTTTACCCGCTTTTTTGCCACCGGCACCCGCTCGGTGCGGGGCATTGAAGCGGTGACCACCGGCTTTGTGCCCGGGCCGGCCGAGGCGGTGGTCAAGCTGCCGCGCAGCCAGCACGATTTCTTCACGATTTTTGCCGCGCTCGGTGCCCAGGGTTACCACACCCAGTTCATCTACGGCGGTGAGGCGCATTTCGACAATATGCGCAGCTTCTTTTTGGGCAATGGCGTGCAGGAGGTGGTCGACCTGCCCAAGTTCAAACACCGCCAGTTTGTCGGCTCGTGGGGGGCCTCGGACGAGGACCTCTACAACCAGGCGCATGAGGAGTTCCTGCAGTTGCACCAGCAGGGGCGCAACTTCGTGAGCCTGGTGTTCACCTCGACCAACCACACGCCATTCGAGTTTCCGGACGGCCGCATTGCAATCGCGCCGGGCACCGAAAAACAGACGCGTGAAAACGCGATCCGCTTTTCCGACTGGGCGCTGGGTGAGTTCTTCCAAAAAGCTCAGGCTTCGCCGTACTGGGCCAACACGGTGTTCATGGTGGTCGCCGACCATGATGCGCGCATCTACGAAAACGACCTGATGCCGATCCGCAGCTTTCACATCCCGGCCCTGATCCTGGGCGGCGGCATTGCGCCGCGCCGGGACGATCAGATTGCCGGCAGCCTGGACGTGGTGCCGACCCTGCTGTCCCAGGCCGGGGTGCGGGCACAGGTTCCCACCATCGGGCGGGACCTTGGCCGTCCGCTGGGCCAGCCGTCCCAGGCGCGGGCCATGATGCAGTTCGACCAGCACTTTGGCTACCTGGTGCAGGACCAGCTGGTGGTGCTGCAGCCGCAAAAACCGCCGGTGCACTACCAGGTGGACTGGGCCCAATGGCAAATGCGCCCGGCGCCGGCGCAGCCCGAAATCGCCCGCGATGCCCAGGCCCATGTGCTCTGGTCCAGCCTGGCTTACCGGCAGGGGGCTTACCGCTTGCCGGCTGCTCAGGGGCAGGGCGTGGTGCAGCGTTAAGAGGGGTTACGCGTTGAGCAAGGACAGGTTGAGCGTTCAGCGTTCAGCAAGGACAGGTTGAGCGTTCAGCGTTCAGCGTTCAGCGTGAAGAGGGAGCCCTCCTGGAGCCCAACGCCCAACGCTCAACGCCCAACGCCCAACGCCCAACGCCCAACGCCCAACGCTCAACGCCCAACGCCCAACGCCCAACGCCCAACGC
>Ga0255182_1000695_pt1 | contig 20192 bp, 14 predicted proteins | sample Atl_UVDOM_RepA_8_FD_188420 | JGI IMG/M metagenome (GOLD analysis project Ga0255182, IMG submission 188420) | Freshwater microbial communities from Altamaha River, Georgia, United States - Atl_UVDOM_RepA_8d | ecosystem: Environmental > Aquatic > Freshwater > River | place: USA: Georgia...
GGTATGCGGAGCGGCCAGCGACTCCACGTACAGGCAGTCCGAGAGCGTCGGATCCTTGGTGCCGGTGCTCGCGAACAACAGCCGCTGCGGCCAGGCGCCAAAGTTGGCCAGCCGCTGGAAGCGGTCAGAGGCCACCAGGTCGCGGTAGGCGCGGTAGGCCTGCTGGCCGATCGCGATGCCCAGCCGGTTCGCCAGGTGCGAGGGCAGGCGGGCGGCAGTGGCGCCATCCCACCGGCTGATGAAAAGCGACGCGACGGAGCAGACTCGGGGAGACAAACCGGCTTCGATGCGCCGCTCGATACCCCGCAGGTAGGCCTCGGCGGCGGCGAGATACTGCTCACGCGTGAACAGGAGCGTGACGTTGACCGGCACCCCGGAAAAGATCGCCTCCTCGATCGCGGGCAGCCCGGCCGGAGTGCCGGGAATCTTGATGAAGAGGTTGGGGCGGGCCGCCCGCCCGTGCAGGCTGCGGGCCGCCTCGAGCGTGCTCGGCGTGTCGTAGGCAAGCTGCGGCGAGACCTCGAGCGACACCCAGCCGTCGAGCCCGCCGGTGCGGTCGTGAGTCGGCCGGAAGAGGTCCGCCGCGCGACCGAGGTCGTCGATGGCGAGGTCGAAAAACAGGCTCTCGGCCGTGGCGTTCGCACCCCGTCCCGCCGCGATGGCGCCGTCGTAAAACGCGGTGTTTTTGACCGCCAGGTTGTAGATCGTTGGATTGCTCGTCAGGCCGGTTACGGAGAGGTCCCCGATGTACCCGGCCAGCGTGCCGTCGTCGAGCATGCCGCGGGTGATGTTGTCGAGCCAAAGACTCTGCCCGAGAGCGTGCAATCGTCGCGAAGCAGGGAGCATAGAGCGGCGGCGCGGGGGGTGGGAAACGCGGGCATTCTTCCGCCGGCAGTGGATTCCTGTCCAGCCGACGTCCGGCCTCGGGGGCTGCCCCCAACACTCGCCATGGCCCGCTTTTCAGAGGCCGATCACAGTCCGCGGCAGGCCGCCGTTCAAGGCGTTTCCTGGTTTTTTGGCGACGCTTGACGGTGCCATCGACTTCGGCTAACTTTCCGAGAGTCGCCAGCCGATGCCTAGCTTTTGCCGGATTCGGGTGGCGACGTGGCTGTGTTTCGTGACGCTGCCGTGGGTTGAGGCCCGCTCCGGGTGACCGGAATGAACCTCTGTCCATGGCAGGCCCTGCAAAGGGTTTCGTGCCCCGGCCGATCCGCGGATTTCGCGGATTACCGGCGGACAGAGTCGCGGGCCGTCGGTGCGACTGCATCGTCGGCTTGTTTTGTTCTTTGACAATTTGGTCGTGGTAATTGGCATCTTGAAGAATGTCGATGAATCCGCTTTCGGGCGGATTCGGAGGCGTTCTCCCAAGGCTCGCGAAGGTGTCGGCAGGCATGCCTGCCGTCGTCTTCGCGTTCAAGAGCGAGAAAGAGTTCGCATCGTCTCTGTTCTCGAGGCTGCCGCAGGCTTTTGTCTGTGGTGTGTTTCGGGGGCGAGCGTTGCGATGAATCGTTAACCCTCCGAACGGTGCTGGCGCGCTTGCCAGCGATGGTTCGGGGAGTGGCGAACTGCTCGGATTGAAAGCTATCGAGCCTGCTCGTCGCGACTGCGGCGAGTGGGCTTCGCGAGCGCTCGATTCGGGTGGTCAAGCTACTAAGGGCGCATGGGGGATGTCTAGGCGTCAGGAGGCTTTGAAGGGCGCGGAAGGCTGCGATAAGCCCGGGGTAACCGTCAAACAGGTGATGATCCCGGGATTCCCGAACTGACCGTAACTGAATCCATAGGTTGCGGTAGCCAACGCGGAGAACTGAAACATCTCAGTATCCGCAGGAAAAGAAAGAAAAATCGATTTCCTCAGTAGCGGCGAGCGAAAGGGAAATAGCCCAAACCGTGGTGGTTTCCACCGCGGGGTTGTAGGGCCCTCCACACGGAGTTACCAAACAGCGAGTTAGCGGAACGATCTGGAAAGGTCGTCCACAGAGGGTGACAGGCCCGTACGCGAAAGTTCGTTGTCTCCGGAGGGTACCCTGAGTAGGTCGAGCCACGTGGAATCTCGACTGAATCGACGGGGACCATCCCGTAAGGCTAAATACTCCCTGACGACCGATAGTGAACTAGTAGAGCGATCGAAAGATGAGAAGAACCCCTGTTAGGGGAGGAATGTGAACCTGAAACCATGTGCCTACAAGCGGTCGGAGCGCTATGGCGGGTAACCGCAATGCGTGACGGCGTGCCTTTTGCATAATGATCCGGCGAGTTACCGTCAGCGGCTCGGTTAAGGTCCTCAGGACCGTAGCCCAAGGGAAACCGAGTCTGAATAGGGCGACACATGTCGCTGGTGGTAGACGCGAAACTGCACGAACTACCCATGAGCAGGTTGAACCGCGGGTCAAACCGCGTGGAGGACCGAACCCACTTGGGTTGAAAACCGAGGGGATGACTTGTGGGGAGGAGTGAAAGTCTAATCAAGCGCAGAGATAGCTCGTTCTCTCCGAAATAGCTTTAGGGCTAGCCTCGGAACATTGCATGGCGGGGGTAGAGAGACTGAATTGGATAAGGGCCCTTCCCGGGTACCTTGCCGAACCAAACTCCGAATACCGTTGTGTTTACTCCGGGAGTCAGTCCGCGAGGGATAAGCTTCGCGGTCAAAAGGGAAACAACCCAGACCACCTGCTAAGGTCCCCAAGCAGAACTCAGTCACTAAGGAAGTGGATTTGCTGTGACAGCCAGGATGTTGGCTTAGAAGCAGCCATCATTTAAAAAGTGCGTAACAGCTTACTGGTCGAGCAAATCCGCGCCGATAATGAACGGGAGTAAGTTCTGCACCGAAGCAGTGGAATTCACGCAAGTGAATTGGTAGGAGAGCGCTGTACATCAGATACAAGTCGCACCGTAAGGAGCGATGCCGGGGTGTACAGGTGATTATGCCGGAATGAGTAACGATTAAGCAGGTGAGAATCCTGCTCGCCGAAAGCCTAAGGTTTCCTGGGGAAGGTAAATCCGCCCAGGGTTAGCCGGTCCCTTAGTCGAGGCCGAAAGGCGTAGACGATGGACAGCAGGTCAACATTCCTGCGCCACATGCCGGACCGATGGAGGGACGGCGTCTGAAAGGTGAGGGGACGGATAGAAATGTCCCTCGCCCGTGTGGATGGTAGCTGTAGGTAAATCCGCAGCGACATCCTGAAGCACGGGACAAAGACGCTTATGTTTCGATAGTCACCCGAAGGACGTCCAAGAAAAGCTTCTAGGGTTGATGGCATGTGACCGTACTAAAACTGACACAGGTAGGCGGGACGAGAAGTCCTAGGCGCTCGGGAGAACACTGGTTAAGGAACTCTGCAAAATGGCCCCGTAAGTTCGCGATAAGGGGTGCCCCCTACGGTTTATAGCTATGGGGGGTCACAGTAAATCGGCATCAGCGACTGTTTATCAAAAACACAGGACTCTGCTAACTCGCAAGAGGATGTATAGAGTCTGACGCCTGCCCGGTGTTGGTAGGTTAAGGAAGAGGGTTAGCCGCAAGGTGAAGCCCGCGACCGAAGCCCCAATAAACGGCGGCCGTAACTATGACGGTCCTAAGGTAGCGAAGTTCCTTGTCGGGTAAGTTCCGACCTGCATGAATGGCGTAACGACTGATGCACTGTCTCAACCAGTGACCCGGTGAAATTGTAGCCGTGGTGAAGATGCCACGTACCCGCAGTGTGACGGAAAGACCCCGTGAACCTTCACTGTAGGCTGATATTGGTCTCGGACGTGTTCTGTGTAGGATAGGTGGGAGGCTGCGAAGCGGTGACGCTAGTCATCGTGGAGCCAACGTTGAAATACCACCCTGGATTCGTTTGAGTTCTAACTCTGATTCCCGTGAAACCGGGCAGAGGACAGTGTCAGTTGGGCAGTTTGACTGGGGCGGTCTCCTCCAAAAGAGTAACGGAGGAGTTCAAAGGTACCCTCAGCCTGGTTGGCAATCAGGCATCGAGCGTAAAGGTAGAAGGGTGCTTGACTGCGAGACCCATAAGTCGAGCAGATACGAAAGTAGGACTTAGTGATCCGGCGGTGCTGGATGGAAAGGCCGTCGCTCATCAGATAAAAGGTACTCCGGGGATAACAGGCTTATCGCTTCCGAGCGTCCATAGCGGCGAAGCGGTTTGGCACCTCGATGTCGGCTCATCACATCCTGGGGGTGGAGAAGCTCCCAAGGGTTTGGCTGTTCGCCAATGAAAGTGGTACGTGAGCTGGGTTCAGACCGTCGTGAGACAGGTCGGTCCCTATCTGCTGTGGGCGTACGAAACTTGAGGGGATTCTTCTTTAGTACGAGAGGATTTGGAAGGACGTTCCTCTGGTGTCCCAGTTGTCGCGCTAGCGGCACGGCTGGATAGCTATGAACGGAACGGATAAACGCTGAAAGCATATAAGCGTGAAGCCCGCCCCAAGATGAGGTTTCGTAGGGTTTAACCCGAAAGTCCCCTGGAAGACGACCAGGTTGATAGGCCGGATGTGTACGTGCAGCAATGCACTCAGCTAACCGGTACTAACGGACGAATGCTTGACCACTCGTATCGAGTGCTTGCTGTTGAAATCAGTCGCCCATGCGGCTGAGTCACGAGCGCGTTCCGCGGAACGCATGCCGATTACCACGACCACTTGCCGCTGATGCGGCAGTTCAACCTTCTGCCGCGGATGCGGCAGCACAGCCCTTCTGCCGCGGATGCGGCAGCACAGCTTTTCCGGTGAACATATCTGAAAGGTCACACCCGTTCCCATCCCGAACACGGTAGTTAAGCTTTCAGAGCCGATGGTAGTGCCACAAGCGCGAGAGTAGGTATCGCCGGATTTTTCTTCGACCGGCCCGCATGGGACAGCCAAAAGCTGCCTGTGCGGGCCGGTTTTTTTACGCCGCGACGATGTGTGGCAGGGGCGGCCGGCTTCAGCCGCCAAGCGGATCTCGTGACGCCAGGGCAGTGAGCATGGCCTCGATCCGCTCGAGCGGCAGGCCGACGACGTTCGACTCGCTGCCGGCGACGAGTTCGAGGGGCAACCGCTCGTCTTGAAAGCCGCAGCCGCCTGCCTTGCCCCGCCACATGCCGCTGTCGAGGTACCAGTCGATGAATGACGGCTCGAGCGCGTGCATGAAGAGGAGGCTTTGCTCGACCGCCTCGAGGATCGTTCCCGTGTCGGTACGGCAGAGCCAGACGCCGGTGAGGACGCGATGCTTCCGCCCCGAGAGCAGTTCGAGCATTCGCCGGGCATCGTTCCGATCGGTGGCCTTGCCGAGGGCGACGCCGTCGATCTCGCTGACGGTGTCGCAGGCGAGCACGATGCCTGTCGCGCCTCGGGCAACCGTGGCCTGGCCTTTCACGCGGGCCAGTCGGACCACGTAATCCTCGAGCGTTTCCCCGGCGGGACGGCCCGCCGCGCCGGCCTCGGCATCTTCAGGGGGTGGCGTCACCCTGACGTTCCAGCCGGCCGCCCGCGCCAGATCGCGACGCCGGGGCGACCCGCTTGCCAGGACGATCCGCTGACGCGACGCTGAAGTCATGGGCATGAACCTTTCGCCATTGGAACTGATCCTCGAGGATGACCATCTGCTCGCGGTCGTCAAGCCCGCCGGCTTGCCGTCGGCCAACGCGCCGCGGAATGCCTCGAGCGTCTTTCGGATTCTGCAGGCCGCCCGGCCGAACCGTTTCCTGGGGGTGGTGAGTCGCCTCGATGCCCCCGTTTCCGGCGTTCTCGTCGTGGCCGCTTCACGTCCGGCGGCCGCCGAGTTGTCTCGACAGTTTCGTGAGCGACTGGTCCGTAAGACCTACCTGGCGGTGGTCGAGGGGCGGTTTCCGGCGGCGCTTGGCCAATGGGTGGACTGGCACGACCGCCTCGAGCGCGTCGGTGAGGAAAGACGATCGCGGCTGGTGCCGTCGCGGCGCCCCGAGGGGCGCGCGGAGCATGCCCTCGAGCGGTCCGAGCCGGGTGATGAGGAGGGGGACGACCAGGGGGGCGGGCTTCCCTCGCCGTCTGTGGCATGCCATGTGCGGGCTCGGGTGGTGAGGCGGGCTGGCGAGGTGTCGCTTGTCGAACTCGAGCCCTCCACGGGCCGCCGCCATCAGCTCCGGGTTCAACTCGCCGGCCGCGGCTGCCCGATTGTCGGCGACCGGACCTACGGGGGCCGTCTCCCGTTCGCTGGGAGTCCCGGACTCGGCCCGGCGATCGCGCTGCACGCGGCGAGCCTCGGTTTCACACACCCGGCCGCGGGAACACACCTGCTGTTGCGGGCCGCCACCCCGTCGGCCTGGGAGCGACGCTTCCCCAGCCTCTGCTCCGGCGGCCACATCTCCCCCCCCTGAGGTGATGGCCGTCCTGGGGTGGTGGTAGACTGACGGCACATGGTCCGTCAGCGAACCGTGGTCCGCTTCTTCGGTTTCGATGTCGCCGCCTCCCAGCACACCCCCGGCACCGCCAAGCGGTGGGCCGACTTCTCGCGGCCCCGGGCCGGGATTCCGCGCGACTGCCTTGGCCAGCGGGCTCGTCGACACGATGCAACTGGATGCAGCGGAGCAGGCGGTGGCGGCGGCCATCGGCCCTCAGACCCGTGACGACTCGAGCCGCTGGGACACCGCGGTGGCGGACTGGCTCGTCTCCCGAGCATGGCTGACGCAGTTTCAGGCTGAACAGCTGCTGGCGGGCCGGCGCAAGCTCACGCTCGGGCAGTATCGCATTCTCGACGAACTCGGCCGCGGCGGCATGGGGCAGGTCTTTCGTGCCGAGCATGCCTTGATGGGCCGCACGGTGGCGGTCAAGGTCCTGCCGCGGGCAAAGTCGACCGCCGATACCGAGGCGGCATTTCGGCGGGAAATCCGGATGCTCGCCCGACTGGACCATCCCCATCTTGTGCGGGCTCTCGATGCCGGGCACGACGGCAAGGTGTACTACCTGGTGACGGAACTCGTGCCGGGCCTCGATCTGCGCCGCCAGGTGCTCAGGCATGGTCCGCTCGACGAGGTCCGGGCCGCGTCCGTGATCTCCCAGGCGGCCCTGGGGCTCGCCTATGCCCATGGGCAGGGGCTCGTGCATCGTGACGTAAAGCCGGCCAACCTGTTGGTGACTCCGGAGGGACACGTCAGGGTGCTCGATCTCGGGCTCGCCGGCTCTGTGCTCGAGGCGGAGTCGACGCGGCTGGGGCGGGTGGTGGGCACGATGGACTTCATGGCGCCGGAGCAGATCCGGTCGCCCGATGGCGTGGGGCCTTCGGCCGACATCTATGCCCTGGGCTGCACGCTCTACTTCGCGCTCACGGGAGAGGTGCCGTTTCCGGGTGGCACCCGGCAAGAGAAGGCGCGACGGCATCTCAAGGAGGCGCCGCGGCCGGTACGGCAGCTCGCACCGACGATCAGCGAGGGCATGGCAACGGTGGTCACGGCCCTCTTGCACAAGGACCCGCAGGCCAGGCCGATGTCGGCGGCGGAGTTGGTCGAGCGACTCCGGCCGTGGCTGCCGGCCGAGCCGCTTCCGATGCCGCGTGGCAGGCAGGGGCGTGCCAGCGAGTCGAAGTCGCGACGACAGCCCCCGCCCCTGCCGGCCCAGTCGAGCGCCGGCCAGGACACCTTGCTTCCGGGAGGCCAGTCGACACGGGGCCTGCTGTCGGCGCTCGATGAGACCGATCGGCAGGGGGCCTCGTCGCCGTCGGAGGCAGCCCGTGGCGGCCCGTTTGTCGGCGCGTGGCACGGGGTACAGGTGGCCACTCGCAGCCTGATCGTGGCGGCGGCGGTGGCCGCGAGCATGGCATTTGCGGTCTGGCAACTGGGGCCTGCCTCGATCCGCGGCAACGCGCGGGGGTGGGGCGCGCTCTGGAGCGGCGTTCCGGGCGCCGTCGGCTGGACGGCGTTTGGGGGCTTGCTCGCGACGCAGGTGCTCCTCGCCCGCGGCCGCGGACACGTCGGGAAATCGCCGGCCGTCGCCGCTCCAGCCCGCACGGGAGCCCCATGCGTTGACAGGCCGGTGAGCACGGCCTACGAAAAGGGGCAGAAAACCCGGACGGGTAGCTCAGTTGGTAGAGCAACGGACTGAAAATCCGTGTGTCGCCGGTTCGATTCCGGCCCCGTCCACTCGTGCCGATCGCCATCGCTATCGAGCCGCGTCCTGCGATCAGCCGTGTTCCGCTGCCCGTCGCGCGGCGACCACATTCGCCGTCGCGGCCTCAACGGAGTCGGCCACTGCCGTGAGATGGCCCATCTTGCGACCGGGGCGCGGGGCATGCTTGCCGTAGAGGTGCAGGCTCACGCCCGGCACGGCCAGGGCGGCAGCCCAATCGGGCTCCCCAGCCCGCCAGCAGTCGCCCAGGAGGTTCGCCATCGCGGCCGGCGCCAGTTGCCGCGTCGAGCCCAGCGGCAGGCCGCAGATGGCCCGCACCTGCTGCTCGAACTGACTCGTTTCGCAGGCATCGATCGTGAGATGGCCCGAGTTGTGCGGTCGGGGCGCGATCTCGTTGACGAGCACGGCCCCCGAACGGCTGACGAAAAACTCCACGCAGGCCACGCCCACGACGCCGAGCTCTTCCAGGATCCGTGCCGCCGTCTCTCGCGCGACGTCCGTCACCGCCGCAGGCAGCCCTGCCGGAACCGAGGCGACGTCGAGGATGTGGTTTGCGTGGGCGTTTCGCGACGGCTCGAAGACAGCCGTCGCGCCGTCGAGGCCGCGGGCTGCGACGACCGAGATCTCGCAATCGAAATCGACCCAGCCTTCGAGGACGCATGCCTGCGGCCCGAGCGCGTCCCAGGCCGGCCCGATGTCCGTCGCCGAGGCGATCTTGCGTTGACCCTTGCCGTCATAGCCGAAGGCGGCTGTCTTGAGCACGCAGGGCACGCCGACGGCGTCCACCGCCGCATCCAGGTCGGTTCGTGAGCAGACGATGCGGTGCGGCGCGCAGGCGAAACCGCGCTCCGTCAGGAATGCCTTTTCGCGGGCCCGGTCCTGGGTCGTGTGCAGCACCTCCGGCGCGGGCCGCACCGGCACCGCCTCCTGCATCGCCCGGGCCGCCGCCACCGGAATGTTCTCGAACTCGAACGTCAGCACGTCGAGCGTGCGGGCGATCTCCACCAGACGGTCACGGTTCGCGTAGTCCACGACGTGCACCCGGTCGCAGTGCCGTGCGCACGGACAATCGGCCGAGTCGGAGAGAGACTCGACGCGGTAGCCCATCCGTTTGGCCGCCGCGGCAAACATCGCTCCCAACTGCCCGCCCCCCAGCACGCCGAGCGTGGCGCCGGGCTGGATCGGGCGCTCGTGCGGGGCGGGGGACGAGGAGGTCATTCGGCGACCGCTCGACCGGACTGTCGGGTGCCGACGGCCGCCGTCTCGCCGTCGCGGGCCGGCATTTCGAGCCGTGGCTCGGCCAGCACGCGGTCGGTCTGGGTGGCCCGGTAGGCGAGAAGCTTTCCGCGTAGGACGGCATCGTTCGCGGCCAGGATCGCCACGGCGAGCAGGGCGGCGTTGGTCGCGCCCGCCGGGCCGATGGCGAGCGTGCCGACCGGGATGCCGGCCGGCATCTGCACGATCGAGAGGAGCGAATCAACGCCCCGGAGCATCGACGATTCCACCGGCACCCCGAGCACCGGCAGGTGCGTCTGGGCAGCGAGCATGCCGGGCAGATGCGCCGCGCCTCCGGCGCCGGCGATGATCACTCGCAGGCCGCGTTCGTCCGCCTCGCGGGCATAGGCGGCAAGCTTGTCGGGCGTACGATGGGCCGACACGATCTCGCATTCGTGCGGCACGCCGAACTGCTCGAGCATCTCCGCCGCTCGGGCAAGGGTCGACCAGTCGGAGCGGCTGCCCATGACGACGCCCACCAGCGGCCGCGATTTCGGGGCCGCTGCGGGGGGGGCATGCGAGGACGGAGAAGTGTCGGCCACGGCGGTCGATCCTGCGGCGGGGAAGGCCGCTCCTCCGGCGGCCGTCGGCGGCCATCTTGCTCTGGGCCGCGGTTCGTTGCAACCTGGATCGATGCCCCGCCCTCTCCCCGACATTCTGCCCGCCGCGTGGCCCGATCCCTCGGCCGAGCCGCCGCCGCGCACCGCCATGGCGATCGAACGGGCCGCGGCGGTGCTCGCCGAGGGCGGACTCGTCGCCATCCCCACGGAGACGGTCTACGGTCTCGCAGCCGACGCGCTCGATGCCGCCGCCGTCGATCGCATCTTTCAAGCCAAGGGCCGGCCGGCCACCAACCCGCTCATCGTGCACGTCGCCGATGCGGCCATGGCAAGAACCCTCGCTGCCTCATGGCCTCCTGCGGCGGAGCGGATCGTCGCGCGGCATTGGCCCGGTCCCGTGACGGTGATCGTGCCCCGCGGTCCGAAGGTGCCGGCGGGGGTGACGGCCGGCGGGCCGACCGTGGCGCTCCGGTGCCCCGAGCATCCGCTCGCGCGCCGGCTGATCGCGGTCTTGGGCCGCCCCCTCGCCGCGCCGAGCGCGAACCGCTCGATGCAGTTGTCGCCGACGACTGCCGGCCATGTGCTCGAGGGGTTGGGCGGCCGGGTCGACCTGATCCTCGACGCCGGCCCGTGCGGCCGCGGCATCGAGTCGACCGTCGTCGATTGCACCACGACGCCGGCGCGGATTCTCCGGCCCGGGCCGATCGGCCGCGCCGAACTCGAGCAGGCGATCGGGGGCACCGTCGAGGAGTCGTTCACCGCGGGCGCAGGGGCGGAGGAGACCGTGCGCAGGTCGCCCGGCACGATGGCCCGGCACTACGCGCCGCAGACGCCGCTCGAGGTGATCCCCGACGCCCTGCCGCGGGTCGCGACGCTGGTGGCGGGCGGACGGCGGGTCGCCTGGCTCACGACCCGCACCGCCGAACCGGCCGTGCGGGAGTTGGCGGTCGCCGCCCCGGGGCTGGTCGTCGTGCCGATGGCGGCGGAGCCGGCGGCGTTCGCTGCCGGCCTCTATGCGACACTGCACGCCGCCGATCGTCGCGGCTTCGACGCCATCGTCGTCGATGCGCCGCCGCCGGACGAAAGCTGGCGGGCCGTGGCCGACCGGCTCGCACGCGCGGCGACGCCCGCCGCAGATCGAGTCATACGGCCGGACTGAGGATGTCCTGCAGGGCGGCGGCGATGTCCGGGAAGTGAAACTCGAAGCCCGTGTCGAGGGCCACCCGTGGAATCACCCGCTGCGACGCGAAGAGCACCTCCGCGAACTCGCCGAACAGCAGCCGCAGGCCGAGGTAGGGCGCCGGGAGGAATGCCGGCCGACGGAGTTGCCGGGCCAGTGCCTTGGTGAACTCGGCGTTGCGGACGGGATGCGGGGCGACCGCGTTCATCGGTCCCCGCACGGCGGGCGTCGTCGCCGCGTGCATGTAGAGACGCGCCAGATCCGCCACATGAATCCAGGGCATCCACTGCCGGCCGCTGCCGAGCGGACCGCCGGCGCCGAGTTTGAATGGCGTGAGCATCTTGCCGAGTGCGCCGCCCCCGGCACCGAGCACGATGCCGGTGCGAGTCGTGACGACCCGCACGCCGTGCTGCTCGGCGGCCAACGCCTCCGCCTCCCAGGCGACGCAGACGTCCGCGAGGAAATCGTGGGCCGGCGGCGCCGACTCCGTGAGTTCCTCATCGCCGCGACTGCCGTAGTAGCCGACCGCCGAGGCCGAGACGAGCGTGGACGGCCGTCGCTCCGCCCGGGCGATGCCCTGCACGAGGTGCCGCGTTCCCAGCACCCGGCTGTCGCGGATCCGCGCCTTCTGGGCCGTCGTCCAGCGGCCCTCGGCCACCGACTCCCCCGCCAGGTGGAGCACGACATCGACGCCGGCGAACGCCTCGGGTGGCGGCGGCCCCCGCAGCGGATCCCAGGGGAAGACGCTTGCCGCGAGCGATCCGAGCGATCGTCGCGCTCGCTCCGCGTCGCGCGAGAGCACGGTCGGCTGGTCGAGGAGCCGGAGGAGCCTCGCGCCAACGAACCCCGTCGCGCCAGTGACCAATGCTTTCATTGACGAGAGCCTCCCGGGAAAACCTGCCGAAAAATCACGGCCGGCCGCGGCCAAATCCGCCGGCGCCCGCCGCGCGGCAGTATAAACGGGGGCGACGACCGCGACTGCGGGCCGTCCACCTCCAGCATCGTAGGCCCGTCGTCTTGCCCGCCCACCCGTCTCGCCGGCCGCTTCTCGGACGACTCGTACCCCGCGCAGGACTCAGACGCGATCTCTGGCTGACGACGGCCGACGCCGCCGCCTTCAGCCTGATGGTCGGTTGCGGCGAGACCTACCTGCCGGCCTTCGCCCTCGCCTTGGGGCTCGGCCCGGTCGCGGCCGGAATGACGGCCAGCGTCCCCGTGCTCGTCGGCGCCCTGTTTCAGCTCATCACGCCCTGGGCTGTGGCCCGCCTCGGCACCAACCGCGGGTGGGTCGTTGCCTGCACCTCGCTGCAGGCGCTGAGTTTCGCGCCGTTCGTCATCTGGGCGATTCGGGGCTCTGCCACGCTCACGGAACTCTTGTTGGCGGCGAGCGTCTACTGGGCAGCGGGCATGGCGGGCGCACCGGCCTGGAACGCCTGGATGGGAACGCTGATCCCCGCGGGCATGCGGACGGTCTACTTCGCCCACCGCAATCGCCTCGGCCAGTTCGCCGTGTTCGTCGGTTTCGTGATGGGCGGCCTGCTGCTCGAGTGTATGGAGGGGCATGACGGGGCAGGGGACCGGCGACTCACGCTGCTGGCGTTCGCCGGCCTGTTCGCGGCCGCCGGCATCTTTCGCATGATGTCGACCGGGATGCTGATGGTGTGCAGGGAGTTTCCGCGGCCGGCGGCCGCGGCGGCCACGGGGGGCGGCCACTGGGCCGCCCTCGCCGGGACGCTGCGACGGATGCGCTCCTCGTCCTCGGGCCCGCTGGTCATCTACTTCTGCAGCCTCGTCTTCGCGGCCCAGTTCTCAGCCCCCTATTTCACGCCATACATGCTCGAGGAGCGTGGCTTTTCCTACCATGGCTTCATGCTCGTCATCGCGACCAACTTCCTCTCGAAGGCGGTCTTTCTGCCGCGGCTCGGGCGACTCGGTGCGCGGATCGGCTCGCTGGGCCTGCTTTGGGCCGGCGGGCTGACGGTGATCCCGCTTTCGCTGCTGTGGCTCCCGTCGGCCAACGTGGCCTACCTCGTCGGCGTGCAAGTCCTCGCCGGGGTCTGCTGGGCCTGCTGGGAACTGGCGGTGTCGCTGCTCTTCTTCGACGCCGTGCCGCCCGAGGAGCGCACGGGGGTGGTCACGATCTACAACCTCGGGTTGGCCGTCGCCACGGTCGCCGGCGCCGCCTGCGGTGGGATCGTGCTCCGGTCGCTCGGGGCGGACAGCCGTGCCTATGTCACGGTGTTCGCGCTTTCGGGGTTGCTGCGGCTGGCGACCGTGCCCTTGCTCCGCTGGGCGAGCCGTCAGCCGGCCGGATGACGCGACTCGCTGGCGATGCTGTCGAGAAACGTGCGTGCCCGGCCGTAGTCGCCGGCGGCGTAGTTGTCCACGTTCTCCTTGAGCACCTCGATGAACTTCGACACGGTCTGCTGGATCTGTCGCACCTGCTCGAGTTGGATGCTTCCCCCGGATGCGGCCCGATCGGCGAACAGCTTGTCGAGTTCGGAACGGTAGGGGGCGAAAATCGAGTCCTGCAGCACGAGCGGGTACTGGATGTGGCCCGTCACGGGGTCGAGTTGGGTCGAACTGAGTCGCGGCGGCAGCCCCATCCTCGCCATGCGGATCGCCTGCTCGTGCGAGATGGGGGGGCCGGCCTCGGCGGCCCGCGCCTCGCGGTTGGTCTTCCGCATCTCGAAGTAGGTTTCGGTCCACCGCATGCGGTTTTGCATCTCGAGGGTCTTCGCCTCCTGCCAGTTCTTGGCGGCCTCGGAGTTTTCCAGATTTTGATAGCCCTGGGCCCGCATCATTTCCGACATGCCATAGGCGGCAGCCTGGCCCGCCGTCGAGGCGTAGCCGCCCCGGTTGAAGCCGAAGCCACCCCACTGGGCGACGCCTGCGGATGGGAGCGCAAGCCCGAGCGCGAGCACCCCGGCGATGGCCGCGGCCGTCCGTCGCGGGGCGGACCGTCGAGGGCGGCCGGAAAGGCGCGGAAGGTGGGCCGCACGGGGCTCCGTCGAACTGAATCGCGGCAGTGTCATGAGCGTCCTCGCGAGTCACGGGCCCGGCCGCGATCGGGGGCGGCCGCCGGGCGAATCGATTTCGAATACTGCGGTGTCCAGAAAACCGCGGCAAGTATACTCTGAAGCCCGCGGTTGAACGACAGCGGTTTGCGGGCGTTTCCGTGTTCATCGGCCTCCATGCGGCGGTGCGGGCCGTGTGGCGCGGGTCGTGACCGCGTCCCTTGGGCCCTGAACATCGTGGTGATGGGCATCGTGGTGTTGGAGTCATGGTGATGGGAGTCTTGGTGATGAGTCGCATGCCTTCGAGGCTCGTCGGTGGGCCGCTTTTCGGGGCGGTGATCGCAGGACTGGGCGGTCTCTCGTGCGGTGGCTGCGGCCAGCCGTCGGCGCCGCCGCCGCCGCCGCGCGTCGAGCCTCCTGCGGCTGTCGCCCAGCCCGACGTTCCGAGTGCGCCGGTGGCGGAGCAGCCCGCGACGCCGGTGGCCGACCCGCCGCAGGCCGCCACCGGGGCCCCTGACGCACAGGCACCCCGGGGGGCCGCCACGGCGCCGCCTCGCGCGGTGCCGCAGGCCGCCGAGCCTGTCGAGCCCGCCGACCGGCTGGCGTCGCTGCGCCGGTCGCTGGCCGCGGCGGAGGATGCCAAGTCCCGTTTGGAGGTTGTCGACGAGATCGCCGATCTCGGTCAGCGGGCCAAACCGGCACTCGCGGATCTGGTCGCCTGCACGACCGACGCCAGTTCCAGCGTGCGGTGGCATGCGGCCCGCGCCATCGGCATGGTCGGCGAGGATGCGATCCAGGAACTTCCGGTACTCGTCAAGCTCCTCGACGACGCCGATCCGACCGTCGCCACCCAGGCCGCGGCGGCGATCGGTGCCATCCGTAAGGACGACGGCCGCACCCCGATTCCCGACGCCGATGCGCGTCTCTATGCGGCGGCGGCGGAACGGCTGGTGCATGCGGCCACGCACCCGGATCCGCGCGTGCGAAGGGCGGCGATCCGCAGTGCGAAGCGGGTGTCCCCCTCGTTGCAGGAGCTGGCCCCGCTGTTCAGTCGGCAACTCGCCGACGCCGACCCCTCGGTCGTCATGGCTTCGCTCCATTCCCTGGCCGACATGCAGGAGGCGGCGGTGCCCTTCTTGTTGGAGGCGCTCAAGGACCCCAAGTCACGTTACTGGGCCTGCGTGGCGCTGACCGAGATCGGACCGAATGCCGCACCGGCCGTCGGCCCACTCGAGGAGTTGGCCGCCGCAGGAGAGACTGCGGACCGGATGCAGGCGCTCCTGGCGCTGGCCGCCATCGGCGACAAAGCCGGTGGCGCGGCGCCGGCGATGGTGCGGGCGCTCGAGGCGGAGGACGACGCCTTGCACTTCGCGGCTGCCTTCGCGCTCGGGAGCGTCAAGTCCGCCGTCGGCGATGCCGCGCTCGAACGGGCGGCTGCCGGTGGCAATCCTTTCCTCGCCGACGTCGCGGCCTGGGCTCTGGCCCGGATTCATCCCGATGACGAAGCGCTCGTCGATCGCGCCTTGAGCCGACTGCGGGCCGGACTCAAGTCGGAGCGTTCCAACCAAAGGGCGGCCGCCGCGTCGGGTCTTTCCGACCTCGCCGGCGGGCTGTCGGAAGCGAGCCGCCGCCAGCTCGCGGAGGATTTCGCCGCCCTTCTCACCGATCCCGATCCCGAGGTGGGAGTGAGCGGCGGGGCGGCGTTGATCCGCCTGGGCGCGTCGGCGGTCGGGACGCTGGAGGCGAGACTTGCCGACCCGGCCCTGCGGCCCGCGGTGCTCGAAATCCTCGCCGCCCTCGGTTCCGCCGCGAAGCCGGCGACCGACGAGCTCGTGTCGCTGCTGGATGCCGCCGACCCGCTCGTCCGCGAGGAGGCCGCCGTGTCGCTGGCCGCCATCGGTCCGGAGGCCGCCGAGGCCGTGCCCGCGCTCGTGAAGCAACTCGCGACGGACGAGGCGGACGGCGCGAAGTTTACCGCCGCGTACGCCCTCGGTCGTATCGGGCCGGCGGCGGCGCCGGCGCTCGAGCGGCTGCACGATTTGGCCACGTCGAGCGACGTCGTGCTTGCGACCGTCGCCATGTGGGCGTCGCTCAAGATCGCGCCTGAAGATAAGACGCTCGTCGAGTCGGCGATCCCCGCTCTCCGCAAGGCGGCCCGCAACGAGCGCGAACTTGTCCGTCTCGAGGCGGTCGTGGCGCTGGGCGAGATCGGCCCCGCGGCCGCTTCTGCCGTGCCGATCCTCGAACTGCTGGAGGAGGAGGATCCGGTGCCGACGGTGCGCACGGCGGCAGCGGCGGCGCTCGAGAAAATCCGGAGCCGTTGACGACGGCATGGGGGTTCCGCCCCGTCCTGGGCAAGGTGTGACGGCCGCCCCCGTGCCCGCTGCAGGACGTGCCCTCGGCCGGCCGACCTCTTCTCAAGCGGATTCCGTGCACCGGGCCGGCGACCGTAGCGACGGGCCGGCACGGCGGCGACCGGGCATGAGGGGGGAAGGATGGCGGGCTACGGTCTGGTTCGGCGACTCTGGCTGACGTGGCTTTCGCACCCGGCCCGCGAGCGGCCGATCTACCGGCACTGCCTGCGGGCACCTCCCAAGCGGGTCGTCGAGTTGGGGCTCGGCAGCCTCGTGCGGACCGAGCGGATGCTCGGACTCCTGCGGACGCTCGTCCCCGGGGAAACCGTCCATTACGTCGGCCTGGACAGGTTCGAAGGACGCCTGCCGGACGATCCGCCGGGCGTCACGCTCAAGCAGGCCCACCAGCGGCTGCACGGCATGGCCCGTGTGCAGCTCGTTCCGGGCAACGTCGACACGGCGCTGTCACGGCTGTGCAACCACCTGGGGGCGTTCGACCTGGTCCTCATCTCGGCCGACAACGATCCGCGGCATCTCGAACGCAGCTGGTTCTTCGTTCAACGGCTCATCACTCCGCAGTCGACCGTGTTCGTCGAGACGCGGTCGGGCGGCGGGTGGAGCACGATCACGAAGGCACGGGTGGACGAGCTGGCCGCGAAGACCGTCCTCAGACGGGCGGCATAGCGGACGGTGGCGGGGGGACGGCGGCGGGGCTACATTGGAGGCTTTCGCCGGGTCGCTCCTCCTTTTCCGGTCCTTCTCGCGCCATGGCTGACACGCCCCGCACGCTGCTCGACAAGATCTGGGACGCCCACGTCGTCTGCACGCCCGCCGGCGAACTGCCCGTGCTCGCCATCGACCGTCATCTCGTGCACGAGGTGACGAGTCCCCAGGCCTTCGAGGGGCTGCGGCTGGCGGGCCGGAAGGTCCGGCGGCCCGAGAAGACGTTCGCCACGCCCGACCATAACGTGCCGACGACCGACCGTCGGCTGCCGATCGCGGATCCGGTTTCGAAGCAGCAGATCGACACGCTCCGGCACAACTGCCGGGAGTTCGGCATCCGGCTCTTCGATCTCGGCGACGCCGACCAGGGCATTGTGCACGTGATCGGTCCCGAACTGGGCATCACCCAGCCGGGCATGACGATCGTCTGCGGCGATAGCCATACCGCCACGCACGGCGCCCTCGGTGCCCTCGCGTTCGGCATCGGCACGAGCGAGGTCGAGCATGTACTCGCCACGCAGACGCTCCGCCAGGCGAAGCCCAAGTCGCTCGAGCTGCGTGTCGAGGGGGCGATGCACCCGGGCGTGACCGCCAAGGACCTGGTGCTCTATCTGATCGGCCGCATCAGCACCGAGGGGGGCGCGGGATCCGTCATCGAGTACACGGGGCCTTGTATCCGGGCCTTGAGCCTCGAGGAACGGATGACCGTCTGCAACATGTCGATCGAGGCGGGTGCCCGGGCCGGCATGATCGCACCGGATCAGGTCACCTTCGACTACCTGCGCGGCCGCGACTTCGCGCCCCGGGATTTCGACCGTGCCGTCGCCGCATGGGAGCGGTTTGTCGGCGACCCGGCCGCGGTCTTCGACCGCACGGAGATCTTCCAGGGCGGCGACGTGGTGCCGCAGGTCACCTGGGGCACGAATCCCGCGCAGGTCGTCGGCATCGACGGCGCGGTGCCCGACCCGGCGTCCTGCGGCGACCCGAGCGAGCAGGCCGGTGCCGCCCGGGCGCTCGAGTACATGGGGCTCGCCGGGGGCACGAAGATCGTCGACATCCCGCTCGACAGGGTCTTCATCGGCTCCTGCACCAACAGCAGGATCGAGGATCTGCGGGCGGCCGCGAACGTCGTGCGGGGCCATCGCGTGGCGGCGACGGTGCACGCGATGGTCGTGCCGGGGAGCGGCCGCGTGAAGCGGCAGGCCGAGGCGGAGGGGCTCGATCGCGTGTTCCGCGACGCGGGGTTCGAGTGGCGCGAGGCGGGCTGCAGCATGTGCCTCGGCATGAATCCCGACACGCTCTCGCCGGGCCAGCGGTGCGCCTCGACGAGCAACCGCAACTTCGAGGGGCGGCAGGGCAAGGGGGGCCGCACCCATCTCGTGTCGCCCGCGATGGCCGCAGCGGCCGCGATCGCCGGGCACTTCACAGACATCCGTGACTGGAACTACCGCTGAGCCGCAAGCCATGCAAGCATTCACGACCCATGTCGGCATCGTCGCGCCGCTCGACCGGGCCAACGTCGACACCGACCAGATCATTCCGAAGCAGTTCCTCAAGCGGATCGAGCGCACCGGCTTCGGGCAGTTTCTCTTCTTCGACTGGCGCTTCCTCGGCGATGGCACGCCGAACCCGGAGTTCGTGCTGAACCAACCGCGGCTCGCCGGGGCGAGCATCCTGCTGGCCCGCCGCAACTTCGGCTGCGGCTCCAGCCGCGAGCACGCGCCTTGGGCCCTGGCCGACTACGGTTTTCGTGTCGTGGTCGCCCCTTCGTTCGCCGACATCTTCTACAACAACTGCTTCCAAAACGGCATGCTGCCGATCCGCCTCCCGGAGGAGGACGTGGAGGAGCTCTTCCGCCGCACGACCGCCGAGGGACCTCCCTATCGGCTCCACGTCGATCTCGCCGCCGGCACGATCGCCGACGACGCAGGCTTTCGGCGGTCGTTCACCGTCGATCCATTTCGCAGGCGGTGCCTGCTCGAGGGGCTCGACGACATCGGTCTCACGCTCAAGCACGTCGAAGAGATCACCGCGTGGGAAGCGGCCCAGGACGCGGCGGCTGCGGGTTGAAGCCATGTTCATCGTGCCCGGCCGACGCAGTGTTTTGGTCTTGTGGGGCTGGGGGGCCGCGCTGACCCTCGGCCCGCAGGTCGTGCCGGCCGGAGCCGCGCCGGCCCCGCCGCAAGTCGAACTTTCGGCCGACATCCCCGGCGCAAGCGACATGGCCGCTCCCGCCAACGGGCAGACGCTCTACGTCCTGGACGAGGGGCGGGGCGAGGTGGCGGCCATCGACCCGTTCGAGCCCTCGAAGCGGCGGGTCGCCGTCGCTGCCGACGCGGCGGTGCAACCCGTCGCGATCGCCTGCATCGACACGGGAATGTTGGCCACGCTCTGCCGCGAGAAGAAAGGGTGGTCGCTCGTGACGCACCGGGTCCGGCCGGACGCCGTGGCGGACGCGACGACCCCCGCGCAGCGAACACCGCTCGATCCGCCCCGGGGGGCGGCGGCCGCGGCGGCGCCTCCGAGCGATGGTCGGCCCAGCCTGGTGGTGAGTCCGTCCCGTGATTGGCTGGCCATCTGCGGGCTGCCCGCGCCGCTGCCTCCGGTGTTGCGGGCGCCGATCGCAGGTTCACGGGTGGGAAGCGTGTCCGCAAAGGGCTGCCCGGTGCCGCCGGGTGGCCGGCCCGAGGCGGCCGCGATCAGTGTCGGCGAGGAACTGGTGCTCCTGCTGCCCGAGGAGTCGGGCCGGATTTTCCTGTCATACTTTCTTCCCCCCATGCCGCGGCCGCTGCTGCACCTCGACAGCGGCCTGGGGCGGGTTGTCGATGCCGGCTTCTGCCGGGCTGATGGCACGCTCTGGGTGGTCGGCAGCGGGACCGCTGACGGAGGCCGGGCGGAAGGGCTGTGGCGGATCGATGCCGTGCTGCAGGAGGGCAGGCAGGCGTCCAGGGCCGTGCTGGTGGCACGGCTCGAGGCGCCGCGGAGCCTCGTCGCCCTGTCCGAACGG
>Ga0255182_1000696_pt1 | contig 20183 bp, 18 predicted proteins | sample Atl_UVDOM_RepA_8_FD_188420 | JGI IMG/M metagenome (GOLD analysis project Ga0255182, IMG submission 188420) | Freshwater microbial communities from Altamaha River, Georgia, United States - Atl_UVDOM_RepA_8d | ecosystem: Environmental > Aquatic > Freshwater > River | place: USA: Georgia...
AGAACGCCGACGGCAGTGTCACCGTGCCCGACGTGTTGAAACCCTATATGGGCGGGATTGAGTTACTAACGCCGCAATAAACACCGCAGTGCCGAGCTTGTCGAAACACATCTTGCCGACAAGCGCACTTCGACAGGCTCAGCGCTCGGTCATGAATGAAACGGAATTCCAAATGCGTATCCTCCTCACCAATGATGACGGCGTCCATGCTCCAGGGCTGAAGGTTCTTGAAAAGATTGCCCGCGAATTCAGCGACGATATCTGGATCGTTGCACCGGCAGAGGAAAACTCGGGAGCGGGCCACTCGTTGACGCTGACCCGCCCGGTGCGTATCCGCCAGCATGGCCACCAGCATTTTTCGGTGACCGGAACACCAACCGACTCCGTGATGATCGCGCTCGGCGTAGTGATGAAGGATGCAAAACCCGACCTGATCCTTTCGGGCGTCAATCGTGGTGCCAATCTGGGCGATGACATCACCTATTCGGGTACCGTTTCAGCCGCGATGGAAGGCGCTCTCGCCGGCGTTCGTGCAATCGCGATGAGCCAGGTTTACGGCAAGGAAGGTATGGGTGATGCGGTGCCATTTTCGGCTGCGGAGGCTTGGGGTGCGAAGGTTTTGGCCCCGCTGCTCGACCAGCCGTTCGTTCCACGCACATTGGTGAACGTCAACTTTCCGGCGATTGCACCCGAAGCGGTCAAGGGAATTCAGGTCGTGCGCCAGGGCTTCCACGATTACAGCCGCGGTTCGATCGTCAAAGGCACCGATCCGCGTGGTTATGACTATTACTGGTTCGGCCTGCACGGGGTGGAGCACACCTCAGGGCATGACACCGACCTCGAGGTGGTCGAAGACGGCTATATTTCGGTCACGCCCTTGCAACTCGACCTCACGCACCGCGACTCGCTCGCAGCTTTGCGCGCCGCTTTTTCCTGAACGGCCCGCTCAAGCACCCAATAGCGCGAAGACCAGCCCCATCGCGGCGTAGAACACAATCCAGTAACCCGCGTCGATCGCGAACAATTTTCCCGATTTGCGGCCGAACAGGTAATTTGTGCCGATAGCAGGTGCGATGAAGCCGATGGCAATGCCGGTTGAAATCATCATGGTGCGCGGGAAATCGGTTTCGAAATGCGCCAGCAAATGGCCCAGGAAGACCGCCGACAACAGGCTGAACAGGAATGTGATTCCGAAAATCTTGGCCATGTTCGACGATTTGATTTCCGCGTCAGAAAGCCCGATTTCGTGCTGCCACGCCTTGCCAAACAATGGCCCGTACCAGATCCCGCCGACAAGGAAGCCTGCCGCGGCTGCAACGATAATTGCCAACAGATTTGCATTTGCCATGATCGTTTCCTCCCGACGCCATAATGCGCTGCAAACGCTCTGGTGACAAGCGGCGCAAAAAGGCCTATGCGCGCGCCCATCATGGCAACAAAGATTGAAGCGGCACCCAAGGTCGGCATGGTCTCCCTTGGTTGTCCCAAGGCGCTGGTCGACAGCGAACGCATCCTCACCAAACTCCGCGCGGACGGCTATGCAATGTCGCCCGATTATGAAGGTGCGGACGTCGTCCTCGTCAACACCTGCGGCTTTCTTGACAGCGCAAAGGAAGAGAGCCTGGAAGCGATCGGTGAGGCCATTGCCGAAAATGGTCGCGTGATCGTCACCGGCTGCATGGGCAATGAGGCTGAACTGATCCGCGCCCGTTTCCCGGAGGTTCTGGCTGTTACCGGCGCGCATCAGTATGAAGATGTTGTCGCTGCCGTGCATCAGGCCGCGCCGCCAGCCCGCGGTGCGTTTATCGACCTCGTCCCCGAAGGCGGGTTGAAGCTGACGCCGCGCCATTACAGCTATCTCAAGATTTCAGAGGGCTGCAACCATAGCTGCGCCTTTTGCATCATCCCCTCGCTCCGCGGCAAATTGGCCAGCCGCCGGGTCGATGCCGTGCTGCGCGAAGCCGAAAAGCTCGTCTCTGCGGGTACGAAGGAGCTGCTGGTTATCAGCCAGGATACATCGGCATATGGTGTCGATACCCGGCACGAAGCCCGCGAGTGGAAAGGCCGCCAGGTGCGCGCGCATATGACCGATCTTGCGCGCGAACTGGGACAGCTGCGTACCTCCGAAGGTAAGGCGCCATGGGTGCGGTTGCACTATGTCTATCCCTATCCGCATGTGGACGATGTTATTCCGCTGATGGCGGAGGGGCTGCTGACGCCCTATCTCGATATCCCGTTCCAGCATGCAGCACCATCGGTGCTGAAATCGATGAAGCGCCCTGCGAACGAAGCCAAGGTTTTGGAACGCATCCGTAACTGGCGCAGCATCGCGCCCGATATCGCAATCCGTTCGAGCTTTGTCGTCGGTTTTCCGGGTGAGACAGAGGCCGATTTCCAATATCTGCTCGATTGGCTGGAAGAGGCGCAGCTCGACCGTGTCGGCGCCTTCCGCTTTGAACCGGTTGAAGGTGCGGCGGCAAATGCGCTGCCCAACCCTGTGCCCGAAGAGATCAAGGAAGAGCGGTACCAGCGGATCATGGAAAAGACCGCTGCGATCAGCGCCGCGAAACTCGCTGCCAAGGTCGGACGCGTTTTGCCCGTTATCATCGATGAAGTTGGCGAGCCCGACGAAGATGGCAGCATCGGTGCAACCGCGCGCAGCCAGGCCGATGCCCCGGAAATCGATGGCAATGTCTTCCTGCGCGATGTGCCCGCACACCTGCAATCCGGCGATATTGTTGAAGTTACAATAGAAGATGCCGACGAGCACGATCTGTTCGGAGCGCTTGTAGCAAACTGATGCAAGTGGGTTGCAATCTGCAACCATGTAAGTAAGTTTCCTTTTAAACGCACAGTTAAAGTACGGGTAGAGGAGACGGCCGATGGCGGCAAAACAGCATGGTGGAGAATTTGATGTCCTGATTGTCGGGGCGGGGCTTTCCGGCATTGCGGCGGCGGCCCATTTGACCATGCAATGCCCGGACAAGCGCTTTGCGGTAATCGAACAGCGCGCCGATATGGGCGGAACCTGGGACCTGTTCCGCTATCCCGGCATCCGCTCGGATTCGGACATGCACACGCTGGGTTACCGGTTCAAACCCTGGACCGAGGCAAAGGCGATTGCGGACGGCCCGGCGATCCACAAATATGTCCATGAAACCGCCGATGAATATGGCATCACTCCGCACATCCGGTTTCGCCACCGCGTGATGGGCGCCGATTGGTCGACTGAAAAGGCCTGCTGGACGGTAACCGCGCACCGCGAAGAGGACGGTGCCGAGGTCAAATTCACTGCCAACTTCCTGTTCATGTGCACGGGTTATTATGATTATGATCAGGGCTATCGCCCCGAATTCCCCGATGAAGCCAGCTATACCGGCCGCATCATCCACCCGCAGCATTGGCCCGAAGATCTGAACTACGCCGGCAAGAAGGTGGTCGTCATTGGTTCGGGCGCGACTGCGGTTACGATTGTGCCTGTCATGGCACAGACCGCCGAGAAGGTGCACATGTTGCAGCGCACGCCGACCTATATGGTCTCGCGCCCGGCGCGTGACTGGTTTGCAAATACGCTGCGCGCAATCATGCCCGATATGTGGGCGTACAACATCACTCGCTGGCGCAACATCGCGATGCAGCGCTTCACTTACAACATGGCGCGTAACAAGCCGGAGAAGGTGAGCAAGCGCCTGCTCGAAATGGCGCGCAAAATGTTGCCGGCGGACTATCCGAGCTTCGAAAAGGATTTCCAGCCGCCCTACACGCCGTGGGAGCAGCGGCTTTGCCTCGTCCCCGATGCCGACATGTTCGATGCCATATCAGCTGGCAAAGCCGAAATCGTGACGGATCATATCGAGCGGTTCACACCGACCGGTATCAAGCTGAAGTCGGGCCGTGAACTGGAGGCCGATATTGTCGTTTCCGCAACCGGCCTCAACCTTGTGATGATGGGCAAGACCGAACTCAGCATCGACGGTCGCGCGACCAAGCCGAGCGAGCATGTCAGCTATAAGGGCATGATGTTCAACGACATCCCAAATATGGCGAGTGTCTTTGGCTATGTGAATGCCAGCTGGACACTGAAGACCGATATTGTCGCCGATTATGTCTGCCGCCTGCTCAAGACGATGGACGCAAAGGGCACGCCGATCGCCAATCCGCACCTCGAAGATGCTGATATGCCGCGCCTGCCGTGGGTCGACGATTTCTCTGCAGGCTATTTTGCGCGCTCGTTCGACAAGCTGCCGAAAAATGGCGATCGCCATCCCTGGCGCGTGCTGCAGGATTACAAGGCCGAGAAGAAAATCCTGACCGAGGATCCGATCGAAGATGGTGTGATGCAGTTCACCAAGGCAGGCGAAATCGCCAAGCCAGTGGCCAGCGCATCAGAACCTATGCTTGAGGCGGCTGAGTAAACCCCGTTATTCGCTAATTTCGCGGGTGGTAATCGCAGCGGCTCGCCGCTCGCTTTCCACTGGCAGGGAAACGATGTGCGGTTTGCGGCGGACAATCCACAGGATGGTGCCAATAAGCGCGATGCCTAGCACTACGATCACGCCCGCGATTGCGGCAAATATGCCAAACAACGGTCGCAGATCAGGCGTGTAGTTTTTGGCTACCGGCGCATCAGTACCGATTTTCCAGTAATCGACCTCATAGCGTTCATCCCCAAGGCGGAACAACCGCACTTCCATCGTTGCCCATTCGCCATTCGCGCGGGCGGCGTAGATGATGGTGACTTCGGAATCCTCAGGGCCCATCATCGATGCGGGCTTGTAGGTTATGAAGCGTGGGGTAAGCTTGGGAGCGGCCTTCAATCTCTTGGAATCGGATGCGAACTGCGCCACCAGTTCGTCCTGCGCCGTCGGTGCCACATGCTTGGCTGCGGCTTGTTGGTCGCCCTTCTGAACCGCAGCGACAAATGCTCCTGATGCAACATCGATTTCCTTGGGAACATCGACAACCGCTGGTTCATTCCACGAACAGGCGGCTAGCAAGAAAAGCAGCACGAGAGGCAAGCGCTTCAGAAAATCTGCGCTGGGGGCCATTATGCTTCTCCTGTTGAATCGATGACGCTATCAAGACTGGATGACTGACTATAGCAATTTGATCCAGCCCGATAGCGGGCAAGCCGCAACTGAAATAGAAATCATTTCAAAAGAAGGCTTTGCAGACTGGTTTTCATCCCAGCCCGGCCCGGTGCGTGCGGCGACTTCGGCGCAGAAATTCGATGGCAGCGTGGGGGATTTCGCCATCCTGCACATCCCGGGCAGCGAGGATTGGAAAGCGGCCCTGATTGTTTCCGATGCGGCAAAGCTCGAGCATTGGTCGCTCGCCAAAGCCGCCGAGGCTCTGCCCGAAGGTACATACCGGCTGAAAGGTGCGGAAACCGGTGACGCGTTGCTCGGCTGGTTGCTCGGGCAATATCGCTTTGACGAATATCGCAGCGAACCCAAGCTGAAGGGCGCGCGCATCCTGCTGACGAGCGAACCGGGGCGGATTGAAAATGCGGTGAGTCAGGCAGAGGCGACGGCGCTGGTGCGGGACATGGTCAACCGCCCGCCTATCGATCTTGGGCCGCAAGAGCTGGAGGCCGATGCCGCGCGTCTTGCCAAGGCGCACAAAGGTAAACTGCATGTCACCAAGGGGCATGATCTGCAAACCGGCTATCCGCTGATCCATGCTGTTGGCATGGCAGCGTCGCGCGACTATGCGCCTAGGCTGATTGAGCTCGAATGGGGCGACGAACGCCATCCGCGCGTCGCCATTGTCGGCAAGGGCGTGGTATTCGATTCGGGCGGGCTCGATATCAAGAGCGCGGTCGGCATGCGGCTGATGAAAAAGGATATGGGCGGAGCCGCGCATGCGCTGGCGCTCGCTGACCTTATCATGAAGGCGCATTTGCCGGTGCGGTTGCACTTGCTGGTTGCTGCCGTGGAAAATTGCGTATCGGGCGGCGCGCTGCGCCCGGGCGATATCGTCAAAAGCCGCGCTGGCATCCATGTCGAGATCGACAATACCGATGCCGAAGGGCGACTGATCCTGGCCGATGCACTGGCCAAGGCGGTGGAGGATAAAGCGGGCCTGATCGTCAATTTCGCGACACTGACCGGCGCCGCACGCGTGGCGCTAGGCCCTGATTTGCCTGCGCTTTTTGCCAATGATGATGAACTGGCCGATGCCCTGCTGGCTGCGGGTAAGGATGTAGCCGATCCGTTGTGGCGGCTTCCGCTATGGAAACCCTATGCCGACATGCTCGATAGCGACATTGCCGATACGGCCAATGCAGGCGGCGGCTTTGCCGGTGCAATCACGGCGGCTTTGTTTATGCAGAAATTTGTGCCCGATGAGGTGCGATGGGCGCATCTCGATACCTTTGCATGGCGGCCCACCGCGAAAGCCGGGCGGCCAAAGGGCGGGGAGGCGCTAGGGCTGCGTGCCGTTTATCGCTACTTGTCGCAGGCCTATCCCGTCCGCTAAAGGGCGCGCAAAGTCAGGGGAACAAAATTGGCCGATATGGCACCCAAAGAACGCGCGACCTATCGCCTGAGCGGGCATAGCATCGAAGGCGACAAGCGCACGACGCCGATCCGTGGCGATCTGGCGGACATCAAGCTCGCCGGAAAACTGTTCGCGCCGCATTATGCGGTGCCGATGCTGCGCACCGGTATTGCACCAGTTACCGAAATCCATGCCGAACCGCATCTCTCCTCAATGCCGGTCAGCGCGCTGATGCATGGCGAGGAATTTGCCGTACTCGATGTCGCGGGCGAATGGGCCTGGGGCTATTGCCTGCACGACGATTATCTCGGCTATCTGCGTTTTGCCGATCTGGGCGATGATTTCACCGCGACCCATGTGGTCAGCGCACCTGCGACTCTGCTGGTAACGCAACCTTCGATCAAGGCACCGGTTCTCGCACGCTATCCGATGGGGGCGCAGATCGTCTGCGGCGAACCCAGCGAATGCGGCAAGTTCCTTGCCTGTGAAGGTGGCTGGCTTCCGGCTGCGCATCTGTCAGAACCCGGCAAGGTCGAAGGATCACCCGCCGATCTGGCCGAAAAGTTGGTCGGCGTGCCCTATAGCTGGGGCGGGCGTAGCGGTGACGCGCTCGATTGCTCGGGGCTGGTCCAGCTCGTTTTTGGCCTCAAAGGCATCAAAGCCCCGCGCGATGCTGATATGCAGCAAGCAGGCTTTGGCGAAGAACTGGGCGCGGGTGAGAAACTGCAGCGCGGCGATCTCGTCTTCTTCCCCGGCCATGTCGGCATTATGGCTGATGAAACAAACCTGATCCATGCCAATGGCGCTGCCATGGCGGTTTCGATCGAGCCCTTGGCCGATGCAACCGCGCGCTTTGCCGAACATGAAGCGCCTGTGCTGGCGCGGAAGCGCGTAAAGCTGTGACCCAATCGGTATTCATCGACGGCGCGGTTGGCACCACTGGTCTCGAAATCGCTGACCGGCTTTCGGGCCGCAGCGAATTTGCGCAGATCATCCTGCACGAGGACAAGCGCAAGGATGCCGCAGCACGGCGTGAGGCATTGAACGATGCCGATTTCGTCATCCTCTGCCTGCCCGACGATGCGGCGAAGGAAGCGGTGGCGATGATCGCCAATGATCGCACCCGCGTGATCGACGCCTCGACCGCGCACCGTGTCGACCCCAACTGGGCCTATGGCTTTGCCGAGTTCAAAAAGGGCCAGCATGCAGCGATCGCGGCGGCGCGTTTTGTTTCCAATCCGGGTTGCTACCCGACCGGTTTTCTGGGCATCGTCGCGCCATTGGTGGCGGCAGGGCTGATCCCCGTTGACTGGCCCTATACAGTGAATGCGGTGTCTGGCTATTCAGGCGGCGGCAAAGCGTTGATCGAACGGTTTGAAGGGGAAGGAAGCGACATCGGCTTCCGCGCCTATGGCCTCGATCTCAACCACAAGCATGTGCCCGAGATGCAGCAGCATGCAGGGCTGGCACACGCGCCTATTTTCGCTCCGGCGGTGGTGCAGGCATTTCGCGGGATGCTGGTTGAAGTGCCGCTGCCGTTGGCCGCAATGCCCGGTGCCGCCAATGCCGATGCGCTTCGCGCTGCGCTGGAGGCGCATTATGCGGGTTCGGCGGTGGTCAAGGTGCATTCCAGCGCCGCACCGTCCGAATTGCTGATCCACAAGGCAGAGGCACCATCGGACCGGCTCGACCTCTTCGTCTTCGCCTCAGCCAAGGGCGATCATGTGCGCCTAGTGGCGATGCTAGACAATCTGGGCAAAGGCGCCAGCGGTGCTGCGGTGCAGAATTTGAACATCATGGCCGGGTTGGATGAGGTGAGCGGGTTGCGGGTGTAGGCCCCGCTTTCGCGCCAACAACCAACCTCAATAAGGTGGCTTGTGCAGTCCCTTTGGGCTCGCCGTGAAGATCTCGCAGCCATCCTCGGTAATGCCAATGCTATGTTCGAACTGCGCGCTTAACGAGCGGTCGCGGGTTACCGCCGTCCAGCCATCGTCGAGCACCTTGGCGTGCGGTTTGCCGATGTTGATCATCGGCTCGATGGTGAAGATCATGCCCGGTTTCAGTTCCGGCCCGGTGCCGGGGCGGCCGGCATGGACGACTTCGGGGGCATCGTGGAACAAGCGCCCCAGCCCATGCCCGCAAAATTCGCGGACAACGCCGTAGCGGTGTGCCTCGGCATGGGTCTGGATCGCATGGGCGATATCGCCGATGCGGTTTCCGGGCTTGGCCTGCTCGATGCCGAGCATCAGGCATTCATAGGTCACATCGACCAGCCGCTTCGCCTTAGTGGGCACATCGCCGACAAGGAACATGCGGCTGGTATCGCCGTGCCAGCCATCGATGATCGGGGTGACGTCGATATTGACGATATCGCCATCGCGCAGCTTCTTGTCCGAGGGGATGCCGTGGCAGATCACATGGTTGATGCTGGTGCAACAGCTGTGCGTATAGCCACGATAGCCGAGCGTTGCTGGAATGCCGCCACCCTTCAGCGTCATTTCGCGGACAAGATCGTCAATATCCTGCGTGCTGATGCCGGGAACGACAAAGCTGGTGAGCGCGTCCAGAATTTCGGCAGCCAGGCGGCCCGCCTTGCGCATGCCTTCAAAGGCTTCCTCGCCATGCAGCTTGATGACCCCGTCACGCGGGATGGCGGCCTCTGCGGCGGTAACGTTGACATATTGATTCATCGCCTGAATATAGGCCCACAAGGTCGCAAATAACAGCCATTGTCTGCTTCATCGTCATGGGGGCTTGTTGATGCGTCTTTCACTTCTTGCCACTGCCTTGCTGTTTACCGTTCCTGCGCTTGCCGAAATCCCCGGCCCGCCGCGCGCAATTACCGATCCCAAGTCGCTGGAATCGCCTGCTAACCCGGATGCGAAGCCGGTGCCGCTAGCAGATCTCGACGTTGCGCGTGCAGTTCCGGATGCGGCCTGGAGCCCTGACGGAGAGTGGATTTACACATCCAATAACCTGTCGGGCCGTTTCAACATCTGGAAGAGCCCAGCCAAGGGGGGCTGGCCGGTGCAACTCACCCAATCCGATGATAGCCAGATGCAGCTTGCGCCATCACCCGACGGCAAATGGCTGGTCTTTGTGCAGGACAAGGGCGGTGATGAATTTTTCGACATCATGGCTGTACCGGCCGATGGCGGTGCGGTCACACGATTGACCGACACCTCCGAAATTGCGGAAAACAACCCGCGTTTTTCGCCCGACGGTTCGCGGATTGCCATGGATTTCAAACCCAAGGCAGCATCCAGCGTCGACATCGCGATTATGGACGTCGCCATTCGCAGCGTCCGGCAACTCACAGCCGAAAAATCTGCTGACCATTTCTGGAGCGTCGTTGACTGGATGCCTGATGGCAAATCGCTGATCGGGGTGCGCAGCAATATCCTGATGACGCAATCGTCGCTGTGGCGGATCGATGCGGCGAGTGGTGCGATGACAGAACTCACGCCTATCAGCGGTGACGAGATGTTCTATGCAGCGGACGTTTCCCCTGATGGCCGCTATCTTTCGATCAGCTCTAATAAGGGCTCGGGGCAATTCCGCGCCGGCGTTTTTGAATTTGCAACTGGTAAACTTCGCTGGTTGAAGCCGACCCCATGGGAGCAACGTGCGCGTCATATCACTCCCGACAGCCGCACGATGATGGTGCTGACCAATATCGACGGACGCTCTGTGCTTTCGCTCGTTGACCTTCAATCGATGGCGGAGCGCGAACTGGTCTTTCCCGCTGGTATCAGCGACACCGGTTCTACCGTTTCCAATCCTTATTCGCCTGATGGCAATTCCGCGTTGATATTCCATTCGGGTGCAGACATGCCGTCGGACATCTGGATCGCCGGGCTGGACGGTAAGGCTTCGCGTTACACGCGGCTATCGATGGCAAGCCTCTCCAACCTGCCAAAGTCGCACATTGTCACCTATCGTTCCTTCGATGGTACGCCGATCAGCGCGATTTTGACAATGCCGTACAATTTGAAACGCGACGGCAGCAACCCCGCCATCGTGGTTCCGCACGGCGGGCCGACGGGGCAATCACAGGATTTCTGGTCTGGCCAGATCGCTGCGCTGGCATCGCGCGGCTATATGGTGATCCAACCCAATTTCAGGGGTTCGACTGGATATGGGGTCGAATTCCAGGCAGCGAACATCGGCACATTGGGTGAAGGGGATTTGAAAGATGTCCTCGCCGCCCGCGATTTCCTGATCTCGACTGGTTACGCCGATCCTAAAAAGTTCGGGATTACCGGTGGTTCCTATGGTGGGTATATGACACTGATGGCGATCGGCAAAGCGCCCGATGCCTTTGCTGCAGCAGTGCAGGAGTTTGGCGTTATTGACTGGTTCACGATGGAGAAGACATCTGATCCCTGGCTTCAACGCTATTTGCACGGTTTGTTGGGCGATCCGGTGAAAGACCGGGAGGCGTATATCAAGGCTTCACCGATGACATACATCAAGGCTGCAAAAGCGCCTTTGCTGTCGCTGCAGGGTGAAAACGACATTCGCGTTCCGCGTGAACAAGCGCAGATGGTAGCTGACACCATGAAGGCGCAAGGCGCAGTCGCGGAGACGATTTTCTATCCGGACGAAGGCCATGGCTTCATGAAGCGCGAAAATCGTACCGATGCGCGTCGCCGCACTGTTGAGTGGTTTGATAAATATCTGAAAGGGAAGTGAGGCAAAGCAACTTGCGCTTGCGGGGCGGTGCGCTATGCCCGATTCCATGAGTTCAGATCGTATATATACCGCCGCGCTCGTCATCATTGGCGACGAAATCCTCTCCGGACGCACGCAGGACAAGAATATCAGCCAGATCGCGCTCTGGCTCAATGTGCAGGGCATTCGCCTGCGCGAGGTGCGCGTGGTGCCCGATGTAGAGGATGCGATAGTCGAGGCGGTGAACACGCTGCGTGCGCGCAACGATTATTTGTTCACCACTGGCGGGATCGGGCCGACGCATGACGACATCACGGTCGATGCTATTGCAAAGGCATTGGGCGTTCCGGTGGTGCTGCATCCCATCGCCAAGGAAATCCTTGAGCGCTATTACGAAACCCGTGGCGGCGTTACCGAACAGCGGCTGCGCATGGCGCGGGTGCCCGAAGGTGCGGACCTTATCCCGAACAAGATGTCGGGCGCGCCGGGGATCAAGACCGGCAATATCTTCATCATGGCGGGCGTGCCGCATATCACCGCAGGCATGCTCGACGCGCTGACCGGAACGTTGGAGGGCGGCGCGCCGCTGCTTTCGCACCAGATCGGATGCTGGGTGGCCGAAAGCGAGATTGCAAAGCTGCTCGGCGATACCGAAAAGGCGCATGAAGGCTGCCAGATCGGCAGCTATCCCTTTTTCCGCGAAGGCCGGGTGGGGGCAAATTTCGTTATCCGTTCAACCGATCCGCACCAACTGGCTGCTTGCACCGAGGCGTTGAAATCGGGATTGGCGGGGCTTGGCTATGAAACCGTCGATGGCGGGATCTGACGTCTCGTTCATCGTGGATCAATCGGCTGGCCGACAGGACGGCAGGCGATGAAATTATACCATAGCCTTCGCCTCGCGACCGCGCTCGCGCTTTTGATCCCGGCGCAAACAGCTTTCGCGGAGACGCCGCCTGCCACCGTGACAAAGGCGGTGCAGACCCCTTGGCTTTACGAGAATAGCGATGTTCCGGTTGATACCAGCTGGACCTTCGGCGTGCTCGACAATGGCGTGCGCTATGCGGTGAAGCGCAATGTCGTGCCCGCAGGCCAGGTTTCGATCCGCGTGCGCGTCGATGCAGGGTCGCTGCATGAAGAAGAAAATGAACTCGGCTTTGCGCACTTGATGGAGCATCTGGCCTTTCGCGGATCCGAACATGTGCCCGATGGAGAGGCCAAGCGCATCTGGCAGCGCTTCGGCGTCACCTTTGGCAGCGACAGCAATGCACAGACGACGCCGACACAGACGGTGTACAAGCTAGACCTGCCGAACAGTTCACCCGCGACGCTCGATGAATCGCTCAAGCTGCTTTCGGGCATGGTGCGCGCACCCAATATTTCGCAAAGCGCGCTGAATGCGGAGCGCGCAATTGTGCAGGCCGAACTGCGCGAATCCGCTGGTGCGGGAATGGACTTGGGCGAAGCGATGCGCCAGCATGCCTTTCAGGGGCAGCGGCTGGCCAATCGTTCGACGATCGGTTCGATTGCTAGCCTCGATTCTGCAACAGCCGCAGGCCTGCGGGAATTCCATCGCCGTTGGTATCGGCCTGAAAAGCTGGTGGTTTCGATTGCGGGGGATGCCGATCCGGCAGAGCTCGAAAAGCTGGTGCAAAAACATTTCGGCGGCTGGAAAGGGAAGGGCGCTGCCGTGCCCGATCCCGATTTCGGTCGCCCCAACCCGGGTGGCAGCATAGCCAAGACGGTGGTTGCACCAACCCTGCCGCCAAATGTGGCGATCATCTATGCCCGGCCTTGGGAAAAGGTCGATGATACCATCGCCTATAACGAACAATTGCTGGTCGATGCGCTCGCGCAACAGATCGTCAACCGCCGCTTGGTGGCGCAGGCGCGCGCCGGATCGACCTTCAGCCTGGCCGAGGTCGGGCAGGAAGATATTTCGCGCAGCGCCGACACTACGACCGTCATCATCACCCCGATAGGCGATAACTGGCAGCAGGCGGTGGCCGATGTGCGCGCGATCATCGAAGATGCGGTCAGCACGCCGCCATCGCAGGCCGATATCGATCGGGAAGTAACGCTTTTCGGCAATGCGCTGCGCACCATGCGCGACAGCTATCCGTTTGAGGCAGCGGCGAAACAGGCCGATGATATCGTCAAGGCGGTCGACATCCGCGAAACGATTGCCGCGCCCGATACCGTTGTCGGCGTGTTTGAAAATATGCGCGGCAAGTTCACGCCAGAGCGACTGTTTGCGGCCACCAAGGCGCTGTTTTCCGCAGATGCCGTGCGCATCTTGCGTACCTCGCCGGTGGACGACGGTGCCGATGCGGACGTCCGTCTGGCCAAGGCGTTGACCGATCCGGTATCGGCGGCATCGTCGGTTCGGCTTGCTGGCAATGCCATCACATTCGATGATTTGCCCAAGCTGGGGGCGCCGTCGCAGATTGTAGCGCGCAACCGGCTGCAACGACTTGAGATGGAGTCGGTCGAACTTTCCAACGGTGTGCGTGCCTTGCTGTTCCCCAACAAGGCGGAAAGCGGGCAGGTGCGGGTGCTTGTGCGCTTTGGCCGCGGCTATCAGGCGCTTGATCCGTCAAAGGCGGGTCTGATGTGGTCGGGCCCAGGCGTGATCAGCGAAAGCGGCGTTGGCAAGTTCAGCCGCACCCAGATCGACCAGTTGCTCAATGGGCGACGTATCGAACTGGGCTTCAATATCGACAATGACGCGTTCGAATATAGCGCGACGACGCGACCCGAGGATCTGGCTGACCAGTTGCGGATGATCGCGACCAAGATGGAAAATCCCAATTGGGATGTCGCGCCGCTCGAACGTGAAAAGGCGCTCGCCATATCGACATATCGCAGTTTCGATATGTCGGCGACCGCAGTGCTGCAGCGCGAGTTGCAATACCGCCTGTCGGGCAACGACCTGCGCTGGAAAATCCCGACGCCCGAAGAAGTCAGCAAATTGGATGGCAAGAGCTTTCGGTCATTCTGGGAGCCTCTGCTTGCCAGCGGCCCTGTAGAGGTATTGCTGTTCGGTGATTTCGAAACCGAACAGGCGCTGGAAGTGTTGCGTTCGACTGTTGGCGCGATGAAGCCACGCACGGCCGCAGCCATTTCGGCAAAGGCCGCGCAAGTCGTGTTTCCGGCGGCCAATGCGACACCGCTGCGTTTTATCCATAAAGGCCCCAAGGACCAGATGGCGGCTGTCATCGGCTGGCCGACAGGTGCTGGTTTGGCTCAGATCGCCGAGGCCCGGCAACTCGAAGTGCTTGCGGCGCTGTTCCGCGACCGATTGTTCGAAAAATTCCGTTCCGAACAGGCGGCCAGTTACAGCCCGGATGCGACCGCGACCTGGCCCGACGAATTCACCTCGGGCGGGTTCCTGATGGCCTATAGCCAAATGCAGCCCAAGGATGCCGACCGCTTCTTTGCCTTCGCCAAATCGGTCGCGGCCGACCTTGCGGCTTCACCGGTTAGCCCGGACGAGTTGCAACGCTCGCTCGAGCCGATCCTGCAATATGTCGAACGTGCCACTACCGGAAATTTGTTCTGGATGAACGAACTTGAAGGCGCGACCTACAATGCCGCACGCTACGAGGCGCTCGGGCGATTGTATAGTGATTACAGCAAGGTAACCCCCGAACAGCTACAGGCACTGGCGCGCAAATATCTGGTCGATGCAAAGGCATGGACGATGGTGGTCGAGCCTGATGCCGAGGCGGTGGCTTCGCGCTGATCCTCCTTCCCGATTGCGGGAAGGGGGAGTTAGCCTATTCCGGAAAGCGATCAAATAGCGGCAGGCTGTGCGCGGTTTCCATCCAGCCCAGCCGTTCCGCAACCTGGATATGTGCCGATGGCGGCAAGGCATCGGGGTCGTCGAGAGTTGCGGATTGGATGTCAACAATACCGGGCAGGAACTCCGCGTTGCGATAATAGAGGCCCGATCCGCATATGGAGCAGAAACTGCGTATGGCAGAGCCCGACGAGTTGAAAGTCACCGGTTCACCTTGAACCAGCTCGAACTGTGAATCGGTAAAGGCCGCCCATGCGACCATCGGGGCGCCGGACGATTTGCGGCAATCGTTGCAGTGGCAAAGCGCCACATGTTGGGGTTCGCCGCTCACTTCATAACGCACAGCGCCACACTGGCAGCCACCTTGATATGTCATGCAATGTCTCCTTCCTGCAGCGACTCATATAGCAGGAAAATGAGAACAATTATAGAACATATTTGGAGAGGTCGGCGTCCTTGGCAATGCCCGATAGCTGTTGCTCGACATAGGCGGCATCGATCTTGATCGTTTCGCCTTTGCGGTCTTCGGCGTCAAAACTGATGTCTTCAAGCAAGCGTTCCATCACCGTTTGCAGCCGGCGTGCGCCGATATTCTCAACGCTTTCATTCACCTGCGCGGCGATACGGGCGAGCGCTGCGATGGCATCATCGGTGAATTCGAGCGCGACATCTTCGGTACCCAGCAGCGCCACATATTGGTGCGGCAGATTGGCCTTGGTCTGCGAAAGAATGCGGACAAAGTCTTCCTGGGTCAGCGCGGTCAGTTCGACTCGGATCGGCAAGCGCCCCTGCAATTCGGGCAGCATGTCGCTCGGTTTCGAGACATGGAACGCACCGCTGGCGATGAACAGCACATGGTCGGTTTTCATCGGGCCATATTTGGTCGCGACCGTGGTGCCTTCGATCAAGGGCAGCAGGTCACGCTGGACGCCTTCACGGCTGACCGATCCGCCACGCACGTCGCTGACGGCAATCTTGTCGATTTCATCGAGGAAGACAATTCCGTTTGCCTCTGCATCTGCGATGGCAGTGCGCGCAACATCATCCTGGTCGAGGCGCTTTTCGGTTTCTTCATCTACCAGCTTGGCCCAGGCTTCGGGTACCTTCATCTTGCGGCGCTTCTGGTTGTTCTGGCCGAACGCCTTGCCCATCATCTCGCCGATGTTGATCATGCCGACGCCGCCCATTCCGGGGATTTCCATCGGCATGCGCGGGGCATCGGTAACTTCGATTTCGATCTCGACATCGTCCATGTGCCGGTCGCGGATGCGCTGGCGAAATGCCTCGCGCGTCGCCTCGCTTGCGGTTTCACCGGCCAAGGGCTTCAAAATGCGCTCCATGGCAGCCGCCTCGGCGGCTTCGCGCACGACTTCGCGGCGGCGGTCCTTTTCCAGCCGGATCGCCTCTTCGACCAGATCGCGGGCAATCTGTTCGACATCGCGGCCGACATAGCCAACCTCGGTGAACTTGGTCGCTTCCACCTTGATGAAGGGCGCGTCGGCCAGTTTGGCCAAGCGACGGCTGATCTCGGTCTTGCCGCAACCCGTGGGGCCGATCATCAGGATATTCTTGGGCGTCACTTCGTCGCGCAATTCTGCCGGAAGCCGTTGACGGCGCCAGCGATTGCGCAATGCGACAGCCACCGCGCGCTTGGCATCGGCCTGGCCGATGATGTGTTCGTCCAATGCGGCGACAATCGCCTTGGGAGTAAGGTTCTGGCTCATTATATGGGGTTCCTGCGGATCAGCTGACGCTGTCCATGCTTTCGACCGTCAACTGGTCGTTGGTGTAGACGCAGATTTCGGCGGCAATCTTCATCGCGTGGCGCGCCTGCGTTTCGGCATCGGCTTCATAATCCATCAGTGCACGGGCCGCGGAGAGCGCATAATTGCCGCCCGATCCGATTGCAGCAATGCCATCCAACGGCTCCAGCACATCGCCATTGCCCGTCAGGATCAGCGTCACTTCCTTATCGGCGACGATCATCATCGCTTCCAGATTGCGGAGATATTTGTCGGTGCGCCAATCCTTGGCCAGTTCGACCGCGGCGCGCATCAACTGGCCGCGATGCGCCTCCAGCTTTTTTTCCAATCGTTCGAACAGGGTGAAGGCATCTGCCGTGGCACCTGCAAATCCCGCGATCACGCTGCCATCATGCAGGCGGCGGACCTTCTTGGCATTGGGTTTCATCACCGTCTGGCCCATCGAAACCTGGCCGTCGCCTGCGATCACCACCTTGCCGCCCTTGCGGACCGAGAGAATGGTGGTGCCGTACCAGGTGGAGGGGTTGCTATGTGCTTGATTGTCCATGGCCCCGGATATGGGGCGCATGGGCCAGCAGTGCAAGACTAGCTGCGCTCGCCCAATTTGCGTTCCCATCGCAGCGCGTGGCTGACGATGGTGTCGAGATCGTCATATTTGGGCTGCCAGCCAAAGCGCGCCTTGATTTCACGATTGTCCGAAATCAGCTCATCGGGATCGCCTGCGCGGCGGCCCTCGATTTTACGCGTGATCGTCAGGTTGGTAACGCGATCAACCGCATCAAGCACCTGCATTACCGAATAGCCATGGCCATAGCCGCAGTTGAGCGTGTGGCTGGTGGCCGGATCGGCAACCAATGCCTCGAGCGCGATGACATGAGCTGCTGCGAGGTCGCTGACATGGATATAGTCGCGAACGCCTGTGCCATCGGGCGTGGCATAGTCGGTACCGAACACGGCGACCGAATCGCGTTTGCCGAGGGCTGCTTCGACCGCGACCTTGATCAAATGCGTTGCGCCGGCGGTTGATTGGCCGGTGCGCGCCTGCGGATCTGCGCCTGCGACATTGAAATAGCGGAGCACGCAATAGTTGAAATCGTGCGCAGCTGCGACATCGCGCAGCATGTATTCTGTCATCAATTTCGACATGCCATAGGGATTGATGGGCAATTTGGGCATGTCTTCGCGGACCGGGCTCGATTCGGGGATGCCATAGGTTGCGGCGGTCGATGAAAAGATGAAATGCCTGATCCCCGCCTGCACAGCCGAATCGATCAGGCTGCGACTCGCGGCGGTATTATTACGATAATATTTGAGTGGGTTCTCGACCGATTCGGGGACGATGATCGAACCCGCAAAATGCATGATGGCGTCGATGGCATGTGCGCGCAGCGTCGATGCAACCAGTTCCTCGTCGGCAATATTGCCCTCAACAAAGGGTACATCATCAGGCACCGCCCAGCGAAATCCGGTGACAAGATTATCGATCACCACCGGCTGGTGGCCGGCATCCTTGAGGGCGAGGACGGCGTGGCTACCGATATAGCCTGCACCACCGGTGACGAGAACTTTGAGCTGCTTGGTCATGCGATTCCGATAGCGGCAGACGATGATTCTTTGGTTAACATCTACGTCCGGATTCCCTCAGAAAATCGAGAATTACGTCTGCAAAAGTTAAAAAAAAGGCGGCTCTAGGCCGCCTTTCCTTTCAATCTCAGACCGAGCTCAGGGGCTGGTCGGAGCGTCGTCGTCGTTGCCAGCGGCAATGACGATGCCTGCAATAACTGCAGCAGCAGCGAGGACGGCGACGATAACGCCGCTACCACCGCCGAGCTTGCTTTCTTCCTTAGCGGCACCAGCGCGCTGCACCTTTGCAGCGACCGGCTTGGCAGGAGCAGCAGCCTGAGCAACCACCGGGGCACCGGCGAGAGCAACAGCAGCCACTGCAGCGAGCGAAACTTTACCGAAACGCATTTTTTGGCTCCTTTTTGAATGTGGTTTTAAACACACCGCGACCCTACTGGCACAAACTCTGTTTTCGCGCAACCCGGGAATCGGCAATCAATTTGAAAAAATTCATTTTCTCTGCATGACTTGAATGAGTGTTGCACAAGTGACACAGCAACGCCGCGACGTCTGCCAAGTCGAAATCCAACTAATTGTTGCATCCGTATTACCGTCATTCGAATAGTTGGGATAAGCTGACTTAAACCGGCGACGAGCCGATCAGGAGTTGCTGAATATGCGAATTGCGATCCACCAAATGAACAGCGGGATCGATGTCGAGCGCAATTGTACTGCGATGTTGGCGGCAATCGCTGAGGCCAAAGCTGGTGGAGCGTCGATATATTTTGCGCCTGAAATGTCGGTTCTGATAGATCGCGATCGAGTTCGTTCGGCAAAAAGCATCGTCGCGGAAGAGTCGAGTGCGGCTGTGAAGCTGCTCTGTCAGGCGGCAAAGGACAAGCAGATCTGGGTTCATTGCGGTTCGCTACCTTTGGAATCAGCGGACGGGCGACGGGCCAACCGATCGCTGCTCATTGATGATAGCGGTCACATCGTTGCCAGATATGACAAGATGCACTTGTTTGATGTCGACCTCTCCACCGGCGAATCGTGGCGCGAATCATCGGCTTATAAGGGTGGCGACGGTCCTGTACTGGCTGACACGCCGCTTGGTAAAATGGGGCTGACCATTTGCTATGATATGCGCTTTCCTGATCTTTACAGCCGGTTGGCACAAGCGGGCGCGACCGTGTTTGCAGTTCCAGCTGCATTTACCGTTCCCACCGGTAAGGCACATTGGCATGTTCTGCTGCGCGCGCGGGCGATTGAATCCGCTGCCTTCGTGATTGCCGCCGCACAGTGCGGAAAGCATGAGGACGGCCGCGAAACCTATGGCCATTCGCTCGTCGTTGATCCGTGGGGAACAGTTCTGCTCGATATGGGCGAAAGCGAGGGGGTGGGCTTTGCCGACCTCGATCTCTCGCGCGTTACCGAAGTGCGGGCGCAAATCCCGGTCCACCTCAACCGAAGGGATATTCCGCCGCTTCCATAGCCCGCTTGCGCGCCAGATATTGTTCGCGCCACGCAATGATGAGGCCGGCGCCAATGATCAAAGGCGCACCTAACCAAATCGAATAGCTCGGTATCTCACCAAATACGGCATAGCCCATGAATGCAGACCAGAGCAGGGCGCTGTAATCCATCGTCATGATTGCAGCGACCGAGGCGTGGCGAAGCGACGCGGTCAGCAGGATTTGGGCGACAGCCCCGGCAAGGCTCAATCCTGCCAATATGGCCCAACTTTCGGCGTCATGGTTTTTCCCGAAAAGCAGAACGGCAATCCCCAACGGTACCAGCGAAGTCAGGCTGAACCAGAAGACAATCGCGCCGGCAGGCTCTGTTTGCGCCATCCGGCGCAGCTGGATGATGACGCCGGCTGT
>Ga0255182_1000698_pt1 | contig 20116 bp, 14 predicted proteins | sample Atl_UVDOM_RepA_8_FD_188420 | JGI IMG/M metagenome (GOLD analysis project Ga0255182, IMG submission 188420) | Freshwater microbial communities from Altamaha River, Georgia, United States - Atl_UVDOM_RepA_8d | ecosystem: Environmental > Aquatic > Freshwater > River | place: USA: Georgia...
GCGTGACCCGCGGGCTTTACCAGACCTTCGGCGCCGCGCGCGTGCTCGACTTTCCGATTTCGGAGGCCGCGCTCGTCGGGACCGCCGTCGGCGCCGCGCTGACCGGCTACCGCCCGGTCGCCGAAATCATGTTCATGGATTTCTGCACGCTGGCGATGGATGCCCTCGTCAACCAGGCTGCGAAAGCCCACTTCATGTTCGGCGGCCAGACGGCCGTGCCAATGGTCGTGCGCGCGCCGCATGGCGGCGGCCTCAACGCGGGAGCCCAGCACTCGCAGTGCCTGGAGGCCTGGTTCACCCACGTACCGGGCCTGACCGTCGTGTGCCCGGCGACGCCGGCCGACGCCTACGGCCTCCTGCGCTCGGCGATCGACTCGCCGAACCCGGTGCTGTTCATCGAAAACAAGGCGCTGTATGCCCGCAAGGGCGACATGCCGGAGGTCCTCGCGCCCATCCCCTTCGGCGAGGCGCGCATCGCGCGGCCCGGGCGGGACGTGACGGTCGTGACCTACGGTGCGGCCCTGTTCGAGGCCGAGGCCGCGGCTCGACAGGCGGCCGAGCAGGGCATCGACGTCGAAGTCATCGATCTCCGTTCGCTGCAGCCCTGGGACGAAGCCACCGTGCTCGCCTCCCTGGCCCGCACCCACCGCCTCGTGATCTTCCACGAGGCAGTGGAGGCCTTCGGCGTCGGCGCCGAGATCGCCGCCCGCATGGCCGACGTCGGCTTCGACGAGCTTGACGCCCCGATCATCCGCGTCGGCGCCCCGTTCATGCCGACGCCCTACTCACCCGAACTGGAAAAGGCCTACATGCCGGATGCCGGGCGACTGCTCGCGGCGATCCAGCGGGCCATGCTCTGAACAATCACGGAAGCGACGCGATGACCAACACTCCCCAGCGCAAGAACATCCTGCTCGACATCGATGCGCAGCAGGCGTGGATCACGATCAACCGGCCGTCGACGCTGAACGCGCTCGACATCCCCACCCTGCTCGAGCTCGAGAGCGCGTTCCGGGAAGCCGAGGCCCATCCGGACGTGCGCGTCATCGTGCTGACCGGCGCTGGCGACCGGGCCTTCATCGCCGGTGGCGACATCGCGGATCTCGACTCCCGGCAGGGCCTCGCGCACTACAACGAGTTCGCCGAAGTCATTCATCGCGTGTTCCGCCACATCGAGACCAGCGACAAGCCGACGATCTGTGCGGTGAACGGCTGGGCACTCGGCGGCGGCACCGAAATCCTGCTCTGCACCGACATCCGCGTGGTGTCCGAGAAGGCCCGCCTGGGTCTGCCCGAAATCACGCTGGGGCTCTTCCCCGGCGCGGGCGGCACGCAGCGTTTCATCCGCCAGATTCCGCCCTGCCGCGCCAAGGAACTGATGTACACGGGCGACCAGATCACGGCGGCCGAAGCGCTCGCCATCGGCCTCGTCAACCACGTGGTGCCGGCCGACCAGCTGGTCGCGAAGGTCAAGGAAATAGCGGCCAAGATCGCCCACAAGTCGCCGCTGGTCCTGAAACTGCTGAAGCGCTCGATGAGCAGCGGCATCGACATGCCGATGCCGTCCGCGCTGGCCTATGAACAGGCGATGATCGGCCTCGTGCTCGATTCAAAGGATGCGCACGAAGGCTGCCAGGCCTTTCTAGGCAAGCGCGCGGCCACGTTCACCGGCGAATAGACCGTGAGCGCAGAACGGGCGATACGCCTGCCCAAGCTCGGGCTGACGATGACCGAGGGAACCGTCGTCGAATGGCTCGTGAAGCCGGGCCAGGCCGTGCAGCCGGGCGACCTGCTGTACATCTGCGAGACGGAGAAGATCGCCAACGAAATCGCCGCCGACGAAGCCGGGACGATCGCCGCGCTGGTCGTCGCCGCGGGCGACACCGTGCCGGTGGGAACGGTGCTCGCTACCTGGGTCGGCGCAGAGGGTGCTGGTGCGACGCCCGCGCGCGAGACGCCCCCCCTCCCCGCGACGGCCGCGTCGAGCGCCGCGATCGAGTCCGCCGGCCTGCCGCCGGCGGGCGACCGACGCCGACTCGCGACACCGCACGCACGCAAGCTCGCGCGCGCACGGGGCGTCGACCTTGCCCTTGTGCCGGGCAGCGGCCCGAAAGGCCGCATCAAGGCCTCGGACGTGCTTGCCGCTGCGCACCGCGCGCCGCAGGTCGCCGCGGCAGCGGCGCCGTTCCGCGCGGCGGCGACTGAAGCGCAGGTCGTGCCGATGTCCGCGGCCCAGCGCACGGTCGCCGCGCGCATGGCGCAGAGCAAGCGCGAGATTCCGCACTTCTACCTCGATGCGGCGGCCGACATCGGCGCGTTGCTCGAGCTGCACAAGACAATCAAGCAGCGCCCCGGCTGCGCGGGCCTCACCGTCACGCACTGGATAGTCCAGGCGCTCGGTCTCGCGCTCGAGCAGGAGCCACTGTTCCGTCGTGTCTGGCACGAAGACGGGCTGCTGGAACTGCCGGACAGCGACGTCGCCCTCGCGGCGGCCACCGACAAGGGCCTGTACGTGGGTGTCGCGCGCAAGGTCGGCGCGCGTTCGCTGCTCGCGAACAGCAATGCGCTCAACGAGCTGACCCAGCGCGCGCGCAGCGGCCGCCTCGCTCCGGAGGATGGTGGCGGCGGCGCGACCTGCGTGTCGAACCTCGGCGGCACCCGCGTGCGCCATGTGTTTCCCATCATCCTGCCCGGCCAGTCCAGCATCCTCGGCGTCGGCCGTACCGAAGCCCTGTTCCGCCCCGACGCGAACGGCCAGCCGGTGATCAGGCAGGAGCTGGGCCTCGTACTGGCCTGCGATCACCGCGTGCTCAACGGGATTGACGGCGCCCGCCTGCTCGACACCGTGATCGCCCGTCTCGAAGACCCGCTCAGCCTGCTGCTGACCTAGCCCCTGGAGAATGCAATGGATTTTCAATTGACCGACGAGCAGAAGATGATCGCCGACACGGCCCGCAAGGTCGGCGAGCGTTTCGGTCTCGACTACTGGCGCGACCACGACAAGCGCAAGGCCTTCCCGCACGAATTCTGGAAGGCGACCTGTGAAGCGGGCATCGGTGGCGTGGCGCTGCCCGAAGAGCTGGGCGGCAGCGGCCTCGGCATGCTCGAGATGGCGATCGCGATCGAGAACCTCGCGCGCGGCGGCGGCGGCAGCACCATCGGCCAGCTCTTCATGCTCAACCCGATCTTCGGCGGCGTGTCGATCGCCCGCTACGGCAGCGAGGACATGAAGCGGAAATACCTGCCGCCGCTGATCTCGGGCGACCTCATCTGCTGCATGGCCCTGACCGAACCCGATGCCGGCACCAACACCCTCGAAATCACCAGCTTCGCGCGCCCCGACGGCGACGGCTGGGTGCTGAACGGGAAGAAGCACTGGATTACCGGCGCACTGTCGTCCGGGATCATGCTGGTGGTCTGCCGCACGAAGAAGATCGAGGAGGTCAAGCGCAAGACCGAGGGCATCTCGCTGTTCCTCATCAATACCGACCGCAAGGGCGTCAGCCTGGGACGGATCGACAAGCTCGGCACCAACACCCTCGACTCCAGCACCGTGTTCTTCGACGACGTGCGCCTCGAACCGGCGGACGTCATCGGCACCGTCGACGACGGCTGGCCGCAACTGCTCGATGTGCTGAACACCGAGCGCATCGTGACCACCGCCGGCCTCTGCGGCACGGTCGATCTCGCGATCAAGCTCGCCGTGGACTTCGCGAACGAACGCCGCGTGTTCGGCAAGACCCCGATCAGCGCCTACCAGGCGATCCAGTTCCCACTCGCTCAGGCCTTTGCCGAAATCGGCTGTGCGCGGCTGATGAACTACCAGGCGGCGGTGCTGTGCGACGAAGGAAAATCCTTCGGCGCCGAATCCAACATGGCGAAGTTGATTGCGTCCCAGGCCTGCGACAAGGCCACCATCCAGGCGATGCAGACGCTGGGCGGCATGGGCTACGCGAGCGAGTACCACCTCGAGCGGCTCTGGCGCGACCAGCGCCTGTTCCGCTTCGCACCGGTGTCCGAGGAGATGATCCTGAACTTCATCGCCCAGCATAACCTCGGCATGCCCCGCTCCTACTGAGCAGGGCGCCCGATCGACCGCGTGCCGCCGTCGACGCGCAGCGGCACGCGGACCGCCTGCGCCAGCCGCAAGGCCTTAGAGGGCTGGCGCAGGGTTGCTCGCCGTCGCAAGTCCCGCAGCCCGCGGAACCCCGGCGCCAGGCGCGGCTTCCCACCGGGCCCGCGCTTCGCCGAAACGGCCATTCGGCAGGCGTTCGACGGCAATTCCGTCCTGCCTCGCCGGGATGCGGCAGCGTCCAGGCCGGACCCGCGTCGCTTGCGCGCGTCGACAGCCGGCCGTGCGTCGCTCTAGTCGCGGCTGGCGATCATTACATCGATTGCGGCCGCACCTGACAGCCATTAACCTGTCGCCCGCATCGTATCCAAAGTTTTTCCGGGCGCGGGTTGCCGGGTCCGTTCCTGCGCCGGAGTACCGCCCCGCATGTGGATAGTCGAACTCGCGCTGCGCCGCCCCTACACGTTCGCGGTGATGGCGCTGCTGATCCTCATCATGGGGGTCAGTGCGACCCGCCGCACGCCGAAAGACATCTTCCCGTCGATCGACACACCCGTCGTCACCGTCGTCTGGCAGTACATCGGGCTGCCCGCGGACGAAATGCAGAGCCGGATCACGGCCTACTCCGAATTCGCGCTCGCCAACAGCGTCGAGGACATCGCGCGCATCGAGTCCCAGACGCTCGCCGGGATTTCCGTCATCCGGGTCTACTTCCAGCCGCAGGCCGGCATCGACCTCGCGCTGGCGCAGGTCACCGCCATCTGCCAGACCATCCTGCGCCGCATGCCGCCGGGCATGCAGCCACCGATCATCGTGCGCTACGACGCGTCCAGCGTGCCGATCCTGCAGATGGCGCTGTCGAGCCCGTCGCTGACCGCGTCGCAGCTCTATGATTTCGGCGCCTTTCGCGCGCGCCAGCAGCTGATCGGCGTGTCCGGCATGCGGCTGCCGCTGCCCTTCGGCGGCGCGCCGCGGCAGATCCAGGTCGACCTCGACCTGCAGGCGCTGACCGCGCGCGGCCTGACCCCGCTGGACGTGAGCCGCGCGGTCAGCGCGCAGAACCTGACCCTGCCCGCCGGCACCGCGAAGATCGGCGAGACCGATTACCTGGTTTCGCTGAACAGTAACCCCGACCTCGTGCCACTGCTGAACGAGATCCCGATCACCCGCGAGGCCAACGGCACGATCGTGCGCCTGCGCGACGTCGCCAACGTCCGTGACGGCTATGGCGTGCAGACCAATCTCGTGCGCCGCGACACCCAGGACTCGGTGCTCGTGACCTTCCTCAAGATCGGCAGCGCATCGACGCTCGACATCATCCGCGAGGTGCGGGCACGCCTGCCGGCGCTGCAGGCCGCCGCGCCCCCGGACCTGTCGATCGATTTCCTGTTCGACCAGTCGCGCTTCGTCCAGGCCTCGATCGACGGTGTCGTGCTCGAAGGCGCCGTGGCGGCCTGCCTGGTCTCGGTCTTCGTGCTGCTGTTCCTCGGCAGCTGGCGCAGCACGGTGATCGTCGCCACCTCGATCCCGCTGTCCATCCTGTGCTCGCTGTGGCTGCTGTCCGTGCTCGGCGAGTCCCTGAACGTGATGACCCTCGGCGGCCTCGCGCTCGCCATCGGCGTGCTGGTCGACGACGCGATCGTCGCCATCGAGAACATCCACCGCCACATCGAGCACGGACTGCCGCTCGACGAGGCAATCCTCACCGGCTCGCAGGAAATCGCCCTGCCGGCCTTCGTCGCGACCCTCGTGATCTGCATCGTGTTCCTGCCGGTGCTGTTCCTCGAGGGCGCGGCGAGGTTCCTGTTCGTGCCGCTCGCGATGGCGGTCGTGTTCGCCGTCGGCGCGTCCTACCTGCTGTCACGGACGCTCGTGCCGGTCATGGTGAAATACCTGCTGCCGGCCGAGATCCGGACCCGTCACAGCGGACGGCGCGGGCCGTTCGACTGGCTGTTCGGCGCGGTGGAAGCCGCCTTCGGCGTCGCGCAGCGCGCGTTCGAATCCGTGCTTGCGCTGCTGCTGCGCTGGCGCCCGATCGCCCTCCTGGGCGCCGCGGCGGTCATCGCCAGCGCGGTGCTGCTGCTGCCGCAGGTCGGACGCGACTTCTTCCCGACCGTCGACGCCGGCCAGTTCCGCCTGCACGTGAAAGCGCCGACGGGCACGCGGCTGGAGGAGACGCAGCGCCTGTTCACCCAAGTGGGCGACGTGATACGCGAGCTGATCCCGGCCGGGGATCGCGCCATCATGATCGACAACATCGGCCTGCCCGACGCGATCAACCTCGCGTGGGGCGACAACTCCAACGTCGGCGGCTACGACGGCGAGATCCTCGTCGCCCTGAAGCCCGACAGGCAGCGGTCGACCCTCGAGTACATGCGCGAACTGCGCACACGACTGAGCGCCCGCTTCCCGCAACTTCGCTTCTACTACCAGCCCGGCGACATGGTCAGCCAGATCCTGAATTTCGGGATCCCGGCGCCGATCGACGTGCAGGTCGTCGCCTTCGATGCACCGAAGGCATATGCGCTGGCGCAGGAGCTCGAGGAGAGGATTGCCGCCATTCCCGGCGTCGTCGAAGCGCGCATCCACCAGGTCATCGATGCGCCTGACCTGCGGGTCAACGTCGACCGCGTGCGCGCGGCGGACCTGGGCCTCACGCAGAGCGACGTCGCGAGCAACGTGCTGATCGCGCTGTCGGGCAGCGGCCAGGTCACGCCGAATTTCTGGGTCGACCCCAAGGCGGGGCGCCCCGTGCCACTCGCAATCCAGGTGCCGCAGCACCGCGTCGACGAACTCGACGAGGTCCTTAACATTCCGGTCGCACGCGGGGCCGACGGCCGGGTCGAGCTGCTTGCGAACGTGGCCAGCGTCGAGCAGCGTCGCTCGCCGGCCGTGCTGTCCCGCTCGGACGCGAAGCCGGTGTTCGACATCTACGCCAGCGTCGACGGTCGCGACCTGGGCGGCGTGACGGCCGACGTGCGCGCCCTGCTCGCGTCCTATGCCGGCAAGCTGCCGCCGGCGGTCAGCGTCGCCATGCGCGGCCAGGCGGCGAGCATGGACGACGCCTACGGAGCGATGGCGCGCGGCCTCGCCTTCGCGATCCTGCTGGTGTATCTCGTGCTCGTCGTCAATTTCCAGTCGTGGAGCGCGCCGCTCGTGATCCTCACGGCGCTGCCGGCGGCACTGTCCGGCATCGTCTGGATCCTCTACGCGACGGGCACCCACTTCAGCGTGCCGGCGCTGATGGGCGCGATCATGACGGTCGGCGTCGCGACCGCGAACAGCATCCTCGTCGTGTCCTTTGCGAACCAGGAGCGCGCGGCCGGGCGTAACGCACTGGAGGCGGCGCTTGCGGCCGCGAGCACGCGCCTGCGGCCCGTGTTCATCACGGCGACCGCGATGACGCTCGGCATGGTGCCGATGGCGCTCGGCCTCGGCGAAGGCGGCGAGCAGAACGCCCCGCTGGGGCTCGCCGTCATCGGCGGCCTGTCGCTGGCGACGCTCGCGACACTGCTGTTCGTTCCCGTCATCTACAGCCTGGTCTATCAACGCGGCGACCGTCGCCACGCGGCGCCCACGGGACTCCCATGATCAAAGCCGCCCTGCTCTCGACCTTCGTCCTCGCCGCCTCGGGCTTCGTCGCCACCGCTGGCGCAGCGGACAGCCCGCTGCCGGCCGCCCGGCCCATCGTCGTCATCGCGCGCGCCGCCGCCGCGCCGGCCAGTGCCGAACTCCAGCTGCCGGGCACGATCGAGGCCTGGCAGGAGACGCAGATCAATGCGCGCATCAGCGGCTACGTCGCGCGCTGGCACGCGGACATCGGCGACGCGGTCGACGCGGGCGACCTGCTGGTCGAGATAGACGCGCCGGAAATCGACCAGGCGCTGGCCGCCGCCCGCGCCGAGCGCGAGCAGGCCGCGGCCAACCTCGACATCGCCCGCACGACTTACGAACGCTGGCAGGCGCTGGTCGCGCGCAAGACCGTCGCCGAGCACGATGTAGACGAGCGGCGCGCAGCCTTTGCCGCGCGCAAGGCCGACCTGCTCGCCGCCGACGCGAAGGTCAAGCGCCTCACGGAGCTGTCGGGCTTCAAGCGGATCCTCGCGCCCTTCGCGGGCACGATCACGAAGCGCGAAGTGGAAACGGGACAGCTGATCGACGCGGGCGGCCGGGACCACGGCGAGATGTACCGTGTCGCCGAGACGAAGCGCCTGCGCATCCGCGTCGGCGTGCCGCAGGCCAATCTGCGCGCCATCCGGAAAGGACTGCCGGCGACGGTGCTGGTTGCCGAATTTCCGGGCCAGCACTTCGACGGCTCGGTAGTGCGCAGCGCCGGCGCGATCGACCCTGCCACCCGCACCCTGCTGACCGAGGTCGAACTGCCGAATCCCGACGGCACGCTGCTGCCGGGCCTCTACGCCCAGGTCCGCTTCGAGCTGCCGTTCGCCGGCGACACCGTGCTGGTGCCGACCAACGCGGTGCGCATCGATGCGAAGGGCGCGCACGTCGCGACCGTCGACGAGGGGCAGCGGGTGAAGTTGCTGCACGTCGAACTCGGCCGCAACCTCGGCACGCAGGTCGAGGTGCTGCATGGACTGGAGCCGGGCGCCGCCGTGATCCTCAATCCCACCGATCTGCTGCAGGACGGGCTCGAAGTGATCGCGAAGGAGCCACCGGCGTCCAAGGCCTGAAGTCCGCGCCATCCGTGAACACGGCCAGCTCGCTTGCCGCCGGGCTGGCGGGTCTCAGAGGGAGTCGGCGTCGCCGATCAGTGGCGAGTCCTCGCCGAAAACCCGGCGCAGCAGGCGGTCTCCCTGCGGCGGATGACCGGGAATGATCCTGACGTCGAGCCCGGCCGCGAGGGCGTCCAGCGCGATCCGCTGCAGCACCATGCCGCCGGTGTAGTCGATGCGCCCGACGCGGCGGAGATCGAACACCACGCGCTTCGCTTCGGGATGTCGCGACAGCTCGCCGAGCAGCGCCTCGTCGACGACGTTCGCCGAGCCGAAATACAGCACGCCGACCGGCGCCAGCCGCAGCACGCCGGACGCCGGCTGGTAGTCCGTCGAAATGTGGATGCGCCGCTCGCGCCACAGGTGCACCGCGACACCGAGTGCGACGCCGACGCCGACCGCCAGATCCACCCGTGGCGCGAGCCACAGCGTCAACACGAAAGTCACGATCCCGACAAAGCCCTGGGCGCGCGACACCCTCGCCAGCTGCCACAGCGCACCCGGCTGCACCAGCTTCAGCACGGCGGCGATGATCACGCCCGCCAGCACCGCCTTCGGCAGCTGCGACAGCGTCGAGGCGAGAGGCATGAAGGCGAGCACCGCGAGACCGGTCACGAGCCCGCTCCAGCGGGTGCGTCCACCCGCGGTGTGGTTGACCATCGTGCGCGAGAACGAACCTCCGACCGGAAAGGCGCTGCTCAGCGCGGACGCGACGTTCGCCACTCCCTGCCCCACCAGTTCACGGTTCGCGCTCCACGACTGGCGATGCTGCGTCGCCAGCGCGCGTGCGATCGCTGCCGGCTCCGCGAAGCCGACCAGCGCAATGACGATGCCGGGCACGAGCAACTGGCTTGCCGCGCCCACGTCGAATTTCGTGGTCAGCGGCGGCAGGCCGGTCGGGATGTCACCGACCACCGGCCCCGCATAGCCACCGAAATGGCTGAGCAGGACACCGGCACCGACGGCAACGAGCACGCCGGGAAACAGCACGTGAACGCGGCGCGCCCCGAATATCGCGCCGCAGGTGCCAAGCCCGAAGGCTATCGCGGCGAAGGACCAGGCCATCGGACTGGCGATGACTTCGAGCGCCCGCGCCAGTTCGCGCCCCGGCGTGGCCGGCAACCCCAGCAGGGGCGGCAACTGCGAGGCAAGAATCAGCAGCGCGGCCGCGCTGGAGAACCCGAGCATCACCGGTTGCGACATCAGGTAGGCGACGAAGCCCGCGCCGGCCAGGCCGATCGCGAGCCGCAGCAGCCCGACGACCAGCGCGAGCAGGGGCGCCAGCGCGATGTACTCGGGCGAGGCCGGCAGTGCGAGGCTGCCGAGCGCCGCGAGGGTCAGCATGCTGGTCAGCGCGACCGGGCCGGTTTGCAGGTACGGGGACGAGGCGAAGAAGGCCGCCAGGATCGGCGGCAGGATCGAGGCATAGAGTCCGTAAACGGGCGGCATGCCGGCCAGTTCCGCATACGCCAGTGACTGCGGAATCAGCACCAGCGCGACGCTGAGGCCGGCGACGAGGTCGCCCCATTCCGGGCGCCCCGGCGCGGAGGCCTGGGCCTTCGAGGTGACGGGTCGGGTCATGATCGGAGTCAATGGCCTGTGCGGTTCTAAGCTTATATCATTCTGTCATATCGCGATTCAGGTGAGTCCCCCATGCCCCTCGATCAGATCGCCGAGCCGACCGTCGACACCGCGCCCACCGTCAGCGATGAGGTCAAGACCACGACCTGCTACATGTGCGCCTGCCGCTGCGGCATCCGGGTTCACCTGAAGAACGGCGACGTGCGCTACATCGAGGGCAATCCCGAGCATCCCGTCAACCGTGGCGTCATCTGCGGCAAGGGAGCCTCGGGCATCATGCAGCAGCATTCGCCGGCGCGCCTCACCAAACCACTGCTGCGCGTCGGCGAACGCGGCAGCGGCGAGTTCCGCGAAATCGAATGGGACGAAGCGCTGGACATCGCCAGCGGCTGGCTCGGCGACGTCCGCCGGCGCGCACCGCGCGAACTCGCGATCTTCACCGGCCGCGACCAGAGCCAGTCCTTCACCGGCTGGTGGGCGCAGCAGTTCGGAACCGTGAACTACGCGGCCCACGGCGGCTTCTGTTCCGTGAACATGGCGGCTGCGGGGCTGTATTCGATCGGGGGCTCGTTCTGGGAGTTCGGCGAGCCCGACTGGCAGTTGACGCGCTATTTCCTGCTCTTCGGCGTCGCCGAGGACCACGCGTCGAACCCGATCAAGATCGGGCTCGGCCAGCTGAAATCGCGGCCCGGCACGCGGTTCGTTTCGGTCAATCCCGTGCGCACCGGCTATTCGGCAATCGCCGACGAGTGGCTGCCCATCCGCCCCGGCACCGACGGGCTGTTCGTCGCGGCCCTGATCCGCGAACTGCTCGCGGCGGAAAAAATCGACTGGACCTATCTCGCGCGCTACACGAACGCCAACTGGCTGGTGCTGGATGCGCCCGGCACCGCGGAGCACGGCCTCATCGCCCGCGACGCCGACGGCCAGCCCCTGTGCGTGGACGCCCGGACGCGTGCTGTCGTGCCTGTGAATACCGCCGATCTGCAGCCGGCTTTCGTCGGCGCGGTCGAACTCCCCGACGGCCGCCGCGCCGCGCCCGCCTTCGAAAGTTTCGCCGCGCGTTTCCTCGATGCCAGCTACGCGCCCGAGGCGGTGGCCGACGAGTGCGGCATTCCCGCCGACAGCCTCCGTCGCGTCGCGGCCGAGCTGGCCGAGGCGGCCTTCGAGCACACCGTGACGCTCGAGGTGCCGTGGACGGACACGCTGGGCCGTCGTCACGAGCGCATGGTCGGCCGCCCGGTGTCGATGCACGCGATGCGCGGCATCTCGGCGCATGCGAACGGCTTCCACACCTGCCGCCTGATCCACGCGCTGCAGATGCTGCTCGGTTCGATCGACGTGCCCGGCGGCTTCCGCTACAAGCCGCCGTTTCCGCGCCCGATTCCGCCGGCGGGCAGTCCCGCAACCGGCAGTGCGCCGGGCGAGCCACTGACGCGCATGCCGCTCGGCTTTCCGCGCGGCCCGGAATACCTGCTGCTGGACGAGCACGGCGCGCCTGAGCGCCTGGACCAGGCCTTCAGCTGGGAATACCCGCTCGCACTGCACGGCATGCTGCACACGGTGATCCACAACGCTTGGAAGGGCGACCCTTATCCAATCGACACGCTGTTCCTGTACATGGCGAACATGGCGTGGAATTCGTCGATGGACATTCCGGCGACGCTGCGCCAGCTGACCGACAAGCGGGAGGACGGCGAGTACCGCATTCCCCACATCATCTACTCGGATGCCTATTACTCCGAGACGATTCCGTACGCCGACCTCGTGCTCCCCGACACGACCTACCTGGAGCGCTGGGATTGCATCTCGCTGCTCGACCGCCCGATCTCGGACGCGAACGGCGCTGCGGACGCGATTCGCCAGCCCGTGCTCGCCCCGGACCGCGACGTGCGCCCCTTCCAGGACGTGCTGCTCGAACTCGGCGCGCGCCTGGGCCTGCCCGGCATGACCCGGGACGACGGCACGCCGCGTTATCCCGGTGGCTACTCCGACTACCTGCGCCATCACACGCGCGCCAACGACGTGGGCCCGCTTGCCGGTTGGCGCGGCGCGGACGGTGCGCAGTCGTTTCGCGGCGCGCCGAACGAGGACCAGCTCGAGCGCTACATCGAGAACGGCTGCTTCTTCCGTGCCGAGCTGCCCCCGCCCCTGCGGTATTTCCGGCACTCCAACCAGGCCTACCTGGACTACGCGCAGAACGCCGGCTGGATCGGCAGCGCCCACCAGATCCCGCTCGAACTCTACAGCGAGACCCTGCAGAAATTCCGCCTCGCCGCCGAAGGGCACGGTCCGCTGCAGCCGCCGGACGCGCTGCGCGCGCGACTGAAGGAAAACTTCGACCCGCTGCCCGCGTGGCGCCCGCTGGCGGCGGGCAGCGCGGACTACCCGCTGCACGCGCTGACCCAGCGCCCGATGCACATGTACCACTCGTGGGGTTCGCAGAACGCGTGGTTGCGCCAGCTGACCGCACGCAACGTGCTCTACGTCCATCCCGAGACTGCCGCGGCCGCCGGGCTCGGCGACGGGGGCTGGGCGTGGATCGTGGCGCCGACCGGCCGCGTGAAAGCGCAGATCAGGCACATGCACGGCGTGAACCGCGACACCGTGTGGACCTGGAACGCGATCGGCAAGCGGCGCGGTGCGTGGGGCCTCGCCACGGATGCGCCGGAAGCGACCCAGGGCTTCCTGCTGAACCACCTGATCCCGATCCACACCGGAGGCGGGCGCGTGGACGTCAACGCGGATCCCGTCACCGGCCAGGCGGCCTGGTTCGACCTCAAGGTGCGGCTCGAGCCCTGCACCCCAGACGAAGCCGGCGCCAGCGCGCCGCAGTTCGCGCCGCTGCCGGCGCGCAGGGCCCCGCCGCCAGCCGTGCTACGACGGGGCGACGCGCTGAAAGGGCACGCAACCGGGCGCAGCGCGAACGTCCATCGCGAGTACCTCGGCGGCAGTGCCCAGGCCGAGCACGACGAAACCAAGGAGCAGCCCGAATGACGATGCTGCCGGAAACGACCGGACGCAAGCTTGGCCTCGTGATCGACCTCGACACCTGCGTCGGCTGCCATGCGTGCGCGACGAGTTGCAAGGAGTGGAACGACGCCGGCCACTCCGCGCCGCTGACCGACTACCAACCCTACGGCGCAGCGCCCGACGGCGTGTGGTTCAACCGGGTCCACACCTACGAGGTGCAGACGCCGGCCGGCAGCAAGACCGTCAATTTTCCGAGGTCCTGCCTGCACTGCGACAATGCGCCCTGCGTGACCGTGTGTCCCACCGGGGCGTCGTTCAAGCGCGCCGCCGACGGCATCGTGCTGGTGGACGCCGACAAGTGCATCGGCTGCAAGCTGTGTTCGTGGGCCTGCCCCTACGGCGCGCGCGAGTACGACGAGCACGACGGCGTGATGAAGAAGTGCACGCTGTGCGTGGATCGCATCTACAACGAGAACCTGCCCGAGGAAAGCCGGGTGCCGGCCTGCGTCGCCGCCTGTCCCACCGGCGCGCGCAGTTTCGGCGACCTGGGCGCGCCCGACAGCCCCGTGTCGCGGCTCGTGCGCGAACGCGGCGGCTACGACCTTCTGCCAGAGCAGGGCTGCGCGCCGGTCAACAAGTACCTGCCGCCGCGCACTTCGGCCGCGGCGGCCCGCCCCCTCGAACGCAAGGTCGACAATATGGGGTCCGCGCTGCTGCGCTGGCTGGACAAGGTGCTGACGTGAACCCGGCTTATTCGATCATCTTTTTCACGACCGCCTCCGGCACCGGCTACGGCCTGCTGGCCCTGCTGTCCGCCTACGCGCTGGCCGGCGACACCGCGCCGAACGGCATGCGACTGCTGGCCCTGGGGCTTGCGGGCGTGCTGGTGACGGCCGGGTTGCTGTCGTCGACGCTGCACCTGGGACACCCGGAGCGGGCCTGGCGCGCGCTTTCGCAATGGCGCAGCTCCTGGTTGTCACGCGAGGGCGTGCTGGCGCTCGCGTGCTACGTGCCGGCGCTGTGCTGGGCCTGGCGGCTGTGGTCGGCGCCGGGTGCAGGCGCGCCCTGGCTGGCGCTCGCAAGCGGACTGCTCGCTTTGGCGACCGTGTACGCGACGTCGATGATCTACGCGTCCCTCAAGACCGTCGATGCCTGGCACCGCCCGTCGGTCACGGTCAACTACCTGCTGCTCGCACTGGCGAGCGGCGCGCTGCCGTGGTTGGCCCTGCGCCACTGGCACGGCGCCGCCAGCGGTGCCGATGCGCTGCTGACCGCCCTGCTCCTGGCCGCTGCGGGTGTCGGCAAATGGCGCTACTGGTCGACGCTCGACGCGAGTGAACCTGTCGTGACCACCGGGGCAGCGACCGGCCTGGATCGGCTCGGCGCCGTCAGTTCGCTGGCCTGGCCACACACGGAGCGCAACTACCTGCTCAAGGAGATGGGCTACGAAGTCGCGCGGCGCCACGCCCGACGCCTGCGACGCATCGCGCTGGCGTGCGCGTTCGTCGGGCCCGCCGCGGGTGTCCTCGTTGCCAGCCTGCTGCCGCCGCTGGCCGCCACGGCGCTGGTGACGCTCGCGCTGCCGGCGCTCGCGCTCGGCCTCGTCGTCGAGCGCTGGCTGTTCTTCGCCGAGGCCCGGCACGCGGTCAGCGCCTTCTACGGGCGCTGACCGCAAGCATCCCGGCGACGCCGCGTCACAGTGCCGCGATGGCCTCGCGGCGATTCCAAGGCGTCTGTTCCTCGGCAATCAACGCGGTGAACGACGGCCGTGCCCACATCCGCGCGAGGAAGGCCGTCAGCTTCGGCCAGTGATGCGGATCCGGGTCGACGCCCGCGTGCCACAGGTTCACGTGCCCGCTCGCAATCGCGAGATCGGCGATCGAGAGCTGGTTGCCGACGAAGAATTCCTGCGCGCCGAGCTGGCGCTCGAGGTAGTCCCACATCGGGGCGATCTGGTTCTCGACGACCTCGAGGGCGTCCTCCTTGATCGACTTCGTCAACGGCTGGTTCATCGCGACCGGGCCGAGCACGAGCGGGCGGAACACCTGCGCGCCCGCGACCGGGAGCAGGCCGCTGTCCATGTATTCCTCGAGCCAGAGCGCATGCGCGTAGGCGTAATTGTCCGCGGGATACAGCGCCGGCGTCGGGTGGCAGCGCTCGAGATAGAGACAGATCGCGGTCGAGTCGGCCACCGGCCGCTCGTCGTCGAGCAGCGCCGGGATGCGACCGAGCGGGCTGATCTGGCGGAAATTCGAAGGCGGCTGGAACGGATTCACCGGCTCGTGGGTGTAGGCGATGCCTTTCTCCGCGAGGTAGGCGCGGCATTTGCGGACGAAGGGCGAGACGTTCGCGCCGAAAAGTGTGTAAGCCATGTTGTTCTACTCCGTGTGCGTGATGGGCCGAGAGCCTACCCGACGCGCTGCAATGCAGCTACCCGCTGCGCGGGGCGTGCGATGCGTGCCGGCGTCCGGAGTGGCGATGCGATGCGCCGGCCCGCCCCAGACCAGGCCGGGGCGGACTGCGGGCGCAGCCTCAGACGACTTTCCTGATCGCCTCCGCCAGCGTGCGCAGCACCTTGATGCGGGCCCAGTTCTTGTCCTCGGCTTCGACCAGTGTCCAGGGGGCGATGGAGGTGGAGGTCCGTTCTATCATGTCGGCCGCCGCCTGCTGGTACAGCGCCCACTTGTCTCGATTGCGCCAGTCCTCCTGCGTGATCTTGAAGCGCTTGAAACCAGTCCCTTCGCGTTCCTTGAATCGCCGCAACTGTTCCTCCGGCGACAGCTGCAGCCAGAACTTGCACAGCACCGCACCACTCTCGACCAGCTCCTGCTCGAACTCGTTGATCTCGGCGTAGGCGCGCATCCAGTCGGCTTCCGCGCAGTAGCCCTCGATGCGTTCGACCAGCACGCGGCCATACCACGAGCGGTCATAGATGGTCAGTTTCCCGCGCCGCGGCAGATGCCGCCAGAAGCGCCACAGGTAGGGATGTGCGCGCTCCTCGTCGGTCGGCGCGGCGACCGGCACCACCTGGTACTGCCGCGCATCGAGCGCGCCCGTCACGCGCCGGATGGCGCCACCCTTGCCCGCGGCGTCCATTCCCTCGAAGGCGGCGACCACGGCATTGTCCTGGAAGCCTTTCTGCCGGGTGAGACGCAAGAGCTCGTCCTGCCAGTGCTCCAGCTCCTTGTCGTACTGCTTGTCCGGGATCGCCTGCGAGAGGTCCATGCGCTTGAGCACGGTGACGCGGTCGATCGGCTCGATCAGGGGCGGGGTGATCGCGGGCACCGCCTTGCGCTTGTGCAATGCCAGGCGCTTGAGAATCGCGTCGCGCAGCTGGGTGCCGACGGTCAGGTTGCGATAACGCTCGTCCGTCCCTTCGACGACGATCCAGGGGGCATAGCCGGTCGAGGTGTTGCGCAGCGTGTACTCCGAGATCGCGTAGTAGCGGTCCCACAGCTCGAACTGGCGCCAGTCAGTCTTGGTGACCCGCCAGCTGCGCTTCGGGTCGGCGTCGATTGCCCGCAGTCGCTTGCGCTGTTCCTTCTTCGTGATGTGGAACCAGAATTTCAGGATCAGCGCACCTTCGTCGGACAGCATCTGCTCGAAGTGGTTGATGCGCGCAATCTCCATCTCGAGATTCGCCTTCTTCGACAGCCGCTGCACGCGATTGACGATGGGTTCCGTGTACCACGAGCCGAAAAGGATGCCGATCTGGCCTTTCTTCGGCAGCGCCTGCCAGTAGCGCCACATGCGCGGGCGTTGCGCTTCCTCGAGCGTCGGCTGGCTGAACGCAACGGTCCGGATGTGGCGCGGGTCCATCCAGGCATTGAGCGTGTTGACGGTCTCGCCCTTGCCGGCCCCCTCCACCCCTGCAATGAGCACGATCACCGGAAAGCCGCCGTGCTCGTGCAGCGACCACTGCGCCTCCAGCAGCGACTCACGCAGTTCGGGCACGGTCTTCGCGTAGGTCTTCTTGTCGATGGCGTGACCGACTTCTGCGGATTCGAACACGGTGCCCCCAGTATGTCTGAGCCTGATGACCTGTCGGTCGTTGATGTCCGGGCGACACTATCCGCGATGCGCCCGGTTGTCATGTTGCGCCCGATCAGCCGCTCCGCATCCGCGCCGGCCGTGCTGCCGGCACCGGCGTGCCTGCACCGCCGCACGCGCACGCGCCGCGGCGAATTCGCGCTCAGCGCTTCAGAGCAGTTCCTCGGCGAGCAGGCGCAGGGCTTCCGGCGAATTGACCGTGAAGACGAGCGTGCCGACCTCACCCCGCCCGACCGCTTCGCGCCACGGCTGCAGGTGATCCCTGATGCGGGCGGCGTCACCCACCAGCGAGCAGTCGTCTACGAGCTGATCGGGCACGGCGGCCACGGCGGCGGCCTTGTCACCCGCGAGGTAGAGATCCTGGATCCGGGCAGCCGCCGCTTCGTAGCCGAGCCGGCACGCATAGTCGTTGTAGAAGTTCCGGCCGCGCGCGCCCATGCCGCCGATGTACAGCGCGAGGAATTCCTTGACGTGACGCCGGCAGTCCGCGAGATCGTCGCCGAGCGCGACACGCACGAAAGGCGCGACGTCGAAGCCTGCGCGATTCTTGCCGCCGCCGGCCAGTGCGAAGCCCTCCTCCAGCGGCCCGCGCAGCAGGTCGTAGCGCGCCGGGTTCATCCACACCGGGAACACGCCGTCGGCGATTTCGCCAGCGACCTTCAATCCCGGCGGTGAAATCGCGGCCGTGTACAGTGGCAGGCCGGGATTGCCGTGCAGGATGCTCTTCAAGGGCTTGCCGAGACCTGTCGCTCCGGGTCCGCGGAACGGAATCTGGTAGTGCTCGCCGCTGTGCGTGAGCGGTTCCTCGCGCGCCAGGACCGTGCGCACGATGCTGACGTACTCCTTCAGGCGCGTGAGGGGCTTGCCGTAGCGCTCCCCGTGCCAGCCCTCGACGACCTGCGGCCCGGACGGGCCGAGACCCATGACGAAGCGCCCGCCGGACAGCTGATCCAGGGTCATCGCGGTCATCGCCGCGCAGGACGGCGAACGGCCGGCGAGCTGCATGATCGCGGTGCCGGCGCGGATACGGGTCGTACGCGCAAGGATCCAGGTCGCCGGCGTCACGGCGTCCGAGCCGTAGGCTTCCGCCGTCCAGACCGAGTCGTAGCCCAGGCGTTCCGCCTCGAGCACGAGATCGAGGGGCATCCGGTACCGGGCGCCGGAATAACCGAGCATCAGTCCAAGCCGCATGAAGTCAGCTCCGTTGCGCAGGAAGAGGCTCCAGTGTCCCCGATCTCGGCGGGACTGCCCACCCGCGTGAAAGCGCTGTTCGTCGGGACGCTCGTCAGGCCCGCCAGGGTGCGAAGTGGCGCCACGCCAGGACGAGCAGTTCGGCGCAGCCTTCAAGCAGTGCCGCCCGGAATGCGTCGTCGAAGCGCTCCGGGCTGCCGGGCCCGGCTTCGGCGGCCAGCGCCTTGACCGGCTCCAGCGCGCCGGGGGCCGCCGTCGTGAACGCGGCCCAGGCGGCGGGCTCGGCCCGCAGCGCGGCGGCGAAGCCACGGGCCCAGTCGTTGCCGGCGACCCGACCCGTTTCGTCCTCGAACAGCAGCGGCTCGTAACGCAGCCCGGGCGTCTCCTGCGCGGCCTCCAGGGTTGCGGCTATCGTGCACCAGTGGCGCCAGAGCAGGCCCTCCACTTCGGCGCGTTCGGCATCGCCCAGGAACTCCGCCTCGCCGGTGACCGCCACGCCGAGCACGGGCGCGAACGTAAGCGCGACCGACTCGCGCGCGGGCGCGCAGGCCAGGGCAGCGAGCCAGCCGTCCATCTGCTCGAGGCTCATCGCGGCGGCGTCGCGTTCGAGGAGGGCTTCGAGACGCGCGAACTCCTCGAGCGTGAGCGGCCCTTCGGCTTCGCCTGCGGGTGGTGGGGTCATGGTCGCAACGGCTCCATCTGGACGCGCATTGTCGCCGCGCGGGCCGCCCACCGGAAAGGCCGCCGCCTCAGTGCAGGGTCGGGCTGTGCGAGCGTAGAACCACGCGTGCAGCCAAAGCGATTCGCAGCTCGCCCTCAGCCGCTCCGGAAAGCGTTGCCGGGTTCTCGAAGTCGACGGTCTCAAGCTGCCAGTCGCGTCCCGTCAGCATGGTGAAGCGCACCCGCTGCGTCTCGATCTCGGCAAGCGTGCGTTCGCGCAGCGCGCGCACTGCGGCCGACCATGCGGGCTGTGTGCCCGCCGGCTCGTCGCGCGTCCGCCGGGCTTGCGCTGCGTAGGTCGGCACCGGCCCGTCACGTGCAGTGGTCGACGCCGGCAGTGGTGCGTCCGCGGCGCGCACACACGCCACGGCTTGCACGCGGTACTGCAGGATGTCGAGCTGCTTGCAGGCAATCGATACCTCCATCGCTGCACTCTCCGCATGTGGCAGTCCCATCGTTCACCTCGCAGAATCGACGATATAGCGGCCAGTGTCCCGCGGCGGGTGGCTCATTCCGTGCGCCGGTGCACCGGACCGCGCCGAACCCGCCAGCCATCGCGACGAGGCAGCAGTACAGGCGGCCCACCTCCGGCTCGCGGGATGGGCGTCGGCGCGGCGGGTGCGATACCGGGCACCGTAGCCGTGGAGGCAAAGCGAAACGTGGGCGTTTGCGGCCCCGGCCAGGGGCTGGCGCAGGAGACACCGTATGCGAACACTCTGTTGGCGCGGATCCTCAGGCGCGACGCTGCTTGCCCTGTGCACCGCCCTGGGGGCCTGCGGCGGCCAGTCGCGCAAGC
>Ga0255182_1000699_pt1 | contig 20103 bp, 17 predicted proteins | sample Atl_UVDOM_RepA_8_FD_188420 | JGI IMG/M metagenome (GOLD analysis project Ga0255182, IMG submission 188420) | Freshwater microbial communities from Altamaha River, Georgia, United States - Atl_UVDOM_RepA_8d | ecosystem: Environmental > Aquatic > Freshwater > River | place: USA: Georgia...
GCTTCGAACGCTGGCTGCCGAACAGCAGCGACTGCGCCGGTCCGTCTGGATTCTCGCCGGCCTGCTGCTTGCAGTGCTCGCGGTGCTCGGGCTGGGGCTCGGTGCAACCCCGCTATATCCCTAAACAAAATCCCGACAAGGCCCCTCCTATAATCGGGGCTGCTCTGTCTGCCCCACCCTTCATCCCGGCCAAAAGGAGGTCGTGTCCATGCTGCTCAGTCTGGTCATCGCTTACCTAGTTATCTCAATTGCCATTGGGCTGTATGGCGCCACTAAGGTTCATAACGCCCGCGACTATGTCACCGCCGGCCGCAATCTCCCCATGGTGGTGGTGCTCGCCATGGTCTTCGCAACCTGGTTTGGTGCAGAGACTGTGCTGGGAATTTCCGCCACGTTTCTTGAAGAGGGTGCGCGGGGCCTGATCTCTGATCCGCTCGGTGCCTCACTATGCCTGGTGCTGTTTGGACTGATCTTTGCACGGCCGCTTTACCGCATGAACCTGATGACGCTCGGTGACTATTTTCGTATTCGATATAACCGTCAGACAGAGCTTATTCTTTCCATCTGTATTGTGGTGTCGTACCTGGGCTGGGTCTCCGCGCAGATCACTGCGCTGGGGCTGGTCTTTAATGTCCTCTCCGATGGTCTGATCTCGCAGACCCAGGGCATGCTGATCGGTTCCGGAGTTGTCCTGATCTATACCTTGTTCGGTGGCATGTGGTCGGTAGCGCTCACAACGTTTGTTCAGATGATCGTGATCGTGATTGGTCTGCTGCTGGTCACACAGCACGCTGCCGATCAGGCGGGCGGATTCAGCCAGGTGCTGGCCAAGGCATCGGCAGAGGGTAAATTTGAGTGGCTGCCGACACTCGATCCAATCGATCTGCTTGGCTGGGTAGCCGCGCTCACCACCATGGCCCTCGGCTCAATTCCCCAGCAGGATGTATTTCAGCGTGTGAACTCATCGAAAAACCAGACCGTGGCAGTCTGGGGCACCACGTTAGGCGGAATCAGTTATTTCTTTTTCGCAGCAGTGCCGCTTTTTCTTGCCTACACCGCGACCATGATTGACCCTGAGATGGTCAAGAAATTTCTTAATGATGACTCCCAGATGATTCTGCCAAGCCTGATCATGGATCACATGCCCTTCACGATGCAGGTCATCTTTTTCGGTGCCCTGCTCTCTGTGATCATGAGCACCGCCTCCGGAACGCTGCTCGCCCCATCGGTGACCTTTGCGGAAAATATTCTCAAGGGCTTTGCCCCACGCATGACCGATCAGCAGTTTCTCTGGTCTCTGCGCGCTACCGTATTTACATTTGCGGTGATTGTGACGTTTTACGCCATCATGACCGACGAGAGCATCCACAGCATGGTCGAACACGCCTATCGGATCACACTGGCCGGTGCATTCGTTCCGCTTGCCGCCGGTCTGTTTTGGAAAAAAGCCAGCAATCTTGGGGCGGGCCTGTCGATTACGGCAGGCCTTTCGGTCTGGCTAATGCTGGAATTTCTTGGTATCGAAGAGCCGGTCGAGCCTCAGCTTGTGGGTCTCGTGGCCAGTGCGATCGGCATGGTCATTGGCTCTCTTATCGCGCCCAACCGCGGCCACGGCCACGGTGGAGACCCACGGCATATATGAACGTCGTCATTCTGGCAGCAGGCAAGGGCACCCGGATGCGCTCCGGACTGCCCAAGGTCCTGCATCCCATCGGGGGCCGGCCGATGCTGAGCCATGTCCTTCACACGGCACAGTCTCTAGCGCCAAAAAAAATAATTGTGGTGATTGGCCATGGTGCCGATCAGGTACGCCAGACGATTGAAGTCGGGCTGACACCTGCATTGCAATCGATCATGCACTGGGTGATTCAGGATCCCCCGCTTGGCACGGGCCATGCGGTGGCACAGACACTTCCGCTATTGGATCAAGACTGTCCGACACTGGTGCTCTACGGAGATGTGCCCTTGATCCGCGCTGCCACGTTGCTTGAGCTTGTTCAGGGCGTACAGACACATCACGGCATCACACTACTCACCGCCCGCTTTGACCAGCCGAAAGGCTATGGCCGCATCGTTCGCGATCCGCAGGGCCAGATCCTTCGTATTGTGGAAGAGAAGGATGCAGATGATGCGCTTCGCAGTATTCAAGAGATCAATACCGGATTCATGGCTGCCCCTACACAAGAGCTGTGCAGGTGGGTAGGCGCGCTCGACAATCACAATGCCCAGGGTGAGTTCTATCTCACCGACATCATTGGCAAATCTGTCGCAGAGGGCAGGCCGATCACCTCTGTTGCCCCCGGACACATTGAGGAAACCTTTGGCGTGAATAGCCAGCAGGAGCGGGCCCGCATTGAGCGGCTCTATCAGCGTCAGATTGCCGATATGCTGATGCAGGCCGGCGTGCGACTGCAAGATCCCGACCGGATTGATGTCCTTGGCAGCTTAGACTGCGCTGCAGATGTCTCAATCCATGCAGGCTGCCTCTTTGAGGGAGAAGTTCAGATTGATCAAGGCGTGACAATCGGTCCGCACTGCGTTATTCGCAATGCACGCATCGGCGCTGGCAGCCTCATCGAGGCATTTAGCCATATTGATGGCGCAGAGATCGGACCCAGTGCTGTCATCGGTCCCTATGCCCGGCTTCGTCCCGGCACAGCGCTTGCCGAAGGCGTGCATGTGGGTAATTTTGTCGAAATCAAAAACAGCAGCCTTGGGCCGAGATCCAAGGCCAATCACCTGGCCTATCTGGGTGACGCCACGATTGGGAGTCGCGTCAATGTCGGTGCGGGCACCATTACCTGTAACTACGACGGGGCGGAGAAACACCGCACGATCATTGAAGACGATGTATTCATCGGCTCCGATACACAGCTGGTCGCCCCTGTGACTGTTGGCAAAGGCGCGACCCTGGGCGCCGGGACAACGCTCACAGCAGATGCGCCCGCCCACCAGCTCACGCTGTCACGGGCCCAACAGGTCTCGATCAAGGGGTATCGACGGCCACAGAAAAAGGAACACTAATTCCGTGTGTGGCATTGTCGGCGCAGTCGCCGTTCCTGGGTCATCGATCAACATCGTTCCTGTTCTCATCGAGGGACTTAAAAAACTCGAATATCGCGGATATGACTCGGCCGGACTGGCTGTTGTTTCCGGATCAGACATCCATCGGCACCGCGCGGTCGGCCGGGTCGCCGAATTAGAGCAACAGTCAGCAGGCATGACCGCATCGATGGGCATTGCCCACACGCGCTGGGCGACCCATGGCGGCGTGACCGCCGATAATGCCCACCCACATCTCTCAGAGGGCCAAGGATTTAGCGTCTGCGTCGTACACAACGGCATCATCGAGAATCACGAATCGCTGCGCAGCATGCTCACCGGCAAAGGTTATCGGTTTACTTCAGAGACAGATACCGAGGTTATCGCCCACCTCATTCATGACTGCCGTCGGACTGCGCCGGATCTGCGCCAGGCGGTTCATCAGGCCCGTCAGTATCTCGAAGGTGCATTTGCAATCGCGGTCATCAGCAGTCAGGATCCGAACATCATGTGTGGCGCCCGACAGGGTGCACCGCTGCTGCTCGGTGTGCCCGAGGATGCTGTCCAGTCGCAACGATTTCTCGCATCGGATACATCGGCGCTGCTGCAGGTCACGCGACAGATCATTTATCTGGAAGATGGGGATCTGGTCGAACTGCGGCCCGCACAATTACAGATCTGGGATGTTCATGGAGAACCTGTCCAGCGGGCAGCAGTGATCAGCACGCTGTCCGCTGAAGATGTCGAGCTTGGGCCACATGCCCACTACATGCACAAGGAAATTCTTGAGCAGCCTGGCGCGGTTGCCGCCACACTCGAAGAGGTCGCTGGCGCACGGTCGTTGTCGCCAGGCTTATTTGGTCCCCAGGCCCATGAACAGCTCGGCCATGTCCGTCATGTGCTGATTCTTGCCTGCGGCACCAGCTTTCACGCCGGACTGGTGGCCCGCTACTGGATGGAGTCCATCGCCCAGATTCCCGTTTCCATTGAAATCGCCAGCGAGTATCGCTATCGCGACGCTGTGATGCAGCCCAATACCCTGGTGGTCGCCATTTCCCAGTCGGGAGAGACCGCTGACACGCTTGCTGCCCTGAACTTCGCCAACAAAAACGGGGCGATGGCCAGCCTGGCGATCTGCAATGTGCCTGAATCATCCTTGATGCGGGTATGTAGCCTACGGTTTCTTACCCGGGCGGGTCCAGAAATCGGTGTCGCCTCGACCAAGGCATTCACCACCCAATTAGCGGCGCTGTTTCTGCTTACCCTGGTGCTTGCGAAGGCCCGGGGTTATCTCTCTGAATCCGAGGAGCATGATGCCCTGCTTGCGCTACGGCACCTGCCCTCAGCGATGATGCAGATTCTGGCTGCAGAACAAGAGTTCAAGGCCTGGGCAGGCCGATTTGTCGATAAACAGCACGCCCTATTTCTCGGCAGGGGAATTCACTATCCGATTGCCATGGAGGGTGCGCTCAAACTTAAAGAGATCAGCTATATCCATGCCGAAGCCTACGCCGCCGGAGAGCTTAAACATGGGCCGCTCGCCCTAGTAGATGCGCAAATGCCAGTGATCGCGGTTGCTCCCAATGATCAGCTCACCGAAAAGCTCAAAAGCAATCTTCAGGAGGTCCGGGCCCGCGGTGGGGAGCTCTACATCATTGCCGATAAAGGCTCTGGCCTTATGCCCGCCGATGGCGTTCATGTCATCACGCTTGGGGATCATGCGGGTCCGCTATCGCCAATTCTTCACGTGATTCCGCTGCAGTTTCTCGCCTACCACGTAGCCTGTGCAAGAGGCCACGATGTCGATAAGCCAAGGAACCTGGCCAAAAGCGTCACGGTAGAATAGCCTGAGAAACTCGTCTGGGAGGTGGGCTATGCATATTGGAATTGCAGTTGATGGATCAGCAAATTCATTACGGGCGGTCAGGCATGCAATCGCTCTAGCAGGAGACTTGAAGACGGCACCACAGCTGACGCTGATTAATGTGCATCTGTCTGCGCTGGTCTCACCCGTGGCCAAAGGCATTGATCGTCATCAGATTGAGCAGTACATGGATCAGATCGCCGAGGAAGAACTCAAAGAGGCTCGGCAGGCCATGTCAGAGGCGGGTATTGCAGTCAAGGTGATCAAAGGCCATGGTGAGGTTGCGCCCACCATCATCGATATCATTAAAAAAGAAAAGATCGACATGATGGTGATGGGCGGAAAAGGCCGCAGCAGCCTGAGCGACCTGATCCTGGGGTCTATCACCGCCAAACTGATCAGTATTAGTCCGGTTCCTGTGCTGGTCGTGAAATAAGGCCGCCATCAAGTCGTTGACGCATCAAGGCCAGCACCACCAGTCCCGGAACGGCCAGCGCCGTCGACAGCAGGAAAAAATCGGCCCATCCCCAGTCGGTGGCCACCACACCGGCAACCGGGCCGATGACCACGCGGCCGACTGATGCCAGTGCCGACAGCAGGGCAAACTGAGTGGCTGTAAACCGCACGTCACACAGCCCCATTAATAATGCAACAAAGGCTGCTGTGCCCATGCCGCCTGCGAGATTTTCAAGCAGTACCACGGCTGTCATACCGGCAAGGGTCGGCGGGCTGGAGGCAAGCCACCAAAATCCTAGATTGGTGATCGCCTGCAACACCCCAAATATCATCAGCGCCCGCCATAACGACAGGCGTGACATCAAGAATCCACCAGCGAGCCCCCCGACCAGGGTGGCCAACAGGCCCATACCCTTGTTCACGGCACCCACCTCGGCAGGGCTAAATCCCGCTCCACGAATCAGAAACGCCGTTGACAGGCTGCCCGCAAACGCATCTCCAAACTTGTAGAGCAGGATCATCAGCAGAAGTAGCCATGCGCCAGGACGACTAAAAAATTCTCGAAATGGCTCCACCACAGCCGATGTCAGCGAACGCGGCGCAGGCGCCTCTGATGGCTCCGGTGCAAAAAGTGCGACTACCGCAAGACAGGCGGCTAGGCCGGCCATCAATAAATAGACTCCTTGAAAGCCAAGCCAGAGATCCGCCAGCATCAGGGCCAGTCCCCCCGAGGTGAGCATCGCCAGGCGATAGCCAATGACGGACCAGGCAGCGCCCAAACCGCGCTGGGCTGGCAGGAGCGACTCAGCACGCCAGGCGTCAAAGACAATGTCAAAACTCGCCGACAGGATCACCAGAGTGAATGCGAAAAACGCTAACCACCACAGGCTATCTGGCTCCGCCGATGGCGTCTGATGCGACATCGCGGCCAATACTGCCGCCATCATCAAGAGCAATACAACAAGCCAGCCACGTCGCCGGCGCCATGATGCGCCTCCGATCGGCAGACGATAGCGATCCAGCAGCGGGGCCCAAAGGAACTTATAGGTATACGGCAGTCCAAGCAGCGTGAGCCAGCCCAGGGTCTTGAGATTAACGCCTTCCACCGTCAGCCAGGCCTGCAGGGTCCCGGACGATAACGCCAGCGGCATGCCGCTGGCAAAACCCAGCAACAGGGTCATCGCCAGTAGTGGCTTTGAGGGCGCGGAGGCGATGGCCGGTGTCGGGCCATTGCGATAAGGATCCATGAGGCGCTATTGTCTGCGCATATGAAATTTTTTGCTCCTTTCCGACTACCTGATTTGGTTCTGCTCACCCTCCTGGCTGGGCCGCTGATTGCCACTCCTTCCTTTGCCCAGAATGCCTCGGAAGGCATCACCGTTGATCGACCCTCGCGCATCAAAAATCTGGTTCCCGCAGAGCAGCTTGAACGCGCAGCCCAGCAGCAGTTCAGCCAAATGAAACGTCAGGCGGCAGAGAAAAACGCCCTGGCCAGTGATGATCATCCTCAGCTCATTCGACTACGGGAGATTGCAAAACGCTTGTTGCCCCATATCGGCCGTTGGAACGGAAAGGCGGTCCGCTGGCAGTGGGAGGTTCAGCTCTTTGGATCAAACGCCATCAATGCATTCTGTATGCCCGGGGGGAAAATCGGCTTTTACACCGGCATTCTGGATCGTCTGAAGCTCAACGATGACGAGGTGGCGATGATCATGGGCCATGAAATGGCCCATGCCCTGCGAGAACATTCCCGCGAGCGGCTGGCAAAGAATCAACTCACGGGTATTGGGGCTGGCGTGTTGTCGTCGGTACTCGGACTGGGTGATGTTGGACGCACCGTCATGGACTATGGTGCCCAGCTCACCATGCTGAAATTTTCCCGTGACGATGAGAGTGAGGCTGATCTGATCGGTCTGGACATCGCCGCACGCGCAGGATTTGACCCCCGCGCCGGCATCACCCTTTGGCGCAAGATGTCCTCTGCATCGAAAAATAATCCGCCCCAATGGCTTTCTACGCATCCATCTGGAAACAATCGGATCACCGAGATTGAGCGTCATCTAGACCAGGTGCTTCCCCTGTATGCCCAGGCCATCGGCGTTCGGCTCGATGCCCTGCCGCCAGATCCCTCTGTCCAATAGATTGCGCAGCTAGGCTGCAAATGGGGCACGGCGGTTAGCCAACACCCCACTGTTTTCGATATGCCGCAACCGCGTCTCGATGCTGGACCAGATCCTTGTCATCGCTTGCCTGAAGAAACTGCAAAAGATCTGCGAGCGTGGCAATTGCAATCACAGGTATGCCATATTGGTCCTGTACCTCCTGAACCGCTGAACGCTCCGTCGGTGCCGCCGCGGTGCCGCCACGCTCCATGCGGTCCAACGCAATCAGTACGCCTGCTGGCGTAGCGCCATGGGCGCGAATAATTTCAACAGACTCTCTGACCGATGTGCCCGCCGAGATCACGTCATCAATGATGAGCACACGGCCTTCAAGCTTCTTGCCCACGACAATCCCACCCTCGCCGTGATCTTTTGCCTCTTTGCGGTTATACGAAAAACCAATATCACGGCCGGCCTTGGCAAGCGCCACCGCAGTGGCGCTTGCTAGGGTGATGCCTTTATAGGCAGGGCCAAATAGGCCATTGGCTTGCAGTCGGCCATCGAACTCGGCAGCCAGAAATGTCTTGGCGTAAAAATCTGCAAGTGCTCCAAGGGTTCCGCCGTGATCAAAGAGCCCGGCATTAAAAAAATAGGGGGACTCGCGGCCCGCCTTGGTAATGAAGCGGCCGAATCGGAGCACCCCTGTATCGATCGCGAACCGGATGAATTCCTGGTCTGCGGGGCGGGCATCAAATGCTGAAGTCATGATGCGCGACAATATACCGCATGCGTGTCATCTCTTTGAATCTCAATGGCATCCGGTCTGCCGCCACCAAAGGGGCCCTGGCCTGGCTCGGCGGGCAGCATGCCGACGTGGTCTGCGTACAAGAGCTCAAGGCCCAAGAGCAGGATCTCTCCGATGAACACCTAAGCGTTGTTCATAACAACAGAGAGCTAAAGGGCGTGTTCTACGCAGCCCAGAAAAAAGGCTACAGCGGTGTCGGTATCTACAGCAGCGTCACACCCAGCAGAGTACTCCGCGGTATTGGCGTTCGTGAGTTTGACGACGAGGGCCGTGTGCTTCGGGCGGACTTTGACCAGGCGGCAACACCAGTATCAATTGTGAGTGTCTATCTTCCGTCTGGCTCTGCCTCTGAGGAGCGGCAGGCATCAAAGTTTCGTTTTCTTGATGCCTTTTATCCTGTGCTCACAGATTGGTTTGCGGAACATCGGTCGACCGGCCGAGAATTTGTCGTGTGTGGTGACTGGAATATTGCCCACAAGGAAATTGATCTGAAAAACTGGAAAGGCAACCTAAAAAACTCTGGCTTTCTGCCTGAGGAGCGGACCTGGCTGACACGGGTCTTTGACGAACTCGGCTGGGTGGATGTTTTTCGTCGGCTGGATCCGCGGCCCGATCAATACACCTGGTGGAGTCAGCGCGGCCAGGCCCGTCAGAATAATGTTGGCTGGCGTATCGACTATCAGATCGCCACTCCAGGCATTGCGGGGATTGCCAACGCCGCCTTCATTCATACCGCTGATCGATTCTCAGACCATGCACCATTGGTCATTGATTACCAGACGGCTGCCTAGCGCACTCCTCAGGTAGCCTCGGCACGCATCTGCCGGGCGATACATTCAGCAATTAGCATCACCGGGGCGTTGGTATTGCCTGATGTAATCGTGGGCATGGCCGATGCATCAATGACACGCAGTCTGGCCACACCACGAAGCCGGCACTCTGAGTCCAACACCGTCATTGGATTATCTGAACGGCCCTGGGCGTCTACCCTGCCCATGGCACAGGTGGCCACCGGATGAAAAATTGTTGTGCCGAGATCCCGGGCTGCATGCTCAAGCTCCTGCTCGGTCTGCACCGAGGGTCCAGGCAGCATCTCCACAGGCCGGTGGGGCGACAAGGCCGCGCTTTTCATGATGGCACGCGTCATCCGCAGGCCCGCCACCGCGGCCTGACGATCCTCTTCAGTCGAGAGGTAATTGCACATGATTCGGGGCGAAGCCATGGGATCCGGATGTGCGGGGCGAATCCAGCCACGCGAGCTTGGCCGGAGATTACACACACTCGGCGTAATCGCATTAAATGGATGCAGCGGTTCGCCAAATTTTGGCAATGACAGGGGCTGAACATGCCACTCCAGGTCCGGTGTCGCCAGATCAGGACGGCTTTTAGCAAAGGCGCCCAATGTTGAAGGCGGCATGGTCATCGGCCCGGAGCGCAGCAGGGCGTACTGCAAGGCCATACCGATTCGGGTGAACAGGTTTTTGTACAGCGTATTCACTGTGGCGCAGTTCTGAACCTGATAGACGGTGCGAATCTGAAGATGATCTTGTAGATTTTCTCCAACCCCAGGCAGATCATGTGTCGGCGTAATACCGATCGAGGACAACATCGATGCATTGCCGATTCCCGATACCTGCAGCAGGTGCGGAGAGCTCACCGCGCCGGCAGAAAGAATCACCTGGTCGCGAGCCATCACCTGCTGTCGTACGCCCTCATGCAGAATCTCCACACCGGTGATTTCTAGGCCTGCATCGGCCCAGGCACGCTGCCGATAACGCGGCTGCTGCAGTGTCTGTTCCGAAATTGGGGCAGTGATTAGGCGGAGCACCTGGGCTTTGGTGATCACCTTCAGATTGGTCCGCTGCCGAACGGGATGCAGAAATGCATCTGCCATTGACCAACGCACCCCTTTTTTCTGGGTGACATGAAAATACGCACAGCCGAGGTTGTCGCCTCGATTGAACTCCTCAATCGAAGGGATTCCCTGTTGGCGGGCCGCCTCGCGCCAGGCATCGAGTATTGGCCAACGGACCCGAGGAGACTCCACACGCATCTCACCGCCGACGCCATGCCAGTCATTGGCGCCACCGAAATAATCTTCCATCGATTGATAGACGGGAAGGGCATGCGCCCAGTCCCAGCGCGAATCTCCGGTCGCCTGCACCCATCGGTCATAGTCAGAGGCCTGACCACGCATATAAATCATGGCGTTAATCGATGAGCAGCCGCCAATCACCCGGCCCCGGGCGTAGTGAATGGATCGGCCATTAAGTCCTGGATCGGGCTCGGTCTTAAAGCACCAGTCTGTTCGCGGATTGGCGATTGCAAAAAGATAGCCGACAGGGATCTTGATCCAGATCCAGTCGTCTTCGCCGCCGGCTTCGATCAGCAACACCTGACGCGAGGGATCTTCGGACAGTCGATTGGCGAGCAGACAGCCCGCGCTGCCCGCACCAATGATGATGATGTCAGCCTGCACTGAAGCCGCCGTTGTAGCGATTCATGACTGACGTTGCATGACAAAGCCCTGCACTGTTTGGGATCGGGTTCGGGCAATGCTCATCAAAATTCCTGCACCAAAGCCCAGCGTCACCATCGCAGTGCCGCCATACGACATCCATGGCAGAGGAACGCCCACCACAGGGAGTACGCCCGTGACCATACCCATATTGACAAAGGCATAGTTAAAAATCGTGAGCGAAATTGCTCCAGCAAGCAGTCGAGTAAATAATGTCGGGGCGCCGATGGCAATCCAAAGGCCGCGAAGAATCAGTCCGCCATATAGGGCCACCAGCAGTAGATTGCCCAGCAGTCCGAACTCTTCTGAATAGGCTGCGAACAGAAAATCGGTGGTGCGCTCCGGAATAAATTCGAGATGGGTCTGGGTACCCTGCATCCATCCTTTGCCAAAAATCCCACCTGATCCGACTGCAATAATGGATTGGATGATATGAAACCCTTTGCCCAATGGGTCGCGCATGGGATCAAGTAGGGTACAGACCCGCTGGCGCTGATACTCTCGCAGGCCCGGCCAGTTGATGCCATCTGCACACGCAGCATCGCCAAAGATCACCAACACCAGCACACCTGCTACGCCCACCCCCAGTGCGATGAGCACCAGACGCCACGGCAAGCCAGCAAAAAACAGCACGAATAAGCCTGCAGAAAACACCAGGATGGCGGTACCCAGATCGGGCTGGGCAAGAATCAGGGCAGTCGGCACACCCAAGAGCAGTAACGCGAGAATCCAATGCTGGACTGTACGCAGTCCCTCCATACGATGAACCAGCCAGGCCAGCATCATCGGCATGGCGATTTTCATCAGCTCTGACGGCTGGATGCGGGTCACACCAATATTGAGCCAACGCCGGGCGCCTTTCGATACGTCTCCGACCAGCGCCACCGCAATCAGTAGCAGTACACCGGTGATAAAGAGCGGCACGGCAATACGCTGGATCTGGCCTGGGGATACGTGGGCTACCGCCCACATGATCAAAACGGCAATGCCAAGGTTACGGATATGGCCGGTGAACCGGCCGTCAAAGTCATGGCCTGCGCTATACAAGGTCAGGCAGGACAAAAAAACAATGCCGAGAAAAAACATCATGAACGGGCCATCAAGCACCGCAATCCAGGGCTGAAGTCGAACCCAGATGCCACGCCAGCCCCTGGGAATAATCTCACTGGACACGCGGGCCACCTTTTTTCAAAAGAACATGATCAAACACAAGTCGCGCAATCGGTGCTGCCGCAGCAGCGCCGAAGCCGCCATTTTCTACAATCAACGCTACTGCAACCTCGGGCTGCTCTGCTGGTGCAAAGGCGATGTATAGCGAGTGGTCCCGATGACGCTCTGCTACCCGCGAGGCGCTGTACTTTTCATTCTGGCCGATGCTGATCACCTGGGCGGTACCAGTCTTTCCGGCGACTCGATAGGGTGCCCCAGCAAATACCCGGGCGCCCGTTCCGGACTTATTCACTTCAACCATTGCGTCGATCACCAGATCCAGGTGTTTGTCGCTGACCTCGACCTTGCGCAGGGTCTCGGCCTCGGTCTTGATGACCTCGCCCGTATTCGGATCCTCGATCGACTGGACAAGCCGGGGCTTCATCATCACGCCGCGATTTGCAAGGCCTGCAGTAGCCACTGCCAGCTGAAGCATAGAAAACGAGTTGTAGCCTTGGCCAATGCCGATCGACATGTTCTCGCCAGGATGCCATGGCTGCTTGAAACGCTCTAGCTTCCATTTTGAGGAGGGAAGAATTCCATTGACCTCGCCAATCAGGTCGACCCCGGTTTTATGGCCGAATCCCCAGGGCTCAATGTATTGATGGATCAGATCGACGCCCATATCGCGGGCAACGATGTAGTAGTAGGTATCGCTGGATACGACGATCGATTTGCGCAGATCGACAACGCCATTGCCCTCGGGCTTACTGTCACGAAACTTGTGATTGCCAAACATGAAGTAGCCCGGATCATTGATCGTATCCTCCGGCTTTCGGGTTCCCGACTCTAGTGCGGCAAGCGCCATAAAGGGCTTATAGGTCGAGCCTGGCGGATAGGTGCCCCGCAGCGGGCGATTCAGCAGCGGTTTATCCGGAGAGTTATTCAATGCATCCCAGGTCGTTGAATCGATGCCATCAATAAATAAGGCGGGATTGAAGTTGGGCATCGATACGAATGCCAAGATCTCGCCGGTGCTGGGCACCATTGCGACTAAGGCGCCACGCCGCTTCCCGTAGGCCAGTTCCACCGTGCGCTGGAGCTCGCCATCGATAGATAGACGAAGGTTTTTGCCCGGAACGGGAAGTCTGCGCGCCAGGCTTCTGACCATTCGTCCGCCGGCGGTGATCTCCATTCGATCAAATCCCGTTCGGCCGCGAAGCTGCTCTTCGTAGGCCTGCTCAAGTCCCAGCTTGCCGATGTGTGATGTACCAAAGTAGCTAGATGCCAGATCCGACTGTTCGATTCGCTCTCGATCACGCTTGGAGATCCGGCCAATATGGCCCAACAGATGCGAGGATGAATCTCCATAAGGGTAGTAACGCATGCTGCGTACATTGACCGACACCCCGGGCAGCTGATGCAGGTGGACGACCACCCGGGCGACTTCTGCATCATTGAGCGTGGGCCGAAGCGGGATGGTGTCAAACCGACGCAGCTCGCTTTTCAGTCGTCGAAACCGGCGCAGGTCCAGCTCGTCGAGCTTGATCAACGTGCCGAGAAATTGCAGGGTCTGTTCAAGATCCGGCACTTTGTGGGGCTCTATCTCGAGCGCAAACGCGGATCCGTTTCTCGCAATGATGTTGCCAAATCGATCAAAGATTTCGCCCCGAGGCGCCTGAACGGGCAGCAATGCGACACGGTTTTCCTCTGATAGGGCGTGGAAATCGTAATAACGCCAGACCTGAAGGTAGGCAAATCGCAGCACCAATAGTGCGAACGCAATCAACACCAATGCCGCAATAAAGGAGGCGCGAAGACGAAAATCTTTTGTGTCGCTGGAGCGGAATTCGGTCATCACCTGCCCTGACTCCCGATCCCTATCGGCCGATCGCGGCGGTTGAGCTTAGGGGCCGATTCAGCCGATTCAAAATGGCGCTGGTCACCGGCAGCCAAAGTGCGGCTGTAAGCAATGGCGAGACAAAGAATGTCCACGAGGGGCCCACGCCAGAGAAAAACAGATGCACCAGTACAACGATGATTTTAGCGAGAAAAAATAATGGCAATAGCTGTAATGCCTGGCCCGCCAAGGAGTACCACAACAGCCGTCGATGCAGGGCGATCGCACCATACGACAGAATTGAATAGGCCAGGGCATGCTGGCCCAGCAGAGATCCCGCATGCACATCCATCAGAATCCCGAGCAGCCAGGCCAGGGCAATGCCCACTCGGCGCGGCTGAAAGATATTCCAGAACACCAGCATTAAGGCGACAAAATCCGGAGCCGGAAATCCGCCCCAGGGCAGCATCTCCAGCGCCAGCGCAACGGCCAGGGAGCCGGTGATCATGGAGGTGCTCGGCGTGCGGCCAAGCATGGTCCGTTTCATCGGATGTTCCTCATTTGTTCATCTCGTTTCTGGCCTTCGGAATTGGGCGGTCCATCTCACGCGGCGCGGGTGGAATCAGCTCCTGGTCAATCAGAATCACCAGCACATGCTGCAGGGTGCCGATCACCGCCACCGGAGTTGACGTAATACGAGGAAACTGCCCGCTGCCCGCGCGCTCGACACGATTAATTTTTGCAACGGGCAGGCCACTTGGATACAGGCCATCCAGGCCCGATGTGACCAGCACATCGCCGACATCTACCTCGGCATTGATATTGAGGTATTTCAATTCCACCTGCTGGCCATCGCCCGTGCCCGAGGCCAGGCTGCGCAATCCGGAACGAGGCAGACTCACCGGAATCATCAACGATGGATCGGTCACCAATGAGACCTCTGCGGTGATCGGCGAGACACGCATGACCTGGCCAACTACGCCATGGGCATTGATGACCGGATGTCCTGGCGCAACGCCATGCTGACTTCCACGATCAATCACGATCCGATTTGAGAATGCATCTCGGGTCTCATGACTAATCTGGGCGGCGACCGTTTTGTGTTTGATTAGTTTGCGCAGCTCCAGCAAGGCGCGCAGGCTTTCGTTTTCCAGTCGCAGCTGCTCGGTCTGAAGCAGGCTTTCGGAATACTCAACCTCTTTTCGCTCTAATGACACCCGCTGACTCGCAACATCGGAGACTACTGCGCCATATCGGCCGAGCCATAAGGCGATATCACGGGGTAGGATCAGCAGCTGTTCAATCGGATACAGCACCATCGATAGCCCCTGTCGCAGGGGCTTCAGCATGCCGAAATGAAGGTCGGAATAGAGCATACCGACCGCTGCAAGCACAGCGATCAGCATACGAAGCCGGGCGGGAAGGCCTTGTTTAAAAAGCGGTGGAGGACTCTGGGAAAGTGCCATAGCTAGGCGATGGCAACCCCCTTACTCGTGGGCAAAGACATCCTTGAACTCATCAATGCGCTCAAGTGCAGCGCCACAGCCCCGCACGACACAGGACAACGGATCTTCGGCCACATAGACCGGCAGACCGGTCTCCTCCGACAGCAGACGATTTAAATCTCTGAGCAGCGCGCCGCCTCCGGTCAGAATCAGGCCGCGCTCGGCGATATCGGCGGCAAGCTCCGGCGGGGTCTGCTCCAGTGCATTTTTAATCGCGACAACGATTTGATTAAGCGGCTCGGTCAGGGCCTCGAGAATTTCATTGCTCGAGACGGTGAACGTGCGCGGAATGCCTTCGCTGAGATTTCGGCCGCGGACTTCCATCTCGCGAATCTCACTGCCAGGGAATGCTGAGCCAATCTGCTTTTTGATTGCCTCTGCAGTCTGCTCACCAATCAGCATGCCGAAGTTACGACGAATATAGTTTGTAATTGCCTCATCAAACTTATCACCGCCGACACGAACGCTTCCCGCATACACCAGTCCGCCCAAAGAGATCACACCCACTTCGGTCGTGCCGCCGCCAATATCCACCACCATTGCGCCGTGGGGTTCTGAGATGGCCAGGCCAGCACCAATTGCAGCGGCCATTGGCTCTTCAATGAGATACACCTGGCTTGAACCTGCCGACAGGGCCGACTCGCGAATCGCACGACGTTCGACCTGGGTTGAGCCGCAGGGCACACAGATAATGACGCGCGGGCTGGGAGAAAGAAACTTTTTCTCGTGCACCATGCGAATGAACTGCTTGAGCATCTGCTCAGTGACCGTGAAATCTGCAATCACGCCATCTTTCATCGGGCGAATCGCCTCGATGTTGCCCGGCACCTTGCCCAGCATCTGTTTGGCTTTATGGCCTACCGCCTCAATGACTTTTTTGCCGCCATTGCCGCCCTCAAAGCGGATTGCGACGACCGATGGCTCATCCAGAACAATGCCTTTACCCCGCACATAAATCAGGGTATTGGCGGTGCCCAGGTCGATGGCGATGTCCTGGGAAAAGTAATTGCGAAGAAATCCGAGCATGAGAAACCTGCAGCAAAAGAAAAGATAATAAAGCAAACGTACGACTTGACTTTCACACCGTGAACCTAAACGCCCAAGATCTCGAAAAACTCGCCCGGCTCGCCCGCCTTGCCATCTCCACGCAGGAACGCGACGAAACGCTGCCTGCGCTGCAGTCTGTCCTTAATTGGGTGGGCGAGTTGTCTCAGGCCCCCACCGAGGGGGTAACGCCCATGGCCCATCCCCATGATCCCGGCCTGCGGCTGCGGGCCGATCAGGCCGAAAGCCTTCCGCCACGCGAAGACCTGATGCGCAATGCCCCCCAGAGCGCAGGGGGCCTGTTTATCGTGCCCCGGGTAGTCGAATGACGGCCTCAATCCCCGACTTCTCAGATCTGGCCGGACTGGCCAAAGGGCTTGCGAATGGGGCTTTCAGCGCGCCTGAGCTGACCCAATGGACACTTCGCAGACTTGCCGACGATGGCCTCAATGCCGTGTTGGCTGTCAATCCAGAGGCCAGCCTGCGGCAGGCGGAGGCCGCCCAGGCACAGCTTACGTCTGCCTTGGCGGGGCGGGCGGGCAGCCCCGGCCTCGGATTTTCGCTGTGCGGGCTCCCGATTGCTCATAAAGATATCTTCGTTACCCGAGACTGGCCCACCACGGCCGCCTCGAAAATCCTTGCCGGCTACATGAGCCCGTTTGACGCCACCGTAGTCGAGAAGCTCCGTTTCGCCGGAATGGTATGCGTGGCCAAACTGAACTGCGACGAGTTCGCCATGGGCTCGGGCAACACCCATTCCGCCTATGGCCCAACAAAAAATCCCTGGGACCACCGGGCAATTCCCGGGGGCTCCTCTGGGGGCTCGGCAGCGGCCGTGGCCGCGGGCTTGGTCCCCGCCGCTACGGGGACTGATACCGGCGGCTCGATTCGCCAGCCGGCGGCGATGTGTGGTCTTACCGGAATCAAACCGACCTACGGCCGTGCCTCACGCTGGGGGATGATCGCCTACGCCTCCAGCCTTGATCAGGCCGGGCCAATCGCGCGAACCGCACTGGACTGCGCGGTGCTGTTATCCGCCATGTGCGGCTTTGATCAGAAAGACTCCACTAGCCTGGAGCTTGATGCCGAAGACTTTGCTGCAGGCATCGATCAGCCCCTGCCGCAGGCCAAGGCCGCAACACCACTTGGAGGACTTCGGATTGGACTGCCAAAAGAATTTTTTGCTGACGGCTTAAGCGCAGAGGTAAGGGCTGCCATCGATGCGGCGCTTGCCGAACTGACTCGGCTCGGGGCCCACATCCGCGAGGTCTCGCTGCCCCGAACCGGGCTGAGCATTCCCGCCTATTACGTGATTGCGCCTGCGGAGGCCTCCAGCAATCTCAGCCGTTTTGATGGCGTTCGCTATGGGCATCGGGCGGCAGACCCGAAAGACCTGATGGACCTGTACTGTCGGTCGCGGGCCGAGGGGTTTGGCCATGAGGTCAAACGACGAATTCTGATCGGTACATTTGTACTCTCGCATGGCTACTACGATGCCTATTACATTCAGGCCCAGCGGGTACGCCGGCTCGTCGCCCAGGACTTTGATGCGGCCTTTGCTGACTGCGATCTGATCGCAGGGCCCGTGGCCCCGACCGTGGCCTGGGACATTGATGCGCCAACAACAAATCCTTTGCAAGAATATCTTGCCGACATCTATACCCTTGGTGTGAACCTGGCGGGACTGCCCGCAATGTCGGTTCCGGTTGGATTTGGGCAGGCCGGTGCCGCACAACGTCCGATCGGTATGCAGCTCATTGGCCCTCGGCTAAAAGAATCGCTGCTGTTAAAGACCGCCTATCACCTGCAGGCAGCCACCGACTGGCATACCAGAACCCCGCCGCCGGTAGGGAGGTCCGCATGAACTGGGAGATCGTGATCGGACTGGAGTGCCACGTGCAGCTCGCAACCCGATCGAAAATATTCTCGCCCGCCTCGACAGAGTTTGGAGCGGCGCCGAACACCCAGGCCCATATGGTGGATATGGCATTACCCGGCGTGCTGCCTGTGATGAATCGGGAGGCGGCCGCATGCGCGATTCGCTTCGGTCTGGCGGTGGGCGGGGCGATCGCCCAGCGCTCGATCTTTGCACGAAAGAATTACTTTTATCCAGACCTTCCCAAGGGCTACCAGATTAGTCAGTATGAAATTCCCGTGGTCTCGGGCGGACAGGTTCGGATCATCACCGATCAGGGTCAACGGTCTATCGAACTGACGCGCGCACATCTTGAAGAAGACGCCGGAAAATCTCTGCATGAGGGAGTAGATGAGATTCCGTCAGGATGCTCGGGCATCGATCTAAACCGCGCCGGAACACCACTGCTTGAAATCGTCAGTGAGCCCGTGATGCGATCGGCAAAAGAGGCGGCCGCCTATGCGCGGGCGCTGCACACGCTGGTGACCTGGATCGGCATCTGCGACGGCAACCTTCAAGAGGGCTCATTTCGGGTCGATGCCAACGTATCCGTGCGGCCTGTCGGCCAGCAGGCCTTTGGCACCCGCTGTGAAATCAAGAATCTGAACTCGTTTCGTTTTCTCGAGCGGGCGATTGAAGTCGAGGCGCAACGACAGATTGAGTTGATCGAAGACGGTGGTGCGGTGACCCAAGAGACGCGTCTGTATGATCCGGATGCAGAACAGACGCGTGCAATGCGCTCCAAAGAAGATGCCCACGACTATCGCTACTTTCCGGACCCAGATCTTCCACCTCTGATCATTTCTCCCGACTGGATCGAACAGATTCGGTCCGAGCTGCCTGAGCTTCCTGAAGCCTTACGGACACGGCTATCACAAGAATTTGGGCTTTCTGACTACGACGCACTGATGGTGTCCGCCACACGGCCCACGGTGGATTATTTTTTCCAGGTGATCCGCGCCGGTGAGGGCCAGGGTGTTGATGCAAAACTCGCTGCCAACTGGATCATGGGCGATGTAGCGTCCAATCTGAATCGCGAAGGTCTGGATATTGACCAGACAAAGGTGTCGGCAGCGCAGCTCGCAGGTCTGATTGCACGGGTCGCGGATGGCACTATTTCGAACAAGATCGCCCGCGATGTCTTTGCAAGCCTGTGGAGTGGGGAATATCCCACTGCCGACGCTGTCATCGAGGCCAAAGGCCTTAAACAGATTCAGGACAGCGGACTCATTACCGGTTTTGTGGATGAAGTGATCGCCGCCAATCCAAAAATGGTCGAAGAATTCAAGGCTGGAAAAGATAAGGCCTTAAATGCCTTAGTGGGCCAGGTCATGAAGAAATCTCAGGGCAAGGCCAATCCGCAACAGGTCACTGAACTGATTCGCTCCAGGCTTCATTCCTAAGGTCATCCATGACATTTCCAAATCCATTTCATCAGCACGCCCAGGCACCGCGGCCCACTTCACTGCTACGCGATTTTGGACAGGGCATTTACGCCATGGATTCTGGCTATTATCGGGACGAGTTCGATGCCGTCCACTTGATTGTTGAGCAGGGGCGAATTGCGGTCGTGGATACCTCGACCCAATACGCGGTGCCGAGAATTCTTGAGTCCATCCGGGCGCTCGGCCTGGGCCCCGAGCATGTGGACTGGATTCTGCTTTCTCACGTCCACCTTGACCATGCCGGAGGTGCGGGCAGTCTGCTGCAGCAGTGCCCAAACGCGACTGTGACGGTCCACCCCCGAGGACTTCGTCACCTGACCGATCCGTCCAAGCTCTGGGCTGCGGTCTGCGAAGTCTATGGCCCCGAGATGGCGGCCCGGGAATATGGCGGGCTGGATCCGATTCCCGCAGAGCGCAT
>Ga0255182_1000707_pt1 | contig 20040 bp, 20 predicted proteins | sample Atl_UVDOM_RepA_8_FD_188420 | JGI IMG/M metagenome (GOLD analysis project Ga0255182, IMG submission 188420) | Freshwater microbial communities from Altamaha River, Georgia, United States - Atl_UVDOM_RepA_8d | ecosystem: Environmental > Aquatic > Freshwater > River | place: USA: Georgia...
TATGTGTTCAAAGCGTGAAGTACAAGTTATGTATTTGTTACAAGCACTATATATGCTGTATTCATAGAGACGGAACGACTTTAAAAGGCTATAATATTAAAGAATATAAATCAAGAGAAGATAATATGAGGCTATTAGCTACTGTTGATTTACCTACATTTTATGAGAAATTAAGTAATGTTACTGTTGAAATAAAACAAGTACTCTCTGGCGTGCAGAAAGTACTTGACAGAAATCAAAACAAACATACTGAACATCTTTCTAAAATACTAGAACAAAGAGCAACTCTTCTAAATACATCAAAGATTATATTTACGAAAAAGAAAGAATATCAACAGTATCTAGAAAAACTAGAGAAAATGTTGATTGATATACAAAAAGTCGAAGAAATTAAGAATAATTCTCTAAAAGCACTTCATAACACAATCTCTTTAAGAGATAAGAGTATAAAAGCTGTTCATTCTGACACAGAAGATATATATAGAATATCAAGTATAGAGACAGAAATAGAAAATATACTGAAAACAAAACAGGAAATTTTGACCAATATGTCTTATGTAAGAACAAAATATGATAATATATCACTTCAGATAGATAATATCTGTTTTGACTTGATAGTTTTAACACATGAAGTTGCTCTTCATTACTATAAATTATCGCAATTATAAATATATTTTCTATAACTAAATAATGAACATCAAGTTAGTGACTTTATTTATTCTCATATTTCTTTGTTTAGTAGCACAAAATTGGCTGACTAAATTCTCTAAATCTCTGGTTAAAGCGGATACAACATCTTCTTCAGCAATTTCTGCGTTTATACTTACTAATATTATACTGGTTTATTATTACTTGATAACATATAATTCTAATATTGAGAAAAAAGAGGAATTTAGACTAGACTTTCCAAAACCTCTAATATGTAAAGGCTCTGGATACTCACTTAATCCAGAACAACAGAAATATTGTGATGAGTTACCAGAAGAAGTCAAAAAACAATATATTTGTCCTAAAATGTACTCTGGTACACCTATGATAAGAAATGAAGTCAGTCCGCCTCTTAGTGGTAGATATTGGACAAATGAGCAAACTTGTCCAAATGTTTAAAATGAATATTATTTATCAGACATATGACATGAATAAATGTCAGACGTTTGTATCACTTGTTTAAATTTTATCAAAAATGGAGAATATACACAATGTGAAAATAATCATAATTTATGTGAAGTATGTTTTTTGAATAATTCTTGTTGGGAATGTGAACTCATGTTTTTGCATTCTGACCTTCCAGAAATATATCTTGTTACTGGCAGTTCCGTATACTATAATAGAAATAAAATAAGGAAATATATAGAAAATTTACCTGTAAACAGCATAATTATCACAGTAAAATCAAAAGGTGTAAGTACTATTGCTCATAATTTTGCTATTAAACGAGGAATGTTCACAATTATGTTACCAGATATATCAATGCTTAATCAGATAAAAATAACATCTCTTGTCATTTTTGATAAAAGCTCTGAGTTTGTAAACTTTGTTAATTCTGGAACAAAAATAATATTCAAATAAATTATATGTATTTTATACATATAAAGAGTGATAATAAATAATGAGCTGTAATATAATTTTAATAGGTAAGAATCAGGTAGGAAAGACATCATATATAAATTCCATAACGACAGGTAAATTTACGAATGACAAGTCATTACTGTCTGATATTAGTCAAGTTCCTTATGAAATAGTGATAAATGATAAGATATTATCTATTAATTTTACGACAGATATCGAAACAGCGGATATCTGTATTATTATGATAGATATATCTGATTACTCTTCATTGTTTTATGATGAGATTTTTGGTGTTCCTACAATACTTATCAGTAACAAATGGGATTTGCAAAGAGAAATATCAGACGAGATACTAGAAGAACTAATCATAGACATGTCACATATTTCACATATTCCAATTTCTGTTAAAAATGAGTATAATATATTGTATTCAGTAAAACATCTAGTAAAATCGCTGTATGGTCCTGAAGCGATTATAAGAAAAATTGAATGATATGTGAAATGAGTACCAAATTTGTCTTTTTGTCAGAGTAAAAAAGTATGATGACAAAAAATGAATTTTGTAAAAATATACCATAATTCGCACACCTTAATATGACTACTCAAAATAACACGAATTCCTACTATTATTTACTTAACATGATTCCTAAAAACGATGACTCTCTGTTCTACAGTCACTTTTTAACATTTGATGAAAAGACATTCTATATGTATTCAGATTATCTAGCTTTCTACAGAAAGATTCTAAATATACCTTGGGATATTAGAGCTGATTTTGACAATGATTGGTACGACGCACCAGATTATTCTGATTATGATGAATTCATAAGTGAATATAAAGATTATAAACAATATTTAGAAACTATGAGAAAGAGACTGTCATTACCTACTGAAATTCAGATAAATAACGAGTTATTCTATAATCACTATTTGACCTTTGAAAAAGATACATTCTCGTCTTATACTGATTATCTCTTATAGTTTCGTACGGTTTTGAATATACCTCAAGATATCATCAACAAAGCTAGTATAATTGAGTTAGGAACTATATCCACTGAAATCAGTACTGATGACTTGTTAGTCTATAATCTCTATCTAGAGAAACCAAATGTTATAACCTATAGTAAATATCTCTTAAAACATCAAAAGAAATTAAAGATACCTCAAAATGTCATCAATGAAGCCAGAATAATCGATATAGGTTGGTATAATTCAGGTTGGACTAATTATAGAGAATATTTAGCTGATAGTAGAAGAAGACCAAACAATCACCGTGAAGATTTGGGGTGTGAAGTTTGGAATTCAAAGTTTGACTTTATTCTGAATATAAACAGCAGCCAATCATCACTACAGGTCTTTCACTACCAGTTTACAATCTAGACTAATATGTATAATTATACATATTAAACATTAATAGAGAAAAGTACTTCAGCCAAATTTGAGGTTATGTATTCTACCAATGGAATTGTTTCAAAAGAGAAAAGGTGGTATGCTTATCTACATGATTTACATCTTTTCATGTAATATAACATTATAATAACAGAGACTATTGAGAGTAGTATTCCTCCTATTAAAATCTTCTTTCTATACTTTTCTTTAGCTTTACCTGACATAACAGCACCTGATGCACCAGCTAATGCAACAGGAACTAAACCACATGCCATACAGAAATTGTCCTTTTGTTCAGGTTCACGATTCATTTATTTATTCAAAAGAAAATTTATTAAGATATTGACAAAATTTACAATAATAGAAAGAGTATAGATAATATGATACTAAAATGAATTTTCAATAAAGGTATCGTTTTATCAGAACAATTTGAATGTGTCCAGCAAATACTTTTTTTAGATTAATACAAGCAAATCCTGATAAACCATGGGATTGGTTCTATATATCACAAAATCCAAATATTACATGGGAGATTATACAAGCGAACCCTGATAAAGACTGGGATTGGTCATGTATTTCACGAAATCCAGCAATAACATGGGAAATTATAGTAGCAAACCCTGATAAAGTCTGGGACTGGTCATGTATTTCACGAAATCCATCAATAACATGGGAGATTATACGAACGAACCCTGATAAACCATGGGTATGGCAAAGTATAACAAGAAATCCAAACATAACATTGGAAATTATACAAGAAAATCCTGATAAATCATGGGATTGGTACTATATCTCACAAAATCCAGCAATAACATGGGATATTATAGAATCTATCCCAAATGAAAAATGGTATTGGCCTTATATATCAAAAAATCTAAACATAACATGGGAAATTATACAAGAGAACCCTGATAAACGCTGGTATTGGCCTTATATATCATCTCATCCAAATATTTCATGGGAAATTATACAAAAGAATCTTGATAAAGACTGGGACTGGTACTATATATCAAAAAATCCAAACATAACATGGAAAATTATACAGTCTAACCCTGATATAGTCTGGGACTGGAATGGTATCTCGATGAATTCCAATATAACATGGAAGATTATACAAGAGAATCCTGATAATCCATGGGAATGGGAATATATTTCATACAATCAAAATATAACACCAAATATTATACAAGCGAACCCTGATAAACCATGGAATTGGGATGGTATATCGAAGAATCCAAATATAACATGGGAAATTATACAGGCGAATCCTGATAAAGACTGGGATTGGTTTTATATTTCACAAAATCCTAATATTTCATGTAAGAATATACAAACAAATCCTGATAAACCATGGGATTGGAAAAGTATTTCATTAAACAAATTTAATCATGACGAATTTTTTCAGAGTAGTCAATATAGAGAAAAAGAGACGCATAAAATGATGTCTCTGATTAAAGAAGAGTTAATTTCCAAATCATGTCATCCTTATCGTATTCTCTGGTATGATGACTCTATAAACACTGACAAAACTCATCCTCTTTATGGAATTTCACAGAAAGAAATAAATTTCATGTTTAAGTAACATCTAAATATATAATATACTTATATATTAAGTTTATGAGCGTGATGGGACTTGAACCCATGATCCCTACCTTATAAGAGTAGTGCTTTAACCAACTAAGCTACACGCTCAATATATTTCATTGTATCTTTAAATATCTTATTATTCAAGACATTTCTGATTTCATGGATAAATTACTGTAAATCCGTGTTATATTTGGATTAAAATAAGAGTCCATATTTATTAACTATTATTTATCCATAATTCAGCATTTGTTCAGATATTATAAATATTTCCAAATACTTTGTATTTAAATAATCTTTGATATCTATAAAACAATGGATATAACCAAATTTATGGAACATGCCTGTGAAAATGGTTCATTGAAATCTCTTCAATGGATTTATGAAAACATTTCAGAGATTCCAGTAATAAATAGTAGACATATACAATTTGCAGCAAAATCATGTGATTTTCCGACTATGCAATTTTTAGTATCAAAAATTACAGTACCTTTGGATGAGACTATAAACATAAAATATATACTTCCGTATCTCGTGAAAAATAAAAGACTGGATATAGCTACATATATGATAGAAAATTTAGCTAGTCAGGTATCAGCTACATGTTTTTGTTCAATTATTGATAATTATACTGAGCATGACCAGAATACTATTCAATTCATTGAGAGTATATTTCAAAATTGTCGTTTATACAAAAAGAAATGTCCACAAATAACAGAAAAGGAAGAAATATTTACCAATATTCTCAGAAATAGTATAATTTGTAATAGTATTTCTGGAACAAGTATTTATATGGTAATAACGAGCCAGCTTATAATGAATATTATAGATGAACAAGAAAATCCATTACTTTTACTGACAAATTTAAATAATATACTGAAAACAAACAGACATATAACATGTGAATTACAAACAAACAGCGTATCAGTTGTAATAGACCTACAAATAACAGAAAGAATTATAGATAAAAATTATCTTGATATTTTTACGTGGATATTTACAGATTGTGTTATACAAGCAAATAATAATGATATCATTTCTCTTTGTTTAAGATACAGTAGAAAAGAAATGATTGAATATTTAATTTCTACACAATCTGTAATACCAACATTAAACACAGAAACTTTTGAATTTCTGATATATAACAATTTAACAGACGTTCTTTCTTGGTATAGTTCTACATATAATATTAATCTAACTTCTCTAAAGAATAATTTACCTTCAAATGTGTATACTTATATAGTAGAAAATAAAAACACACTTGATACAGATAAATGGCTGTTTGAAAACACTGCAATTAGACCAAGCAGTCAAGATATACTAAGTTATATAGAAAATAACAAACTTTCAAGAGCTGATTATTTTATTTCTAACATGTTTTAAAATTCATACTTTTGTCCTGTTTAAAATGAGCCAATTTTGGTACTCGAAAATCATTTCATGTATAGGTATACATGACAACTTTTTAAATATTACTTTCCCTGTCTTATTTTCTCTTCAACTGTAAGTTTATCCACCAATCTTTGAATATCGCAACAATCCAAGTCACCATTAGGAATTTTTATCATTTGAACAGGGTCATATCCATTGTCACCGTAAGAAAGCTGATAAATTCTGTTACTTCCATCTCTTACAGTACCATCATAGTGTATTTTTACATCTTCCATCAATTTCGCTAATTGTCTCTGCATATATCCTGTTCTTGCAGTACCAAGAGCTGTATCAGTCACACCTTCTCTACCTGACATTGAATGAAAGAACATTTGTCTAGGATTTAACCCTTCAATAAACGACCTAGAAATAAATCCTCTTGATTCATATTCCATTTCTATGTCGATAGGCTCAAAAGGATAATGAGGAAGTGACCTTTTACCATTATTCATTACCAAAGGTACTCTTTGTCCCATAAGATTTTGCTGACCCAAAAGTCCGGTAATTTGAGCAATATTAAATGGGTCTCCTTTACTACCTGAAAGTACTGTAGACAAAAAATTATTATCAGAATCTAACGAGTCTTTTGCTATTTTTAATCCTATATCTTTTGCCTTATTTAAGGCTGCTGAAACTCTCATTTCTCTAATACCTGAATGTGATGTAGTCTTTTTAATACCTTCTGCCTCAAGATAACACCTTTGTATACCATTTTCTATATCTTGCTTCTTATTCATGTCTGAAATAAGACAATCACCAAGACCTATACTAAATCCTGTGAATTTAAGCCAACTATTTGCTACAAAATGTACACAATCAATAAAATGAGAGGCCATATCAGGACCATATTCTTTGTTTATAATTTGTATAAGAGAATTATGTGATGAACCAAGAATTGTCTTGTCAAGTGTTCCTTCATACAAAACACCTCTATAAATTTTTACTATAGGTTCATTTGGATCGATACTGTTTTTTTTCTCATAAACTAAATCTTCTGGAAGAAATAGAGAAAAAAGACCTTTACCAGTGTATGGTTTTTGTTCTTTACCCATCATTTTTAATACTTTATTTGTATGGTTTATTCTAGTCAAAATATCGTTTGTTGACATCATTTCTGTGGAATTTTTTGCTATATGAGGAGATTTTGGTATTAAACATGCTATGTCAAAAAACATACCTCGTTTTACATCAACAAATCCTCTTGTCATTCTGTAACTACCAGCTAATGCATCTTGCACTATTGCTACACAAGGTTTGCTACTTTGTGGAGAGATTATGTTAAATTTGGCTGCAGCCAAATGTTTTAATTCCGCTTGTGCTTTTAGAGACTGTGGAAAGTGCAGATTTAACTCATCTCCATCAAAATCAAGGTTTAAAGGTTTTGTTATACCAAGATTTACACGAATTGTTCTGTGTGGTTTTATTACAACTTCCATTCCTTGAAAAGATGCCTTGTGTAAAGAGGGTTGTCTACCCATTAGTAGATAATCACCATTTCGCAAATGTCTTTCAACTATATAACCAACCTTGAGTTTATAAGAACGATTTGCAGGATATACAAATTTGAGCATTTCGCCAGCTCTTTCTATTTGGTCTCCTTCTTTTACCAAGAACTTGTTATCAATCACTTGTATTCTTTCTCCATTTCTTATGATTACATCACCATACATTAAATATGTACCATGCATATATCTTTCTAAATTTATAGGAGAAGAATTTTCTCCGTTTATAAATATACTGTTTACTCTTCCTTCATTAACATCTTTTTGTAATTCATCTATATTCATAGAAGTTACAGGAACTGGAATAGTTATTATTTTAGCCATTTCTTCAGGAACAGCAACTTGACCAAATTTTAAGTCAGGATCGGGTCCTGCAACAGACCTTGCTGTAAAGTCGCATCTTCTTCCTATTAAATGCCCTCTTATATGCCCATTTTTACCAGAAATACGGTCTTTTATACCATTTACAGGTTTACCATTCGAAGAATGAGTAGCTCTTTTATTCTTGTTATTCATCAGAGTAGAAACATGAAAATTCAAGTCTGAAAATGCTTTTTGCACCTTTATTTCTGGTATAGTATTATCAGAAAGTATGATACATCTTCTGATTATTTCTATATATTTATTAGTTAAATCGTCATCCCATATAGTACCGTTAGTTTTGACATATGGTCTATCACAAGGCGGTAGTATAGGCAAAACTGATAATATCATGTTTCTTGGATGCATACAGATAGGGTCTATTCCCAGAAGAGAAATATCTTCATTTGGAATACTATCTAGAATTAACTTAATTTCATGTACTTCCATAGGAATTATTATTTTTCCCTTATCTTTTTCATCATAGATTTTAGAGAATGTCTGGTCTGTAGGTGATACTTTTACAGTAGGATGGTCCTCGTTACAATGACAGCATATTTCGACTTTTGACATTGTGTCAATCATCATCATAAATCTTGTTTTACTCTTGAATTTATTGATACCTTTTGAGATAACCATATCTTTTGTTAACAAAAGTCTGTAGCAGCTAAAACAAACACAATTCAAAATTTGCTCAACTTTCTTAGTTAATAACGGATGTATGATTGGTAACGGAAATTTAATATGACCAAAATGACCTTGACACTCTTGTGCTCTTAATCCACATGTTTCACAGCCAATACAGGGTTTAGTAGTACCCATTCTTGGGTCATATACAGACCCGTATCCGTCTTTATCTGGATTTGTAATTTCGCAGACAGACATATTTATAATCTCTTCTGTGGAATATATTCCAAATTTAATAGTACCTATAGTCTTTTTATCTACTTTTTCTCTTTTCACAGGGATTTTATCAGTCATAAGTTATATCACAATGTTACAATTTAGTATATTTCATTTTAAAATGAAATATTTAAAGTAGACCTAAAATAATATAAAAATGTCTGAAACAAAATATATTAAAATTTATACTAAAAAAGGAGATTTAGGTAAAACTTCTCTATGGAATGGTGAAAGGACTGGTAAAAATTCGATAATTATTAAAGCTCTTGGTGAATTAGACAAACTCTCTGTAACAATAGGAGATTATTGTGTAGTATTAGGATTTTCTGATAAAAATTTAGGAAGAAAGAACTTTCTCAGGGAAATTCAGAGGTTAATTCAGGATATAAACACTCATGTTGCAACACCTGATACTAATAAGGTACTACCAGTGCTAAATCAAGAAATTATTGAAAGAATGGAAAAAGATATAGATAATGTAACCATGAATTTACCACCTTTGACTAATTTTATAATTCCATGTCAATATGAAAATGACACAAAAGCACATTACTGCAGGGTTCAGACAAGAATTGCAGAAAGTTATTTGGTCGATGTATCAGAGTACTTTGAAAGTAGAGGAATATCTCTGAATCCTTTTTGTCTAAAGTTTCTGAATAGACTTAGTGATTATTTTTTCACTATAGCAAGATATGAAAGTTATTTATCTGAATTAATTAGTACAAAATAGGTCAATTATATGTATAAAAATACATATTATGAAAACCCATCTATTTGGCACTATGCTATGTCAGAGATTTATCAGAAAATACAAGGTTTGAATTAGTCTTCCTCTTCTTCTGAGTCTTCCTGTTCCTCTTCTGAGTCTTCCTGTTCCTCTTCTGAGTCTTCCTGTTCCTCTTCTGAGTCTTCCTGTTCCTCTTCTGAGTCTTCATTCTGATTCTGCATATTTTCTGTTATTTCTTGTTCTACAGCTTCTTCCTCATATTCAAGTAATTTTGTTCTAAGGTATTCTATTATGTCCGGCTCAAAGTTTGATGGTGTTAATAGACCACGAGAAATAGCATTATAATTTTGACACTCTTTTCTATTTTCACACAGCCATTTTACTATTTCTAATGTACATCCGGAACCAATAGAACATATATACAGAATATTATCAGAACAACCCTCTGTTCTATTATCATTCAGCCATTTAACAACAGATAAATGTCCTTTTGCTGCTGCAAAATCCATAGAAAGAGATGTCATTTCTAGGAAATCTATATTTTCATGTAACCATATCAATGAATCTAGTGAACCATTGGATGCAACTAAATCCGCTGAAAAATTCTCTGATGATATCACGATTGAGCTGTTATTATAAATCCATTCAATAACATTCACATGATTAAATTTTGCGGCTTGAAAAAATCCTTCAACTGTACATCGTAAATCTCTGTCATAGAACCATTTTAATATATCTAGATATCCTTTTTGTGCTACCAAATTTAAGGTTTCTTCTCTGAAATAAGAACTAATGTTTTCTTCCAGCCATTTAACTACCATAAGTTGTCCATTAAAAGCAGCCTTTTCTAAGATATTTTTAGAATGAATAGCATCAGTATTATCATACAGCCACATAAGAATATGTAAATATCCTTTTTCTGCTGCTTTATCCATAGCGTTGAATGTACAAACTACTTCTGGTCTATTCTCATGCAACCAAGATAATATGTTTAAATGTCCGTTTTCAGCAGCTAAATCCATAGCATTTCTAAAATTTTCTGTAGAAACATTACTCATCCACATTACTATATCAAGATTACCACATTTTGCTGCCATATCCATCATTTCTGATGTTATATGTAAATTTCTGTTTTCATGATGCCATTTTAATACATCTAAATATCCTAGTTCTATTGCCTTAAAAAAGTCTGTCCAGTCTTTCATCTTTACATCATTTGGACCAAAACTGTTAAAAATGACACTTCTCAAATCTTTATTAGTCAATATGTAATAAGCTAGATTTCCATCTGTACTTTTTGGAATATTTTGCATTTCAGACATTACAGGTAATTTTTCTTCATATGGTTCAGATAAATATTTTAATAATTCATCTTTGTTGGATTTTCTGGGAATATTTAAATTTTTATACTGTTTACTTCTTTTTCTGGTTACATCAATATCACTAGATAAATAAGTATCTTTTTCACGAACCTGTACTCTTTTTAGACTTCCATCACTCATTGATATAGTATAATATAACATACCATCATAATTTTCATGTACTTTATACACTTTTTTAGTACCATCTGGTTTAGTAATTTCTATGTAACGTTGAAACATTTTATTAGAAGCTTTATTTAATTAAACTCTTTTCATTTTTATTCAATAGTTCAAACATTTTACTATATCCTTCTGAAAACATATCAAGTTTTTCTCTAGAACTCATACCAAAGTCAAGAGCGACCATAGTAGAAGTATTACTAATTCTTAAAATATCACAAAGTTCTGTAGCTTTTCGTATATTGCTCTCTACATTATATTTTACAGGAATATAGAGAATTTTCATCAGATATTTTGTTGTTCCTATATTAGCTTCTTCATTTTCAGACATATAGTCGTTTCTCGATACTACTATACCTAAAACTCTATTTTTACCATCATCAACTAAATTTATAGGAAAATTATTAGAAATACCACCATCTATATAAAAACTTCCTCCATATTTATATCTTTCAAATACAAATGGCAGATTTGAAGTCATTCTTACGGCTGATAAGCATGGAATATCAGCATGAGATAAATATGTTATAACCTCTTCTCTGTTTATTGTTTCATTGTAAGTAACTAGTCTTAAGTCCTTACCGAATTTTGTGTAAATATCTTTCATAGTAGGTAAATACCCTATTTTATTTATAGTCATTGTCTCAAGTTCAGATTGAATCTTACTATAAGAAAATATACCAGAAAAATTCACTAATCCTTGCATATTAATATCTTTTATCTTTTCAAAACTCTTGTTCACAGAAATATATACAAGAATTTCTATGGGTGTATATCCTATAGCTAAAAGATACGCAATCATACCTCCTGCTGATGTACCTACAATTATTTTTAGATTAATTAACATATTTTTATCTATAGCACATTGTATTGCGCCAAGCTGTAACAATGCTTTTACACCACAACCAGATAACACTATTGCGTCATACATTTTTACTGATATTATTATATTTTATAGACCGACTCATGTAATAATTTTACATGAAATTAATATAGAACCTCTATATAGATTACCACTCTTTTAACTTCAGAAGTTTTGTTAGTATAGTAAAATACCAAAGGTGACCCTTTACTAACAACAGTTGAACCTACCTTTGTAGTTCCTATAGCCATATATCCTGTTGTACCAATTTCCATATTCAGAAAAGAGAATGAAAACTGAACAAATGCACCAACATTATAGTTATACTGAGAAGGTGTTTCAACTTTAATAGTATTATTTCCTGTATTTATCGTAACAATTTCTCCACAGTCAAAAGTATTGATACCATCTGTAAGAATGATATTAAGACCAATAATAAGATTCTTTACAACAGACGAAGACACGTTAAACACTGTATCTCCTACAGATACAGGTTGCGTCAGTACTCCTACTGTTGTATTTGGAGAAACACATGCTTTTAACTCATCACCAAGCATATTTTCTCTGACAGACATTTGAGAGCTTAAAATACCAACATTATTTATAAATGTTTTTGTATGTGTAGTGACAGTATTTGGTAAAGCATCAAATTTTACACAGTACAGTTTATATTTAGCTTTAATATCTGGATTATTTGGAGAAGCCTCTTCTTGTGATACTATAACAGACGTATCTCTTGCCATATATACATAATTTGCAACAATATTATTTAAATATGTCTGTTCATCTTCTGATAATTCTTGATTAAATAAAATATGTACATAATCTTCTACTATCACAATTTGTGATAATTTTGCTGTAAATAGAGAATTAGATGATATTATTCGAGATAGTTGGTCAACATTTAATTTATAGTTAAAATTACTGGAAAAAGAGTATGAAGGCATTAGTTTCTTTTTATTAAATATTTTCTTAAATCTTTACAAATTCTTTAACAGTCATAAGGTTCTATAAGTTTTGAGACAATATGTATAATTCCATTATCGCACATAATATTTGACTTTTCTATAGTTATACACTTGTTAATATAGGTTTTTCCGTTGGAATTTGTCACAAGAATTTTACTAGACATAAATTTCGTAGGATAAAGACTGGATGTAGATTGTGAAAGTATCTCATATGGTACTTGTCTATCAAACATACAAGAAAGAGCAATAGTTCTAGCTGTATCAATATCTAGAGTTTGAAAGAACGATTCTGGTAAATGTTTGGATAGAGAGTCGTTTGTTACTGCAAACACTGTGTATCTATTTTCATAAGAGTTTAAGAACCAATCAAGTTTGGCTCTTTTTATTATGTATGCAAATTTTGAGAGATTTTTATCACCTTGTATAACACCCATAACGCTGTTACTATTGTATGTTTCAAGAGGTAAAGGACCTCTTAAATCCGGTATAGCATACATATGAGTAAAATCAGTAGGTTGATTATATGGTCCTATCGATGTCATTTTATCTATAATAAAAAAGAAAAACTTGGAATAAATAAAGAATGAGTTCAGTTCAAGATGAACAAGTAGTAAATCAAGAGGAACAAGTAGTAAATCAACAGGAACAACCTAAAGTTATCACTGTTCAGCCACCATCAATTTCAATAAATGTTCCCATGAATGTGTCAACAGAGTTTTATATAGATTTAATGAATAATCTTATCCATTTTCTTGATGGAAAGAAGCTCGATATGGAAAATATCATATCAGCAACTTTGTCTCTGATGATTTTATTAGAAAAATCTCAAGGAATGACAGGTGTTCAGAAAAAGGTACTTTTGCTTCATCTTTTGGAGGATTATGTGGACAAGCATGTATTTGAAGAAGACGACAAGGAACATTTACAGAGATTAATTAAGCTGAGTTTACCAAAGATTGTTGATGTTCTGATAATGGTAGATAAAGGTCTGCAAACAATCTCCATTAAACAAGTAAAAAAACGATGTCTGAAACTTTTCTGTTAAATTATATAGTTTAATATGCCGTAAAAAGTTGTCATGTATAGGTATACATGAAAGGAAAATCGAGTACCAAAATTGGCTGGATTTTGGACTTTTCTATTCATTGTAAAATGAAATTTACCACTCATAATATTGGTTTTATCAAGTAAATGAGCCGTTCGAATACTTTCATTAAATTAATACAATCTAATCTTGATAAAGACTGGAATTGGTACCATATTTCACTAAATCCGAATATATCATGGGGTTCTGCCCAAGAGAATTCTGATATAAACTGGATTCGGTCATATCATCTTTCACAAAATCGAAAAATATCATGGGAGTTTATACAAGCTAATCCTAATAAACCATTGTGTTGGCATTCTATCTCAATAAATTCAAATATAACAACATGGGATATCATACAAGCAAATCCTGATAAACCATGGGATTGGTCTGGTATTTCACAAAATTTAAATATAACACCCAAGATTATACAAGCAAACCCTGATAAACCATGGAAATGGTCCTATATTTCACGAAATCCAAATATAACATGGGAGTTTATAAAAGCAAATCCTGATAAACCATGGGATTGGGAAGGTATTTCACACAACCCTAATCTGACATGGGATATTATACAAGCAAACCCTGATAAACCATGGGATTGGTATGGTGTTTCAGCAAATCCAAACATGTCATGGGATATTATACAAGAAAACCCTAATAGACCATGGGATTGGTTTTATATCTCAAAAAATCCAAATCTGAGATGGGATATTATACAAGCAAACCCTGATAAACCATGGAAATGGTCCTATATTTCACGAAATCCAAATATAACATGGGAGTTTATAAAAGCAAACCCTGATAAACCATGGGATTGGGAAGGTATTTCATACAACCCTAATCTGACATGGGATATTATACAAGCAAACCCTGATAAACCATGGGATTGGTATGGTGTTTCAGCAAATCCAAACATGACATGGGAGTTTATAGAAGAGAATCTTGATAAACCATGGAATTGGTATCATGTCTCGTCAAATCCAAATATAACATGGGAGATTATTGAATCCAACCCTGATAAACCATGGAATTGGAATGGTGTTTCAGCAAATCCCAGTATTTCATGGGATATTATACAGGCGAATTTTGATAAATCATGGAATTGGTACCATATCTCACAAAATCCAAATATAACACCAGAAATTATACTAGCTAACCCTGATAAACAATGGGATTGGAATTCTATTTCATCTCATAAATTTAATTATCACAAGTTCTTTCAGACTAGAATATACAGAGAAAGAGAGACTCATAAAATGATGTCTCTGATTAAACAAGAGCTAATCTCCAAAGCATGTCATCCGAAGAGAGTTCTCTGGTATGACGAGGATATAAGTACTGAAATAAGTCATCCATTGTATGGACTTTCTCAAAAAGAAATAGATTTCATGTTTGGATAAAAATTTGGATTTTAGAGACATTCTTTTTTACATGTCTTTTATACCCAAAAAAAGTTCTGTATAATATATTCATAAAAAGTTGTCATGTATAGGTATACATGAAAAGAAAATCGAGTATCAAAATTGGCTGATTTTTGACAGGGTAAAAATATAAAATGATTATATTTCAAACTAAAAATATTTTCAGTAATATTATGAGAACTAATTCTTTCTTCAATCTTATACTAGAAAAACCTGATAAACCGTGGAAATGGATGGCTATTTCACAAAATCCTAATATAACATGTGAAATAATACAAGCTAATCTCGATAAACCATGGGATTGGAAATACATATCATATAATCCAAATCTAACAATGCAGTTTATAGAAGCACATTCTGATAAACCATGGGATTGGTCAAAAATATCAGCAAATCCAAATATAACATGGGATATTGTAAAAGCAAATCCTGATAAACCATGGTTTTGGGGTTCTTTATCATTAAAGTTTTCATTAGATATTATACTGTCACACCCTGATAAACCATGGAATTGGTATTTTATATCAGAAAAGCCAACTATAACATGGGATATTGTACAAGCGAATCCCGATATACGGTGGAATTGGGATTATATCTGGCAAAATCCAAATATAACACTCACCATCATACAAGATAATCTCGATAAACCATGGATATGGCATCATGTATCAAAAAATCCAAACATAACACTAGAGTTTATAGAAGCAAATTCAGATAAAAGATGGAATTGGTATTTGATATCAGCAAATTCAAATATAACATGGAGTATTGTTCAAGAAAATCCTGATAAATCATGGAAATGGGAAGGTATATCAAAGAATCCTAATATAACCTGTGAAATTATACAAGAAAATCCTGATAAACCATGGGATTGGTATTTTGTATCAAAAAATCCAAATATAACATCTGAATTTATAAAAGCTAATATTGATAAACCATGGGATTGGAGATATCTGTCAGATAATCCTAATATAACATGGGAAATTATACAATCTAATCGAGACAAACCATGGGATTGGCATTCTATATCAGAAAATCCAAAAATAACATGGAAGATTATACAAGCAAATCCTGATATACCATGGAAATGGTGGTGTATTTCAAAAAATCCTAGCATAACATGTAGTATCATAAAAGAAAATCCTGATAAACCTTGGAGTTGGTTTCATGTCTATCAGAACAATTTCAACTATGATAAATACTTTCAAAGTAGAGAATATAGAGAAAAAGAAACACATAAAATGATGTCTATGATAAAAGAGGAGTTAATCATCAAAGCATGTCATCCCAGACGTATTCTCTGGTATGATGAGAATATAAGAGCCGATAATTCTCATCCATTATACGGTCTTTCTCAGAGCGATATTAATCTTTTGTAAAATCAAATCCATACTTTTGCTCTGTTAAAAACCAGCCAATTTTGATACTCGAAAATCCTTTCATGTATAGGTATACATGACAACTTTTTATTTACAGATTATGTCTATCTCTTTCTGTGACATTCCGTAAAGAGGATGATTTTTGTCAATACTTATATTCTCGTCATACCAGAGAATACGTCTGGGATGACATGCTTTAGCTATTAACTCTTCTTTTATCAAAGACATCATCTTACGAGTCTCCCTTTCTCTGTATATTCTAGATTGAAAAAACTCATGATGATTAAATTTGTTTTTTGAAATATAATCCCAATCCCATGGTTTATCAGGATTTTCTTGTATGATTTTAGGTGTTATGTTTGGATTTACTGAGATACTATCCCATTCCCATGGTTTATTAGGATTAGACTCTATAATATCCCATGTAATAGAAGGATTTAATGATATATTTTTCCAATCCCATTGTTCATTCGGATTGGAGTGAATAATATCCCATGTAATAGAAGGATTTAATGATATATTTTTCCAATCCCATGGTTTATTAGGATTGGAGTGTATAATATCCCATGTAATAGCAGGATTTTGTGATATATAAAACCAAGACCATTTGTTATTACGTTTTTTATTAGGATTCGCTTTTATAAATTCCCATGTTATGTTTGGATTTCGTGAGATAATCTCCAAAACCCATGGTTTATCAGGGTTTGACTGTATAATATCCCATGATATATTTGGATGCTTTGAAATAGAGACCCAACACCATGGTTTATCAGGATTTGCTTCTACAAACTCCCATGTCAAACTAGGATTTTGTGATATTTCATCCCAATCCCACATATAATAATTAAGGTTAGTTCGTATAATATCCAATGTTATATTTGGATTTATTGTAACATGAGGGTTCCATGATTCATCAGGATTAGCTTGTATAATCTCCCATGTCATAGCAGGATTTTGTGATATTTCATCCCAATCCCAGTCATCATATGGTTCAGATTGTCCATCATATTGATTATTTTGTATAATTTCCAATGAAATATTAGGATTTGATGATAGATATTTCCAATTCCAGTCACAATTTGGATTATCTTGTAATATTTCCAATGAAATATTGGGATTTTGCGATATATACTTCCAATCCCAATTATTTATATATTTAATATCATTTATAATCTCCCATGTCACAGAAGGATGGCGAGAGAGATATTCCCAATTCCATGGTTTATCAGGATTTGCTTTTACAAAATCCCATGTTATGTTTGGATTTTGAGAAACATATTTCCAATTCCAGTCTATGTCAGGATTGGATTGAATAATCTTCCATGTTAAATCAAAATTTTTAGATATAAAATACCAATCCCAATCTTCATTAAGATTTTCTAGTATAATTTTAGATGTTATGTTTGGATTTCGTGTGATACACCACCAATTCCATGGTTTATCAGGGTTAGCTCGTATTAAATTAAAGAAAGCATTTGTTGCTGACATTTACTTAATAATTTTACTCTTACAAATAGTATAATTACAGTATTAACGATAACCTCATAGAATGGCATGTGGTGTATTACCTGATTTTATTCCATGGGGTATAAAATCAAAATCCATACTTTTGTCCTGTGTAAAATGAGCCAAATTTGGTACTCGATTTTGCTTTCATGTATAGGTATACATGACAACTTTTTTATTGTGATATTTTACACATAAAGTGAGTAAATTTGTATTATTAAATTTATGGCATATATAAATATTATTAAAATAAGAAGAGCAATGACTATTCTTACTATCCATGAAATTAATTCAGATAATCCAGCATTTGTTACTTGAGTAGTGAGCTGTACCATATTCTTATCAAGATCTCCTATCAAGGAAGAGGTTTGGTCATTTGTCTGTAAAATAACAGAAAAATAGTCAGTAAACTGATTTAAGTCTATATCATATATATTACTAGGTCCTTTCACATTAAGTATTTGTTGTGAATTTAATGTCTGAAGACTATCCTGAAAAGATTGAGATTTCATAGCATTATAAATATTTGTGATAGTTTCTTGTGTATTCTTACTTCTATCAGGCGTAGCAAAAATACCTTTCTTTTCTTGATATGCAGACTGATTAATACTATCTAAAACCTTTGTTACAAAGGCTTCAGAACTGTTAAAACTCTTCCATGCCTCAAAATTTACAGTGATTACATTATCCATATTTATTTTCTCAATCTTACAAGAACATACAGGTTCACACATTTTCTTGATAAACTTCTCATTATCCATAGTTTTTGAAGGATGTTTTTGAGAGATTTCTTTCCAATCTTTTACACATTCTAAACATAATTCGCTCGATTTATTTGAGAAACAGTTAATATCTATTAATTGCTTAGTGTTGACAGATTGAGATGTCGTTTGTGTTATATCTAAAAAAGCTTGAGTGATAACATTTGTTGCAGTATAATTTGATGATGACATTTTTATTGTAGATAATAAAATATTATCTGATATAGCTTAAAACTAAACTTTATCTCGTTAAAGAATAATATTATGAACGCGTTACATTTTCTCAGTTCTAGTAATTTTAGAATCGTTAATAAGGACGGAAAAGCCCTTTTGTACACTGATGTACCCGGATTTGCTCTCATACTTTTTTATACAACAGACTGTCCTCATTGCTCAGCTTTAAAGCCTATATTTCATACATTACCTGGTAAAGTTGGTGGTTGTCATATTGGCATGGTAGATGTAAAACATAATAAACAATGTATTTTAATGTCCAGACAGACTACAGCTCCTATTACAGTAGTACCGTATGTTGTTCTATATGTAAATGGTAAACCTTATATGAGATACAAAGGTCCAGCGTCTGACCAAGAGATTGTAAAATTTGTGATAACTGTGGCAAAACAAGCTCAAACACAAATACAACCTCAACAATCAGCACAATCTTCTGGACAAGCTCAAAATAGACAAGATTCTCGTGTGCAGCCTCAGGTGGGTAGTTCAATTCCAGCTTTTACTATTGCACAGCCTAAATCTGGTGATAAATGTGATGGAGTATGTTATCTTGATTATGGAGATGCATATGATAAGAGCCATACAGGTCCTGAATCTATACAACAGAAAACTTTCTTTGACCCATATAAAAAAATGGACCATGATTCTTATAATTCCAGATCGGACCACCAAAAAAGCCAATTGATAAATGGTAGAATACAAGGTCAAAATCAAACAGGCGAAATAGCTGGAGGTAATATATTTAATTACCAGAGTTCTGGAATGTAACAATCTAAAGACGGTCTTTAATATATTACCTCCAGCTATTTCGCC
>Ga0255182_1000708_pt1 | contig 20013 bp, 12 predicted proteins | sample Atl_UVDOM_RepA_8_FD_188420 | JGI IMG/M metagenome (GOLD analysis project Ga0255182, IMG submission 188420) | Freshwater microbial communities from Altamaha River, Georgia, United States - Atl_UVDOM_RepA_8d | ecosystem: Environmental > Aquatic > Freshwater > River | place: USA: Georgia...
GGCCCCGAGCAGGTCGGTCGGGCTGAAGCCGTTGCCGCCGTTGCCGCCGTTGCCGCCGCTGGTGACCGCGGTGCCACTAACGCCAGTGGCTCCACCGGTACCCGCTGCACCGATGCCCGCGCCCGCGGAGCCTCCGGCAGCCCCGGCGCCGGCCTTGCCGGGATCGCCGCCGTTGCCGCCCGCACCGCCGTCGGGTGCGGTTGCATCGCCATCAGCACCAGCGCCGCCGTTGCCCGCCGCGCCCGCCGTGCCGCCGTCGCCGCCGGCGCCGCCGTTGCCGTTCGTGCCGAGAAACGCCGCAGCGCCACCCATGCCGCCCTTGCCGCCGGCGCCACCATTGCCACCATCGCCACCGCTCGAACCAGCCTCGCCCGCCGCCGCGCCTGTGTAGCCCTGGCCGCCATTGCCGCCGGCGCCGCCGCTGCCGGCGTCGCCGCCATTGCCGCCGTCGCCATTGATGCCCGCTGCCGCGGTGCCACCACCGGCGCCGGCCAAGCCGCCCGCGCCGCCGTTGCCGCCATTGCCGCCATTGCCACCCGCTTGCCCGGCGGTGCCGTCGGTCAGTGAGTCGGTGCCCGCGATGCCATTGGCACCTGCGCCGCCGTTGCCGGCCGCTCCACCCACGCCGCCATTGCCGCCGTTTCCGCCCGCGGTGTCGGCACCCGCGACTGCTCCTGGCCCGCCGCTCGAGCCGCCAGCGCCGCCGGCGCCGCCATTGCCGCCGGCGCCGGCGCCGCCACCGTTGCCTCCATGGAAACCGCTGCCCGCAGCCGAGAACCCTACGCCGCCGTTGCCGCCGGCGCCGCCGTTGCCCGCCGTGCCGGCGTCGCCGCCATTGCCGTCGGTGCCCTGGGTCGTGCCGAGGCCTTTGGCGCCGCCCGAGCCGCCCGAGCCGCCGTTGCCGCCGTTGCCGCCGGCCTGACCGTTCGTGCCGTCGACCAACGACGCCGTGCCCGCGAGACCGTCGGCCCCATAGCCGCCATCGCCACCAGCACCGCCGTTGCCGCCGTTGCCGCCGTTGCCGCCAACGCCGTTGGTCGCAGTGCCGCCACTACCGCCCACGCCGCCGTTGCCGCCGTCGGTCGCATCTTGGCCCGTCCAACTGGACCACGCCCCCATGCCGCCGCTGAACCCGGCGCCGCCGTTGCCGCCATTGCCGCCGTTGCCGGCGTTGCCCGAGCTCAAGCCGCCGTTGCCGCCGGCGCCGCCCGCTCCGCCATTGCCGCCCGTGACGCCGGGATCAGCGGAGTGCAGTCCGTTGCCGCCGTCGCCGGCGTTGCCGCCATTGCCGTATGAGCCACCGTTGCCGCCGTTGCCGCCGTTGCCGCCCGGGGCCCCGAGCAGGTCGGTCGGGCTGAAGCCGTTGCCGCCGTTGCCGCCGTTGCCGCCGCTGGTGACCGCGGTGCCACTGGCGCCTGCAGTTCCGCCAACGCCGCCCGCCTTGCCGCCGGTGCCTGCGGCACCGGGGTTGCCGCCGTCGCCGCCCTGGCTTCCATCGGGCGACGATGCATCGCCATCGGCACCAGCACCGCCATTACCAGGCGCGCCCGCGTCTCCGCCCGCGCCACCATCGCCACCATTGCCGTCCGTGCCCTCGGACCCAGTGCCGATTGCGATGCCTCTGGCTCCGCCGATGCCACCGGCTCCGCCGTTGCCACCCGAGCCACCATCGCCGCCATTCCCACCGGCGACGCCGCTGCTGGTGCCGTCGAGGCCATTCGCGCCGGCGCCGCCGCCGCCACCGGCGCCGCCGCGACCGCCCGCTCCACCGTTGCCGCCGTTGCCTGAAATGAATCCGCCGGTGCCGCCCGTGCCACCAATACCGCCGGCGCCGCCGGCAGAGCCGCTCGCGCCCGACGAGCTCGGTGTGGTGCCAGCCGCGCCTGCCGTGCCTGCGGCGCCGTTCCCGGCGTCGCCCCCGTTCCCGCCATTCCCGACCGCGCCGCCCTGGCCGCCAAAGCCGCCGTTGCCGCCGTTGCCGCCGGGGGTCGACGGCGAGTAGCCGGCGCCGCCATGACCACCGTTGCCGCCACCGGTCGCCGTGGCGCCGGTGACACCGCTCGTCCCACCCGTGCCCCCGACGCCGCCGTTGCCGCCGGCTCCTGCCAGCCCGGGATTGCCACCGTTGCCTCCCGCTCCGCCATCGGGGTTCGTCTCATCGCCATCGCCACCGTCGCCGGCGTCGCCGGCAGCAGCTGCGTTGCCACCATTGCCACCATTGCCGTTGGTGCCCGACGTCGTACTGCCGCCATTGCCACCCGCGCCCCCGGAGCCGCCCCCTCCCGAGTCGCCGCCGTTCTGGCCCGCAGCGCCATCGCCTCCGTTGCCACCGACACCGCCGTTGCCGCCAGTGCCGCCGACGCCCGCGTGGCGCGTGACCGACGAACCGCCGTTGCCACCGGCGCCGCCCGAGCCGCCGGCCGTTCCATCTTCACCCGAGCCGGTGATGCCCGAGTAGCCCGCGCCGCCGTCGCCACCGGCGCCGCCACGGCCGCCGTCTCCCTCGTCGCCGCCCGCGCCCGCCGCGCCCGAAGTCGTGGAAAACACGAACCGTCCGCTTCCGGCCTTGCCGCCGACTCCGCCCACGCCCGCCGCACCGCCATTGCCGCCGGCACCGCCATTGCCACCCGCGGTCGACGCATCGGTGCCCGCGGCCCCGGCGGCGCCGCTGCCGCCTGCTCCGCCGCTACCGCCTGTCCCGCCGCTGCCGCCGTTGCCGCCGTGGCCGAAGATCGAAGAGCCGGCGCCGCCGCTGCCGCCGGGCGTACCGCTCCCGCCGTCGCTGCCGTTGCCGCCGGCGTCGCCCGGATTCACGCCGTCGCTGCCCGCCTCGCCTGACGCGCCGGTCAGACCCTGGCCTCCGTTGCCGCCGTTGCCCAACAACAAGCCGCCGTTGCCGCCCGTGCCCCCGGGAATGCCGACTCCCCCGTCGCCGCCCTTCCCGCCGTCGCCGATCCAGCCGGCGCTCCCGCCATTGCCCCCAGCCGCGGCCGCTCCGCCTGCTCCGTAGATGATGCCGCCCCTGCCACCATCAGGCTGGCCGACGGTGCCGCCGACGCCATCCGCGAACAGTTCCTGGCCGGACGTCGAGTTGATCCCGCCGGTCTGCGCCGCCGCGGGCCGCGCGCCGCTCACCGGCCTGCCGATGTTCGCGAAGCTGACGGTGATCGTGCCGGCTCCAGACGCCGTCGTCGAGATGCGGGAGATGGTGCCCTGCGGACCGACGACCACTTCCACCGGGATCGCGTCGTTGCCGAACACGGGGCTCGTGGTCACGCCGGCCAGACTGGCGGCGGGCAGCAGTGCCGCGAACGTCGACTTGCCGATGGTCGCCTGGTAGTGCTTGCCCTGGCCATCGGTTCGCACGAGCTTCGAGCTGATCGGGAACTGGAGCGATGCAAGCGCGCGTGCGGGCGTGAGGCTCGTCACGAGGCTGTTCACGGCCGCAGCCGCCGGCGCTCCTCCCGAGGTGGACACCCACGGCGTGCCCGTGGCGCCGAGTTGCCGCGCATCGACGTAGGTCACTCCGCCGATCCGCCGAAACTCCGTCTGCTGGCCTTGCACGCTCACGTCGGTATCGACGACCTGGCGACCCGTGTCGAGGGCCCCGGTCGAAGCGATCGACACGCCGTTGATGTCGATGGCCATGTCGAAGCCGTAGCGGCCGAGCTCGCCGAGCATCGAGGCCGCCCGCCCCAGCGGGCTCATCGCCACCGTCAGACCAGGGGCGGACTGCGCGATGATGAACCAGCTCCGCACGGCGGTGTTGGCGACGTTGCCGCCGGCGTTGTCGCTGATCTGGTTGCCCACCAGGATCGAGCCGGTCGACAGGCCCGTGGCAGCGACGCCCTGCCCGCGGTTGAAGATGATCGCGTTGCCGTCGATCCGGATGCCCCGGGCGGCGGTCATCACGATGCCGCTCCCCGCGTTTGCGGTGAAAGAGTTGCCCGAGACCACCGTGCCTGAGTACGTGCCGGGACCGATCTGCAGGCCGATGCCGTTGCCGGTGCTCGTCACGTTCGTGATCCGCGACCCGGTCGATCCGCCCAGGAACCGCAGCCCGGCCCCACTGAATCCTGTGATGCTGCGGGCATTCGCACCGCTGGCGGCCGAAAACAAAACGTTGTTGACGTTGGCGCCGACCACAAATCCGCTCGTGCCGGCCGGGGTGCCCGCGCCGTCGAGCGTGACCGCTCCGGTCACGGCTAGACCGGCCGCCCGCGCGACGGTGATGCCCGTCAGCGGCGCCATGCCGCCCACGTCGCCCGCCAACGAGACCTTGCCACCCGCGGAGAGCCGCAGTCTGCTCGAGCCGTCTACGGTGGAAGAAAATCGGATGGCGCCGCCGGCCTTGAGCAAAGGGTCGCCGGCGAGCGTGACCGCGCCCGCGAACGTCTGCGCGCCCCGCGGCGTCGTCACGCCCGCCGACAACAGGATGCCGTTCTTGGTCGCCTGACCCTGCGTGGTGAGACTCACGCCGCCGGCGCCCTTCGTCGTGATCGGGTTCGCGATCACGATCGCATCGCTGGTGCCGGCGCCGGTGTCGATGCTGAAACCTTGATGCGCGGCCCCCTTGGTGACCGCCGCCAGGTTCACACCCCCCGGCCCGATCGTGATCACGTCCTGATACGGGGAGTTTCCGATCACCGACAGGCCCGCGAATCCCTTGATCGTCGCGAGGTCCACCGTGATCGTGTCGGCAGCCGGATCGACCTTGATGCCCGGGATCGGCTGGCTCGTCGAGATGGTTCCCGCCGTCAGGGCCGTGATCGTCAACGTGCCGGTGCCGGCGGCATAGGTCGTGTGCAGGTCGGTGATGTGCGCGCCCGCGTCGTCCAACGTCAGGACCACGCGGTTGTTCGACAGGCTGACCACGACGTCGTCGGCCGCGAGCATCGCTCGCTGCTCGAGCAGGTCGAAGCCCCGCAGGCCGCTCCGTGCCGCCGCCAGACCGCGGTCCCGGAGCCGACCGAAGAAACCGGGCCGCTGTCGGAGCCGCCGCCGGGCCGGCCAGGAAGACCGAAACGACCGACGGAACAGCCCGCTGAGCGAGGACGTTGCGGTTCGGAAAGAACCACGGAGGAAAAGGGGCAGAAACGCGCGGAGTTTCATCGAATCCTCGCCGGAGGCCGGGGCTTACCAAGAGCCCGCGGCTACGGCAGCCGAGAACCCGCGCCCCCGTGGACGCTCGCAGCAAGGTAGTCCCTGCCTCAGGCGGGTGCAAAGATCGGGACGGCCCCCGTTGCGATGGGCCCGGACGTACGTCGAAAAATCCGCTCGGACGAGGGGGGCGCCGCCGGCCCCGTGCGCCCGACCACCGCGGATTGCAGTCGCGAACCGCCGGGCGGCCTTACCGACGCCAGTTGCGGAACGGTTCGTAGAGCCGCAGCGTGAACATCAACTCGCTGGCAGAGAACTGGTTGGGCATCACGTAGTCCGCCTGGCGGATCGTGTCGATGTGGAAGTAGCGGTACCCGACGTCGAAGGTCAGGCGTTCGGTCACGTCCCAGAGCAGGCCGCCGCCGAACTGCCAGGCGAAGTTGGCTCCGGGCGGGGCATAAACGGTGCTGCCGCCGAGTTCCTCGCCGAGGATGTAGCCCCCGGCGCCGATGCCGCCGCCGCCATAGATGCCGAACCGGTCGGTGAGCATGACGTCCCGCCAGAGGTTGTTCAGCACCGACCAGTTGTTCGTGAGGATCGTGAAGTCGTCGAGTCGTGGTGTCTGCGAGAAGGGACGGTCGTAGGTGTCGCGGCCCATGCCCTCGACCTCGAACCGCAGCCAGCCCCGGTTCCGTTCGATCGCGACGCCCAAGGCACCTCCTGCCGTGAAGATGGTGCCGTCGCTGGCGAGGGACGGATCGCCCGGGCTCACGACGTTCGCGAACGAGGGGCCGATCATGCCCGAGATGTAGAACCGGCGCGGCGCGTCGAGCAACCGCCACGCCACGTCGTCCAGGGGCGTGCCATCCGGTGTGGACGTCAGATCGCCCTCCATCCCCCGGAAGGACGTCAGGTCGATTTCGGAGCCAAGTTCGTCGGCACGGATCGCGGTGCACGCGATTGCCAGCCATGCGACGAAAGCGACGACGCTGCCCGAGCGAATCATGAGCCTGTTCTCCCCGGAAATGACCCCTGCCCCACCGCTCGGGTTGGCATCGACGAGATCGTCGCCCCGAGCGGAATCGGTCTCGGCGCGGGCTCAACACCGCTATGAGCCGCAGGGTTGGTTGCCGCGGCGGCCCGCAAGCTCCGCCCAGCCCGATGCGATCCGCACGATCGGCCGGATGGGCCCTTGCGTGGTCGGGCCGTGGTCCGGCGGGACGGCCTGCGGGCGATGCTCCGGGCCCGCGGGCTTACGGCCGTGACCTGCCCCAAGGCCAGCGCTGCGAGCGTTTTGGGGCAACGCTTCGCAGGTTTCACGATCAGGCGATCGCGACGACGGTGCCGATGCCGGCGGCGAAGCGGGTGTCGGCACGCCCCTCGACCACCGCGATTTCAAGATAGCCCTGGGAGCCGACGAGCACGACCGGCGTCCCTGCTTGGGCATCTCCGTAGGTCCGCACGATCGTGCCGATGTGGTGCGTGTCGAGACGGACGTGGCCCGACCGTATCAGACGCGGCAGGCAAGCGGCCGGCAGGTTGGTGATCAGATTGCCGAACGCGTCGACATGGATCACCTCGCCCACGAGTCCGGCGGCCGTCTCCTGCGGCTCGGGCCACGTGAGCGATACGAGGTTTGTGGCTGGGGGACCGAGTGATTCCGGGCCCGCCCCGTCGAGCAGTCGCACCGCGGCAGGCGCGAGCACGTCGCGGCCGTGAAACGTGGCTGCGGCCGGAGACGCGTCCGGGAGCACGCGGGCAGCCTCGAGCGGAGCCCGCGCGAGGGCCTGGGAGAGCACGCCGTTGTCGGGGCAGAGAAACTCCTGCCCGCCGACGCGGGCCCAGAGCAGCGGCCGGGCGGTGCCCACGCCGGGGTCGATGACCACGATGTGCAGCGTGCCCGCCGGAAACGCCGGGCAAGCCTGGCCGACGAGCCAGGCGGCGGCGCGGATGTCGTGCGGCGGCACGTCGTGCGCGATGTCGACGAGCGTGAACTGCGCGCGGGCGCGCAAAAGCCGCCCTTTCATCTCGGCGACGTAGCTGGAGCCGGTGCCGAAGTCGGTGGTGAGCGTGATGATGCGATACACGGCGGGAAAACGGCACCGGTGCGCGGCGAAGGCGTTGCCGACGTTGACGTAAATTAGCCTACATGGGGCAGGTCGAGTTATCGATCCGTGGCCAGGATGCCGCGGGCGAAGGCCTTGGCGATCGCCTGTGCGGCGTTGGTGGCGCCGAGCTTCTCGCGGATCGCCGCCACGTGGGCCCGCGCCGTGCGTTCGGAAATGTCGAGCCGCTCCGCGATCTCGACGTGTCCCAGGCCGTCGCTGAGCATTCGCAGCACGGCCGTTTCTCGAGGTGTCAGCGGCGAATCCTGCTGGTGGGCGGCCAGTCGCTTGGCGATCGCCTCGCCGATCGGCTGGCCGCCCGCATGCACCTCCCGGATCGCCGCCTTCAGTTCCATGTAGCGGACGCCCTTGGTGACGTAGCCGGCCGCGCCGGCGTCGAGCGCCGCCAGGACGTCGTCCTGGTCCTCGGACGATGTCAGCATGAGCACTTTCGCGTGCGGCTGCGCCGAACGGAGCTTGTGCACGAGCGAGATCCCGTCGAGCCCCGGCATGCTCACGTCCACGAGCGTCACGTCGGGCCTGTGCTTGAGCCACAGGGCCAGGGCCGCCTGCCCGTCGGCCGCCTCGCCCACGATCCGAAAGCCCTCCTCCGTGCCGAGCGCGTGGACGAGGCCCTCGCGAAACAGCGGGTGATCATCGACGATGAGCACGCCGATCGGGGCCGGTCCGGTCATGATGATGCCTTCAGGGTGGCGGGAGGCCGGGCATCGGCGGGGGATGCCGCCGTGGGGCCCGTCACGCGGACCGTCGTGCCGCCGCCGGGGCGGCTCTCGATCGCGAGGATCGCGTGGATCCGGCGGGCGCGTTCCCGCATGCCGCGGATGCCGAAGTGACCGGGCACGTCGCCGCGGGCAGCGACATCGAAGCCCTGCCCGTCATCGGTGATGGTGATCGTCGCAACGCCATCGTGCATCGACAGCCGGATGTCCACCGCGGTTGCCCGGCCGTGTTTGCTCGCGTTGGTCACCGCTTCGCGGACGATGCGGAGCAGATGGTGCTGCACGAAGGGGGAGACGACGGAGACGCCGCCGGTCGCGTGGAAGCGGATCGCCGCCGTTCCCAGCGACCGCATGTAGGCGACCTGTTCCTCGAGCGATTCTCGCAGCGACCCGTCGTGGCGGGCCGGATCCCGCAGATCCCAGAGGAAGTCGTGGGTGTCGGATCGGAGCCGCTCGAGCAGCGCCCGCTGGGATTCGAGCACGGTTCGCGAGGCGTCGTCCCGGGCCCGTTCGGCGGCGACGTCGAGCCGCATCGCGATGCCCGCCAGATCCTGCTCGAGCGTGTCGTGAAACTCCTGCGCGATGCGTTTTCGCTCTTCCGTGGCGGCCTCCACCTGGAGCTGATTCTCGATCACGGCCAGTTGCCGCTTCACCTGACGCCGCAGCATGACGGCCCAGATGGTCGCCAGGGCCGCGACTGCGCCGACCGTTCCGAGGGCGAGTGACAGCCGGCCGGAAGTCCACCAGGATGCCGGTCGGATCACCCGCAGATCCGCCGGCGACCGCAGGAGGATTTCGAGCCGGCCCAGATAGGGCAGCTCGAGTTGGCTCTGGATGTCGGGCCTGTCCGCGCGGTGGATGGCGGCCACGCCGGTGACCTGCACCTCGCTGCCGACGGCGACGCGCCGCAGCCCTGCGAAGGTGTCGTCGCTGGACCAGGCATTGATCGTGGAACTGCCTGCCGCCAGCACCACCTGCGCGCCTCCCGGCACGGGATTCATGCCGAGCAGCCGCGCGGGGAACGTGACCAGGCAGCCCTCGTAATCGCCGGGCGGCGCGACCAGGCTCGCACGCATGTTTTTGTTGATGGTATCGACGAGCGTGTCCGGATCGACATCGAGCGGCTGCGGGGCCGCCGAGGCGCCGATCTTCCGGTACCGCGCCTCGATCAGGCCCGCCGCAGGATCGCCCCGTTGCAGGAAGCCGGCGACCTCGACCCGGTCTCCGACGGCCAGCGGCGTCTCCTGGGCCGTCTCCACCCTCACTCCGATGGCATCCTGCTGGAGGTAGAAGGAGCGGCCGCGATCGGCATGGATCACCGTGCCTTCGGTGCGTATGCGATGCCCTTTGTCCGGCGCGGCGCGATAGGAGGCGATCCGCGCGAGCGGGAAGTTCGGGCCGTCGAACGGCGACTCGGGCGGCGGCTTGAGCACCGCGATATCCGATTCGTCGTGGACGGCGAGTTTCGGCCAGACGAACTCGCCACGTTGGTTAAAGAGCGCGACGGCGACCCCTCGCATCCGCACCTCGGCATCGACGAGCGCCTGCGGATCGGAATGGAAGCGGTCTTTCTCCACGTCGGCAGTGAAACGGCGGCCATTCCGCTCGACGACGAACCGCCACTGAAAGCCGTCGTCACGGACGGCCTGCACGACGACGTCGGCGGCAATCCGCTGTCCCTCCTCGAATCCGGTGAAAAACAGATCGGGGTCGAAGTCGGGGGCGGGTGGCAGCGTGCGGCGGCCCGTGATGCGGATGGCTTGCGGGTTGAGGCTCGGTGAATAGCTGGCCCGCTGCGTCGATCCCTCGACCTCGACTTCGACGCCGGGCTCGAGCTGCCCAAGCACCTCTTCCGGCCCCTTCCACTCGCCCGTCCGGCGGGCGTTTCGCACCGAGGCCCATACGGCGCCCGTCGCATCCTCCACCACGAAGCCGCGTTCGCCGCGCCACGTGACCGTGCCCCGGACCAGGACCATCCGCCCAAAGGCGCTCGGATCGGAGCCGTCGAGGCTGCGAATGGTGGCGATGGTGACGACGGGTGGATCGACAGTCTCGTGCCCGGGGGCGGCGGCCCCTGCGTCAGCCGTACAAGCCGCGATCGTGCTCCACCACGCCATGAGAAGAAGCAACTCCCGCGCCATGGCCCCATCCATACCCGATCCCCAAGGCCCGTGCCATGCGGCCGCCGGCGGATTGCCGGAATCGTCAATATCCGCGGCGTGGCCCCCGGGCTAGAGAATAGGTGATGGCGAGCTGCAGCTGCGGCGCCGAAGAGAAGGAGAACGACCCATGCCGAAGCCGCGTGCGTTCCACAGGAGTGATTGCGCTGTTGGAGCATCGCCGGTCCCTGGTCTGCTGACTCGGCGGTCGATGCTGCGGGCGGCCGGCGCGACCGTGGCTCTCCCGTGGCTTGATTGCCTGCAGCGGTCCGCGGGCCGGTTTGTCGGCGCGGCCGAGTCGGGGGCCCCGCCCAAGCGGTTGATGGTCGTGCACCTCGAAAGCAGTCTCATGCCGCAGTTCTTCTTTCCGCAGCGCGGCGAGCCGGGAGCCTCGAGCCCCTACCTCGACCTGCTCGCCGACCACCGCGGGCTCTTCACGTCCTTCGCGGGTGTCTCGCATCCCAACCTCGGCACGGGGCACGAGGCCACGAACAGCTTTCTGACGGGCGCACCCAATCCCGCGGCCAAGAACTTCCGCAACTCGCAGTCGATCGACCAATACGCGGCCGAGCGGATCGGCCATGAGACGCGGTTCCCGTCGCTCACGCTCGGCGTGCGGCACCACGGCCCGATGACCGACATTCTCTCGGTGTCGAAGTCCGGTGTGCCGATCATCTCCGAGACGAGCCCCAGGCAGCTGTACCGGAAGCTGTTCGTGGCGGGCACTCCGGAAGAGAAGGCCGAGTCGCTGCGGCGGCTTGACGCGGGTCGCAGCGTGCTGGACCTCGTCCAAGACCAGGCCAAGCGGGTCGCCGGCAACGGCAGCCGGCGGGATCGCGACCGCATCGAGCAGTACTTTACGAGCGTCCGCGACCTCGAGGAGAGGCTCGTGCGGGCCCGGGAGTGGGAGGATCGCCCCAAGCCGGCCGTGGACTACGCGGAGCCCGTCGACATCGAGGACCGGAACCAGCTCGTGGAGCGGTCCAAGCTGATGTTCGACATCATGCGGCTCGCCGCCCAGACCGACTCGACCCGGTTCATGACCTGCTACGTCAGCACGTTCCACATCGTGCCACTGGTGCCGGGCGTCCGCAACGAGACCCACGGCCTCACGCATCATGGCAACGAGCCGGAGAAGATCGCCGAATTGCGGAAGATCGAGGAGGCGCAGATCATGGCGTTCGAGCACCTCGTGCGGTCCCTGCGTGACGTCGACGAAGGCCAGGGCACGCTCCTCGACCACACGATGGTCCTCTTCGGCAGCGGCTTGGGCAGCGCGAATGCCCACTCTTCCACGAATCTGCCGCTGGTGCTCGCGGGCGGCGGCTTCCGGCATGGCCGGCATCTGGAGTTCGACGAGCAGCGCAACGAGCCGCTCTGCAACCTGTTCGTGACGATGCTGCAGCGGCTCGGCATCGAGACCGACGCGTTTTCGACGAGCACGGGCACGCTGCGAGGTCTCGACATCGCATGACACGGCTTGCCTGCATCCTCGTGTGCGTTGTGTTAGGGACTGGCCTTGCGGGGCGGCCGGCTGCGGGCCATGCGCGGGAAGTTCGGCAGTTCTTCAGCCGGCATTGCCTCGACTGCCACTCGGGCGCGTCGCCGGAGGCGGGGCTCGATCTCTCGACCCTCTCGGACGACCTCGAAAATCCGGCGGCCTTCGGACGGCTCGTGAAGATCCACGATCGGATCGCCGCCGGCGAGATGCCGCCGGCCGACGCGTCCCAGCCAGTCCCCGACGAGCGGGCAGCCGTCCTCTCGCGGCTCGACAGCGCGCTGACCGCCGCGGATCGCCAGCGGATCGCCCGCGACGGCCGCGCCGGCATCCGCCGGATGACGCGGAGCGAGTACGAAAACACGCTCCGCGATCTGCTCGCCCTGCCTCACCTCGATCTGCGCGAACTGCTGCCGCCGGATGGCAGGGTCGCCGGCTACGACAAGGTCGCCGACGGGCAGAGCCTGTCCCCGATCCACATGGCGGCCTACGCGGCCGCGGCCGAGGCGGCGCTCGATGCCGCGATCGCCACGCGGAGCACGCCGCCGCCGGTCGCGAAGCGACGGATCTACCCGGCGTCCCCGTGGAGGTTTCAGTACAACCTCGTCCAGGGCACGTACGTTCTTTTGGACGGGCCCAAGCCCGATCCGGCGCTCCCGTTTGCGAAGCCCGACGGGCCGCCGAAAAACCCATTTGGCACCGAGCCGATCAGCATCTACCGGAACGACCGCTTCGAATACATCGCCGAGCACAAGATCAACGAGAGCCATAGCAGCGTCGGCATGCTGATGGCCAATGTCGGCGCCCTCTTTGGCACGCTCGAGGCCTCGCCGATTCATGCCGGCCCCTACCGGATCCGCGTTTCGCTCTGGGGCTTCCAGTGGAACGCCGGCAAGGTGGAGCCGGTGGCGGTGCCGCAGGCGGCCGCCCTCCGCGCGCACCGCGAGACCCGTGAGAACCGCGAGGGCAGGCATCTGGCGACGTTCACCGCGGAGTCGCTCACGCCCCGCGAGACGGAGATCACGGCGTGGCTCGACGAGCCGGAAGTGCTGGTCGTCGATCCCGTCTCGCTTCCCTGGTTCGGCAGCACGCTCTCCATCAGCGTTGACGGTCGATTTGCGACGTCGGCCCACGTGGGCGCCGGCGTCGCGCTCGACTGGGTCGACGTGGAGGGGCCGCTGTATGAATCATGGCCCCCGGAAAGCCACCGGCGTCTCTTCGGCGATCTCCCGATCAAGACGCTGGCCGCCGATGCCGGGGTGATCCGGCCCGCGCGGCGGCCCGTCGAGCGACAGTCCGCCTTCTGGCCGAAGTTCACCGACCTGCCGCGGGAGGAACAGCAGCCACCGCTCGAGACCGTGCAGTCAGCCGATCCGGGCGCCGATGCACGGCGGCTGCTCGGCGATTTTCTGAGCCGGGCCCTGCGGCGTCCGGTGGCCGCCGACGAGATCGAGCCCTACGTGCATCTGGTCGAACAGCGGCTCACCGCGAACGAATGCTTCGAAGACGCCATGCGGCGGGCCTATGTGGCGATCCTGACCTCGCCGTCGTTCCTGTTTCATGCCTCCGATGCCGCGCCGGACCAGGCGGCGGTCGCGGCCCGGCTTTCCTATTGGCTCTGGAACTCGCCCCCCGATGACAAGCTCCTCGAGGCCGCCACGTCTGGCCACCTCAAAGACCCCGCCGAAATGACCGCGCAGGTCGACCGTCTCCTCGCCGATCCCCGGAGCGGGCGGTTCATCGACGACTTCACCGATCAATGGCTCGAGCTGCGGCGACTGGACGAGACGATGCCCGATCGCGATCTCTACCCCGAGTATTCGATCCTTCTGCACGAAGGGATGGCGGCCGAGCCGCGAGCCTTCATCCGCGAGGCGATCGACAAGGATCTGCCGATCACCGCGCTCGTCGAGCCCGGCTTCGCGATGCTCACGCAGCGGCTGGCCGAGCATTACGGCATCGCGGACGTCGAAGGGGCCGAAGTGCGACGCGTGCCGCTGTCGGCCGACAGCCCCCGGGGCGGCCTCCTCGGCCAGGCGGCGATCCACAAGCTCACGGCCAACGGTACGACCACGTCGCCTGTGAAGCGGGGCGTGTGGGTGATGGACCGGCTCCTCGCGGAGCCGCCTTCGCCTCCGCCGGCCAACGTGAAGGCGATCGAGCCCGACACCCGGGGCACGACGACCATGCGGGAACAGCTGGCGCGGCACCGCGACGTCGCCGCCTGTGCGAGCTGCCATGCGAAGATCGATCCGCCCGGGTTTGCGCTCGAGGCGTTTGACCCTGTGGGCGGCTTCCGGGAGCGGTATCGTGCCATCGGCAAGGGGGACGATCCGCCGGAGCGGGCGCGGGTGATCTGGCCGGTGGTCTATCGGCTCGGTCCGGCGGTCGATGCCTCCGGCAAGCTCCCCGACGGCTGCGAGTTCGCGGGGATCAAGGGGCTCACACGGCACCTGGCCGCGGACCCGCGGCGTCTGGCCCGCGGCTTCGTCCACCACCTGGCCTGCTACGCGACGGGTGCCGACATCGGGTATGCGGATCGACGCGTCGTTGACGCGATCCTCGACGCAGCCACGCCGCCTGGCTACGGCCTGCGGTCGCTCGTTCAATCGCTCGCCGCCAGCGAGCTGATGGGGCCCCGGTGAGTGGAATCGCTCCGTGGCTTCCGAGTCAGGCCGGGCGGGGCCATATGAAAGAGTGTCGGGGCCTATTTTTGCGGCTCTGCGAGGGCTCTCCGGCCCGATTTTGCCGGAACCGTCAATACCTGTTCCTGAAGTGGTGGGCTACCGTATCGCTGGGAGGTCGGAGGAACTCGGCTTCCCGGCATCGGCCCTGGTTTTTCCGGCTATCTGTTCTTTGGGGAAGCCCTGGGCGTCCATTCGTCCTCAGGCCACTTTCGTCAGGAGCGAGTCCATGCCGACTCAATCACGCCCTTGCATCGTCGCGCGTTTTCGTCGCGGTTTCACGCTCGTGGAACTGCTGGTCGTGATCGCGATCATCGGGACGCTCGTCGGGCTTCTGCTCCCGGCCGTGCAGATGGCGAGGGAGTCGGCGCGGCGATCGGTCTGCTCGAACAATCTCAAGCAGCTCGGCCTTGCACTGCTCAATCACCACGAAGCGAAGCAAGTGTTTCCGGGCAGCGCCGGGGCGTCCAAGATCGGGCAGCGTGCCACGGTCAGTTGGATCTCCCGCATCCTGCCCTACGCGGACGATCTGGCGGTATACGACAAGATCCTGTTTACCAGCGACTACGCGGGAACATCGGGAACACTCAGTACCGTGAAGAACGTGTCGCTCCCGACCCTGCTGTGTCCGTCGTCGCCATTGTCGCCCAAGAACGTCAACAATGCCTACTTGGCTGCACCGGACTGGGTACAGGGCGCTTCGTACGTCGCGATCTCCGGGGCCTCGAACGGCAATCAGACGACGACCGGCGGGCTGATACCGGGCTTCGCCGAGACACGCATCAACTCGAGCGGCTCGGCGTTCATCGCCGCCGGCGGCGTGCTTTTTCCGAATGGGGAGCGGCCGAACGTGGGGCCAAAGAGCAGCCTCAAGAACGTGACCGATGGCGCGTCGAAGTCGCTGCTGCTCGGCGAGCAGAGCGACTTTCTGGTCGACACGTCGGGGAAGCAGCAGGCATGGTTGAGCGGTGGATACTGCTTCGGATGGCACGCCGGCGGTTGGGGAGAAGGGACGCCTCCGAGCATCGCCTATTCCACGGCGGCGGGTTGGACTCCGGGCTTCGTATCCACGAGAAACGCCACGACGATTCGCTGGAACATCAATCAGAAGACGGGCTGGACGGGTTGGGCCAACGGCGTTCAAGGGAACTCCGGCCCCCCGTGCTACATCGAGGACAATGCGCCGCTGGTTTCCGCGCATGGCGGCGGGGTGCAGGTCTGCCTTGCGGATGGGTCGGTGCTCTTTCTTTCGGACAGCACGACGCTCGACGTGCTCGCCCGGCTGGCGACCCGGGACGACGGTCAGAGCGTGCAGGTGGTTCAATGACACCACTGTTGCCGCCCGCCTCGGGGTCCGGTCAGTGGCCGATCATGGCTTCGCGCGTGAGCGAGACGATCCTCCCGCTGACGCTGCCATTTTGGGCCGCGCTTCTCGTCGTTTCGCTCGCCGCAACTGGCTGCGGTCGATCGGGGCCGCCTGCCCGAAAAATGGTGGCTGTCTCCGGCATGATCACGTTCGACGGGAAGCCTATTCCCGATGGCTTCGTCAGTTTTGTCTCTCCCATCGAGGGGCGGTTCGAGACGTTCCCGATCAAGGGCGGCCGGTTTGCGGGCAAGGCGGGATTGGGGCAGCGGACGGTGGAGATCATCGCGATCCGTGATGCGCAGCCGGCGGCGGCCGGTGGTGGCGACAAGGGGGCTCCGCAAGCGGTTCGGGAGAACTACCTGCCGGCGAAATACTCGACAGCTTCCACGCTCACGGCCAACGTGACGGAATCCGGTGCGAACGTCTTCGACTTCGACCTCCAGTCGAAGCCGTGACGGCCACTGTCCGACAGATGCACCAAGCCTAGGCCGCGGCATCCACGAGGGAGCCATTGCACAACACTCGCACACCACGGCGGTGGGCGAATGCAAGTGACTCGGGCAGAATGGCATTGCCGGCCACGAGCGGAATGGCTGCGAGCCCAGCCTCGCGCAGGATTCGGAAAGCCTCCTTCGTCACCGTGTCCTTGAGTTCCTCAAACATCGTTCCCAGTGTCTTCGCGAGAGACTGGGTCGCAGCATCCCCGAGGGACGCCTCGAACTCTTCTTAGATGCGGTAGGTGTTCACGGCACGCAGCTGTGGCTGACGATTCCTGCTGGAATGCTGGAAAGCGCACAGGCGTATAATCCCGGTGTCAAGCGTCGGGGCGACTGCCTCGGTACGTGTAGGGCCGGCGGCCAGGAACGCCAGCACGACCCCTCGCCCCAAGTACCCCTACGTTCTGTCTGAAAACTGGGCCGGATTGGCTGCGCCGCGAATTTTTGAGCGGATCGAGGCGGCTGAGCCAAGCCGTGTCCGGGCGATACGGCGGGCGAGGCCAACGAAGAGCTGCTCAAGAAGACCAAGCAGACGGCCGAGAAGTGTTTTCAGGCAGAGCCTAGTGCATCTCGACGGCGCAGGTGCCGAGCCCGCCGCGGAAGTAGTTGAACTGCACGTTGGGATGATCGGCGAGGAGCGACATCGGCACGGCGGCGTCCTCGATGCGCTTCGAGATCATCAGGGCGGTGAGCCGCTGGCCCAGCGGATTGTCGTGGGTGCCCGCGTGCCAGATCGATACCTTCTCCGCCTGCCACGTCTGCACCGGGCCCACGGTGATCGCCTGCTGGGGCACCATCGTGATGTTGCCGCCGCCGCTCGTGCGGGCGTTCTGCGCGAGCGTGACAGGGTGCAGGTCGACCACGCGGGTGGAGAGGGCCCGATACTCCGCCGCCGACGGCGGGGCATTCGCGTGCTTTCCCTCGCGGCGGAGCGGATCGTTGAACGCCCAGTGCTTGATGTCGCCCTGCCCGCCCTGCATCACGGCGCAGCGGGCCGTCTTCCAACTGGCGACATACGGCCCGACATCGGCCTTCGGAAAATGCAGATTGGCGTCCGGCATGCGCAGGTCGGGGCAGATCCGATCGAAGCAGAGTTCGCGGTCCGCTCGTTCGAACGAGAGCGGATGCGACACCGGCACCTCGCGGCCGTTCTCGAACCACTCGTCCATGCCCCAGAAGTGGGCATGCCGCAGGTCGAGCCCCAGTTCGTTCACGAGCCGCGCCACGAGAGGCAGTTGCTCCGTGGGGCCGATCGGCCCGCAGATGCCGACGGGGTCGTCGGCCGTCGCCTGCTTCCAGGCGGCGATGTACTCGAGCGCCTCGGCGAGATAAAAGTCTTCGAGCGTGTCGTAGAAGACGACGCGAAAGCCGGGCCGCGAGAGCTCGGCGAGGTCGTCAGCCGTGAGCGCCGCGGCATGACGGATGATCTCCGCGTCGAGCGTGGTGTAGTCCCACCAATCCGGGGCGATGCGGCTGAGCGGGCGCGGCATGGGAGAAGATCTCGAGGAGTGAGGAAGAACTCCCTGATTGTCCCGCCCTGCTCGTCCTCCAGCAATCGCTCGGAATCTTTCGATCCTTGAGGTCGGCCTTTCGATCAAGCAGGCTCGATCCAATCAGACGTGATCACAGTGGGGCGCCGGGACAGAAGACGTGCTCCATGCCGAGCGCGGTGGCGAGCGGATCGTCGTCGCGGGCCGAAAGACCGAGGTGCAGGTGCCGCCGCCAGCCCTCGGCGCACTCGAACCGGCCCGACATCCTGCCCACCGCACGGGCGGCGTCGTCGCCGGAATCGAGGTAGCTGTCCATCCCCTGGGAGACGTCGAGCCAGGCTTTCTGGCTCGCGTGGGCGGCGAGCGCCCGCCGCTTCACGGACTGCACGCCCGTCGTGTCGACGAAGAGTTCCGGCACGACCGGCCGGCGCAGGCCGTCGCAGAGGCCGTGGGGCATCGCGTGATACACGGCCACGTCGCCGTCATAGGGCGGCTCGGGAGGATCGGTGGCGAAGTTCGGCATCCCGTGTGCGAAGGCGGCCGTGACCGCGAGCCGCGCGGTGTTCATGTGGTCTTCCATGTAGTCGTCGGGTGAGTGCGTGAGCACGATCCGCGGCCGCACCCGCCGCACGACGGCCGCGAGCCGTCGCAGGAGCCGCTCCTCGTAGAAGATGCAGAGATCGGAGGCGAGGCTCTCGTGAAACTCGGCCCCGAGGATCCGCGCGGCCGCCCTGCCCTCCTGCTCCCGAATCCGTCGCGTCTCCTCCGGGCCGGTCGTCGTGCTGCCGCAGTCGCCGCCGGAGAGATTGAGATAATGGATCCGCCAGCCCGCCTCGCGCAGGAGCAGGAGCGTGCCCGCGGCGACAAACTCGATGTCGTCGGGATGGGCGAAGATGGCGAGGGCGGCTGGGGTGGTCATCGACGGTCGTCCGATCCGCCGCGTCCGCGGGTCGAAATCCGCAGCGCGGCGGGCGTGGCTTTATAGTGCCGACGGAAGAGCGTGGTCATGTAGGCGACGGAGCGGAAGCCCGATCACGGGGCGATATGCTTGAGTGGCAGGTCGGTCGTGGTGATGAGCCTGCGGGCCTCGTTCAGCCGCACGCGCAGCATGTCGTCGTGGATCGATCGGCCGACCGCCCGCCGGAACCGATCCTCCAGTTGCCACCGCGAAAGCTTCGCCGCCTCGACCAGCTCGGCAATGTCCAGGCCCTTCACCGCCCGCTCGCGGATCGTGCGGATCGCCGCCGCGATGACTGGGTCGGGCAACTTGATGATCTTGCCGTGAAAAAGCCGTTCAACAGCCCGCTTCAGAATCGATTCCTGCAGCGGCACGACCGGAACGAAAAGCTCTACGCTCGTCGCCCGGCATGACAGCGACATGAACTTGTCTTTGCGCACCTGCTCGAGCAACGCGACGACCGTCACGGGCTGCGGACCCGACGACTGCTCGATTTCAAAGCCCCTGCCATTCAAGGCATCCGCCAGCCGCTGATAGGCGACGGCAGGAACGGCGACGAGGCAGTCGGCGTCTTGGGTCGTGCGGGGCACGCCCCAAAAGCTCGTGGCGACGGCTCCACCGATGGCGTAGGGAACAGCAAGCTCCGCACACACGTCCGCCAACCGCAGGACGACGTCCGCCAGGGCTGGCAGGTCACGAGGGTCCATGGTCGTGCGGCTCTTCCTCTCGAGGCCACGCCGAGCGTCGCAGGTTCTTCCACCAGGGCGTCGGCCGCGGGTTCAGAAGCCGAGCCGCGTTCCGACGGCGGCAACGTTCCGCAGCCGGCACGTCGGCCAGGATGGCTTCCATCGTGTGCTCCAGCCCGATAAACACGTCGGCGCGTTCCTCCGGTGACATGTGAACGACGTGTTTCGCATCGGCCACAGTCGAGTCGCGATCACTGCGGCGAGGATATGGCAACGGCATGATGGAGTCGCTTCGTTACGGATGGATCTCCACCGTATAGTACCACCTTCGATCGATGACTGAGGTGGACCCCATTTCTTCGACAGTCGGGGGCCCTGGTTAAGGTGTAGCGCCACTAGGCGGTGGCCCGCGAGACCCCTACCAAGGGTCTCGCGCGGCCACGAGGCGGTTTACGGGTTGTGTTCCGTTTGATGTTCCTTCGTTCTGAGTGCGTCTCAACGGAGATTTGAGCGCGAACGTTTTTGTCGCGTCAGCCCTCCGCGTAAACCTCCGACGGGGTGCGGTAGCCAAGGGCTTGGTGAGGCCGCTCGTCGCGGTAGAAGTCGAAGTACTTCCCCAGCGACTTCTCGGCCTGCCAGCCATCGACGTAGTCCCGTAGGTAGACCTCCTCGTACTTGACCGTCCGCCAGAGCCTCTCGACGAATACGTTGTCGAGAGCTCGGCCGCGAC
>Ga0255182_1000709_pt1 | contig 19990 bp, 9 predicted proteins | sample Atl_UVDOM_RepA_8_FD_188420 | JGI IMG/M metagenome (GOLD analysis project Ga0255182, IMG submission 188420) | Freshwater microbial communities from Altamaha River, Georgia, United States - Atl_UVDOM_RepA_8d | ecosystem: Environmental > Aquatic > Freshwater > River | place: USA: Georgia | collected...
TAATAAACCGTGGAATTGGCATTACGTCTCAGCAAATCCAAATATAACATGGGAGATTATACAAGCGAATCCTGATAAACCATGGAATTGGTTTTATATCTCAGGAAATCCAAACATAACATGGGAGATTATCGAATCCAACCCTAATAAACTGTGGAATTGGCACTTTATCTCATCAAATCCAAACATAACATGGGAGATTATCGAATCCAACCCTAATAAACCGTGGAATTGGCATTACGTCTCAGCAAATCCAAATATAACATGGGAGTTTATACAAGCGAATCCTGATAAACCATGGGAATGGAAGAGTGTTTCGCAAAATCCAAATATAACATGGAAGGTTATACAAGCGAATCCTGATAAACCATGGAATTGGTTTCATATTTCACGTAATTTAAATATAACATGGGATATTATACAAGCAAACCCTGATAAAAAATGGAATTGGAATATGTTATCAGAAAATCCAAACATAACATGGGATATTATACAAGCGAATCCTGATAAACGATGGAATTGGAATTTACTATCACGTAATCCAAATATAACTTGGGATATTATACGAAGGAACTCAGATAAACCATGGAATTGGCATTCTATATCACGAAATTCAAGTATATCACCTACAATTATACAAGCAAACATTGATAAACCATGGAGTTGGGATTTACTATCTTCGAATTATTTTAACAATATCCAAACCTAGAATAGAGAAAAAAGAGACTCATAAGAGAATGTCTCTAATTAAACAAGAACTAATCAGTAAAGCATGTCATACAAAGAGAATTCTCTGGTATGACGAGAACATAAGCACTGACAGAAATCATCCTCTATATGGAATAAATCAACAACAAATGAAATGTTGAAATAATAGTAAATTTATATAAAAGATTTATATAAATTAAATAAATGTCATCCGAGAGATATATACACTTTGATTCCACATATAGAGATAGAAATATGTGGCCTTTACCAGGTAACTTTGAAATGTCAGTTTCTAGTTCAAGTCAAACATTTGAGGGTAGAACAGCAGTAGACCCAATTTGCAATTCATCTGTTATTTGTGCATGGACATCTAACTATTTTAATGTCGGAACTGGAACATCCCGAACATTGTCAGGGACTGTTGCTGATTTGAATGTTAATATTATAGCATCATTAAATGATCAGCAAACTTTTGTGATAAAAACAGATGCTAATGTGAAAGCTCAAAAATTAGATAATTATTATTCAGGTGCCGTAATAAGAAACACTATTACTGATGAAGAGAGAAGAATATTATACAGTAAATTTCTAGGAACGGAAACTCCTAATAAAGATATTGTTCAAATATCTGTATTCCCACAGTTTTCTCCTCTACAATTAGGAGAAACTGTGAGAATTACAGACCCCACTGACTTGACTTTATCTGAAAATCCTCTGATTTTTGTACCATGTGGTGAAAATAGTGAAAATGCTTATGTAGGTAATATATTATACAATGAAACACGAGATGCGTATAGAACAATATTAGGTTATGATTCTGTGACTCATTTGTTGACTATCGAAGGACCTATTTCTCTTTGGGACGTGCCTGATAATTTCTCGATAAGACAGGCAACACCATTCGTATTTGGACCAATAACATCATCAACATCATCTACCATTACGATTGTTGGTGGAAGTTCTGTAAATAATCAATATTTAGGAGATTTTATAAGAATAAGAGCTACATCTTCATCTTCTGAAAAATATAACTATAGAAATTTAGAGACTCCCATAGGAGAAACTAGAAGAATTATAGCTTATAATGGTACTACAAAAGTTGCGACTGTGTCTCCTCCTTTTAGCAGTAATTTATCAGGATTAACATCTCCTAAAATAGAAATACTTCCTTTTACCAAGGATAATATGAATCCCTTTGTTTATACAGGAGGTGTCGTAGGTCAAGACCAATCTGTCTGTTATGAACTTGAACTTATCAGTTTAATTTTACCTAACCAGACACTCAGTGTAGGTAAAGGTTCTCGTATAGCATTTTATCCGTATGTTTGGGTAGAGATATCAAATATAACAGCTGCAGAAAGGTCAATAGGTAGAATAATATACTCAAACAATCCTAATTCTAACAATATGAAATTTTTTGTTCCTGTTGATGATGTGCCAAATCCTACTGTTTCGTCATTTATAAGTTTAGATGGTGCAGGAATGAAACAGACAATTAAATTTAAGCCTAATGATTCTCTTAGATTCTCTGTTAGATTACCAAATGGTCAAATATTTGATACTGTTATAGAGGAATATGTATCTCCAAATGCTCCAAACCCATTAAAGCAGATAAATGCTGTGTTTAGTATGAAAAGAGTATAATTTGAAATATCGAATTTTCCATACTTTTGACCTGTCTATTTTCAGCTAATTTTGGTACTCAAAAATCATTTCATGTATACCTATACATGACAACTTTTTAAAGCTATAATCATGAGTATAGTTCTTGGATTAAATCCCTTATTCGAATAGTCAAACAATATTTGGTCTATTGGTATTTTATTACTTTAATCACAATAACTATAGATATTTCTGATTCTATTTTTACAACAATCAAAAAATAATTACATATATAAATATAATGTCAAGTGAGGATTTTATAATAAACATAGAAGACTTTTTACCAGACTATCCAGAAGTTGATAATAATTCTGATTTTTATCAAGAGATTTTTAATAAAAAAGAATTCAATGAACTTATATTAAGTAATCAAGAGATAGTGCCGAATACAGCTGGAAGTCTTATGAAACATCAAGAATTTCTCAGAAGATTTATTTCTTCAAAAACAATGTATGATTCTATACTCATTATGCATACTATGGGATGTTTAGACCCAAATACAAAAGTATTAAAGTGGAATGGTCAAATTGTACCTGCATTCGCTATCGAGGTGGGTGACTTTCTTATAGGAGATGACGGTAATAGAAGAGAAGTTGTAAGATTGCTTTCAGGTACAGATAAAATGTATAGAATTTCACAGAGGAATTCTCTTTCTTATACTGTGAATGAAAAGCATATTTTGTCATTAAAGTACACTAAACATAAAAATATCAAATGGAATTCAAAACATAATAGTTGGACTCTAAGATGGTTTGATTCTAATGATTTATGCAGTAAACTCGCTATTAGAAAATGTGATGATATATCTTTTGAGAAAGGTAAACAATATATAGAGGATTTTGCTAATATAATTCCTGACAATAATATTTTTGATATTTCTGTGAAAGATTATCTGAATATTCCAGAAAAAGATAGACCATTTTTAAAAGGATTTAGAGCTAGTAAAATAAATTGGTCCGGAAATAACAAAAATTATGAAGAAATATACACATTTGCAACAACTATACAGAATGAAATACCTACCGACTATATAATTTCATCTGAACGAGAAAGATTATTACTTCTTGCTGGTATTATCGATACATTTGGAAAAATTATTAACACAGCAGATGGAACTTTTATAGAAATCAAGCATTCTAATGAAAATGTATGTAAACAAATTATCTTTATAGCAAACTCTCTTGGATTCTTGTCGAATATAGTATGTAACATTATAGTATTAACAGGAAATGGTATGGAAAAGATACCTTTAAGAACACTCAGTATGATTTCTGTTAAAAATGATGCTGAAAATAATGTATTTGATATAAGTATCGAATATATAGGAGAAGGAGAGTATGTTGGCTGGGAATTAGCAGGAGGTATAAATAGACGATTTTTATTGGAAGATTTTACTGTTACACATAATTCTGGTAAAACATGTTCTTCTATAGGAATTATAGAGGAAAATAAACATCTTTTTACAGGAGCTATTATTTTGGCTAAAAATACAGGTATTCTGAAAAACTATGAAAACGAACTTGTCTTTAAATGTACTGATGGTAGATATATTCCAGAAAATTATGACAGTTTAACAGAAATAGAGAAAACTCATAGAATTCGTAAATCTACCTCTTATTATGATAAAAATACATTTGAGATATTTGCAAAAGAGATAAACAAATTAAATGACGATATTATCAGAAAGAAATATTCAAATAAAATTATAGTAATAGATGAAGTACACAATCTTAGACCGAAAGAGAAAGAAGGAGGTATAGAAGTCTATAATGTCATACATCGTTTCGTTCATACTGTGGTAAACTGTAAACTTATAATCATGTCAGGAACTCCAATGAAAGATGGTCCTGAAGAATTCGCGTCTATTATGAATCTTTTGCTACCAATGTCTCAGCAATTACCTCTTTTTGATAAATTCCTCTCTGAATATATGATAAAAGAGGGTAAGGATTTATATAGGCTAAAAGTTGATAAAATACCGATTCTTAAAAAACTCATCAAGGGGAGAGTATCTTATTTGAGCGGTGGTGTAGCAGAAAATGTAACAAAATTATTTATTGGTAAAAAGATGGGTGAACTTAATCAGTTTATTGTTGAGCCAGATTATATGTCTCAATTTCAATCACAAATTTATATGGAAGCATTAAAGAAAGATATAGAAGAAAATAATGCTTGGTACAATAATGCTAGACAAGCTGCTTTAATGGTTTTTCCAGACAAAACATATGGCTCAGAAGGGTTCAAGAAAAATATTATTAAAAAAGGAGAAAAGTCACATACATATTCTTTGTCTAGTGAACTAGAAAACTTTCTGAGAGCCGACAATGACGAAGAGAGACTTGAAAAATTAGGAAAACTCTCAAGTAAATATGCTGCTTCTATAAGAAATATATTAAAATGCAGAAAACATGGTAAAACATGCTTTGTATATAATGAATTTGTGGAAGGAAGTGGTTCTATTGTATATTCTCTTATTTTGAGACTTTTTGGCTTTATTCAAGGTTCAGGTAATGAAAAAATCAATGACAGTTACGAACGGTATGCGTTAATTTCTGGTAAAACATCCACACAAAAGTCTCTCAAAAAATTAATAAACAGAGTAAATATGGATGATAATATGAATGGAAATATAATAAGAGTAATTATAGGCTCAAAAATTATTTCAGAAGGTTTTACTCTAAAAAATATAGGCAGTGAAGATATACTTACATCTCACTGGAATTATTCAGAGACCGACCAAGTAATCTCAAGAGGCTACAGAATAAACGCACATAAAGCTCTGATAGAGTCAGGAATTACAAATCCTGTAGTAGAGATACATCAAAGAGTTTCTATTCCTTTGAACAACAAAACTTCTGTAGATTTAATTCTTTATGAACTTTCAGAGAATAAAGATGTTTCTATGAAAAGATTAGAAAGAATAATTAAAGAAGCTGCTGTAGATTGCTCTATTAACTACAGAAAGAATAAAGCAAAGGATTTAGATGGAATGAGAGAGTGTGAATATCAGAGCTGTGACTATACATGTGATGGAGTTGATAAAAGTATGGTAATTCAAGGAAAAGTTCCTGCAAATATGATAGATTACTCTACCTATAATCTCTATTATTCTGACAAAAAGGTATTAGAGATAAAAAATAACATTAAATCTCTATTTAAAACAAACTTTAAACTATCTTTTCAGTATTTGTTCAGTCAAGTTAAATCAAAGCCGTATGAACTTCTTGAGGCGCTGAGACAAATTATTAATAATTCTGAGATAATTATGAATAAGTATGGCATAGTCTGTTATTTGAAAGAAACTGATAATATTTATTATTTAGTATCATCATTGTCAACAAAAGGCAAATTAGGAAGTGACTATTATACAAGATATCCAAATCTTAGAGTTCCTAATAAATTTGAGGATCTTTTGTTACCATTGTATGATACTTATATGTCGATAAAGATAAAAGAGATAGAAAATGCTACTACAGAAGATTCTCTCTTAAAATATATGTCTGAATTTACCTTGGATATTCAAGAAAAATTACTAGAAGCAGCAATATTAGCAAAGAAACTAGGAATTGCCTCGACTCTAAGAGATTTGATTTTATCGATTTTTTCTAATTATTATACAAAACTTGAGGATAATACTTGGTTACTATGGTTACTATACGAAAGGGATAACAACATTAAATGTCTCAAACCATTAGACACTTCTTGGGATTCATGGGAAATATGTAATAATGAAGAATATGAGAATATAATATTAGAGAGAAAATTAGTAAAAGTTAAGGATATGGAAAAAAATCCATATGGATTTTACGGCCAGATTAATAAATTAACCTCTGACTTTTGCATAAGAGATGTAAGGCCAGAAAAATTGAGTGAAAAGAAACATAAAACTACATCTGGAAGAAAATGTAACACTTGGACAAAAGCTGATATTATCGAAATTGTTACTCATATTGGCTCTAAATCAGGTACGGGTGTTTTACAAACAGGTACTAAAGAATATGATAATTATTCGAGAAAAAAGCTTTTAACAGAATGTATTAATGATGTGAATATTAGTTCGAATTTTACTGAAAATGACCTAGCAAAATTCTCTGATAGAGAACTAAAAGATTTACTTTCATGGGGTAAACAATCAGTCGCAACTTCATGTGGCTTTTTAAAGAAATGGATGGAAAGTAAAAATCTTTTAATAGAAGACCAAGGTTGTGGCACTAGTAAAAAGAAAAAAGTATAACCAAAGATTTGTATACCAAAAATATACCAAATTCTCGTTACAAACGAAACAAAAAAGTTGTCATGTATAGGTATACATGAAATGATTTTTGAGTACCAAAATTGGCTCAATTTACACAGGCAAAAAGTATGAATTTAAAATTTAGCATTTCTAATAAGTTCTTTTAATTCATCAATATTAGCACCAATCATACCAGAAGTATATACACCATTCTTAAATATGTGAAAACATGGTACTCCGTTTACGGTAGGTGTACCTTTTGGCAATAATCTCAAAATATCCTTTTGTTTTTCAGCATTAATTTTAACAAAACTGATAGCATTTGGTAAAAACATGGTTGATGCAAGTTCTTCAAATTTTGGCTCTATTGTTTTACAAGGTCCACACCAGTTAGTATAGTACTTTACTATGACAATCTTTGTTCTTGCAAGAATTTCGTTCAAATGTTCAGAACTAGTTATTTCAACGACATATTCTTGTGAGTTTTGTGAAATTCTATTTTCGAATCTTTCATTGGAAAGAGCATTTCCCATAGTAGGGTCTGCTATTTTTCTAATATTTTTAGGTTGTCCAAACATATCTTCATCACTCTTTTGTCTGTCTGAGAATAAAGAGGATTGAGGCTGTCCTAACTTATCATAAGTTGAATACATTTATCAATATAAATTGTTTCTTTTATATTAATTTATGAATTTTGATGATACATCTGACGAAGAAGATATAGAATATCGGCAGAAAGATACTGATTATGTTGATGATTAAATAGGTATTATAGGTTTTTGATAAATCATATTAAAGACTGTTAAATAAGAAGCAAAATGCCTGTTCAGACATACAAAATTAGCGAAATACCACAATTAATAGAGTTAAATGGAGATATTCTAAACTTTGAACTTTCCACCAGAGTAAAATCAAGAGAAAATTTACCTTTTTATGCTGCAATAACTACACAGACCAATATAGATAATGGTATAGAGTTTGACTATAAATATGCAGAAGGAGGAGAATTTATTGCAACATTTTCTTCCGAGACAGGAAATAATCATGTTTACTATTTAGTTTTAAAGACAGATGCACCAAGTATTGTTGATGTCGAAAATACCATAAAAAATTTATATGTTCAAAATACACAACAAGCAACAGCGCCTTCTGATACACAAAAAGATTCTGAAATTACTGATAAAAAGAAATTTATCTTGTTTATTTTACTTGTTTTAGTGGGAGCAGGGTTATATTATTATTTTATGGTATATAAGAAAGAAGAGGGAAAATCTGATACTGCGCCTAGTACACAAGTTTCGACAGAAATTTCACAGGAACAAGAAAGTCCGCAATATTCAGTAAAGTCTAGTGATTTACTATCTAGACTAAATAATACATCAGTATTATATTAGATAACATGTATGCTATACATGTTTTGTCTCAATTTAATATATTTTTAACAGCTCTAAAATAAGAAAATGTTCGAATAACTGCTAGTATCGGTATATACATCAATCTTAACAAGGGTTCATGTGAAACTAATAACATTCCTATGCTCATTCCGACAGTAGATGCTATAGTATTAATCATTGTTATTTTAGCATATAATTCTGCTATACCGATATTACTATTTTCAGAGAGTTTTGCTATACATTTAGCATTGATAGCTCCATAAGATGCAAAAGATATATTAAAAAGTATACTGGAAATAGCTGCTACAGGTAAAAATAGGGTATTATTCATAAAATAAGAAGAAGATAGTAGAAAATAACCAGATTGTTGAAATATATTAGACCAATAAAGAAAGTTTATAGGGTCCTTATCTGGTTTATTCCCAATTTTTGACAGATAATATATTCCTCCTATTTGTCCTAGTATATCTTTAGTAATATAATTAAATGTACGTGTAATTTCTGAACAAGGGGATATACTTAATAGAACATTATGTGTGGATAATGTATTCTCTATCGAAACAGCTACATTAGAAACAAATGTCCAGTAAATATATTTATTGTATAGTTTTCTCATTACTTTTTGTTTTCATAATAAATATATCAATAATTCAATTTTAAATAGAAGAGAAATTTTTGTCGTCCTTTTAAAATTTCCATACTTTTGGCCTGTATAATTTGAGCCAATTTTGGTACTCAAAAAACATTTCATGTATAGGTATACATGACAAACTTTCTTTTCATATTTATTATTCTGAAATAGACAGATATTAGTCTAAAATTTTTTTCAGAAGAATTAAACATACTAATAAAAGAACAATAATTACTATAATATATACTGTTTTATCATTTTTATAAAATTTTGAGCATATAGGACAAGTATGAAAATGATTAGCAAAATCTATACATGTAAGTTCTGCATAATTCCTTGTTGATGGTTGAGGTATAAACATTTGAGGTTCTTCTTTTTTCGGAGGAATTTCAAAAAAGTCATCTGTAATCTCAGACCCTCCAAGATAACCATTATCTACCATGCCAGAAGAAGGATTGAGTGTATAGGGTGGTCTTACAAATTTATCAACTTTTGTAGCATGTTCTCTGTCTAAAAATTGGGCACCTAGATAATTAGGAGAAGTCTGCTGAATATTATAAGGACGCATATTGGAATCTGCTCTTTCTAAATCATCTAAATTTGGCAAGTTGTCTATCGATGTTGACATTTATCTTCTTACAAGATAAATAGTAATTATTCTTATGCATTCATTATTTTATCATATATAGAGAATAGAAATGAGTCATTTTTTCTTTGTATAATTTCTTGCAAAATATCTCTAAAATTCACAGATGTTGTATTTTCTAGCTTAGGTTTTGGTAATTTATCTTTCTTAAAAACAACTTTCACACCTTTATCCACGAGTTCTTTATATTTAGAAGATTTTTTGAGAGCTTTAAATTTTTCCAAGTCACCGCTTACTGAAATTCTCAACTTGTCAGAATCAATTTTTGAATGTCCTTCAAATGAGACTATTTCTTCAACATTCATATAAACAGTCTTTTTTCGTGGCATTCCCAAGTCAATTTCAGTCTTTGTATAATTCTTATCACCAGTAGTATTTAAAATAGCTATGATATTTTTTTCGCTCTCTCCAAATGCGTGTTGTAAAGCAGACCCTGTATAATATATATTATTTTGTGGTATTTGTCTGGAATGAATGTGACCAGATACTATCTGAGGATATGTCACAGGCCAATTATCACCTTCTACAGATATTATAGCACCCATCTTACATCCAGCAAATTCTTGATGTGCAAATATAATTTCAGATTCTTTCCAGTCAATTTCAGAAAGTGTATTTAATGCTTCTTCAAATCTACCAGCCGAAACATACGGAGCAAATACAAATAACTGATTTTCTATATAATTTGAGAAAACCCTATCTACAATCTTTACATTATTCCATTCTTTCATACCATTCATCCAGTGATTATCATTTAAAAATTGTCTTTCTGATATCATATCATGATTTCCTACTAAAACATAGGTAAATGCATGTTTTCGTAACATATGAATAAATTCATACGCTTTATTCAGAGGAGTTGTATGAAGTTTTTCATGTGTATGAAGAATATCACCTAAACACACTATAAAGTCTATAGGTAATTCAGATATTATTAATTCTTCAAGTTTAGTCATAAACATCTCTACTTCTTGTATGTTGTTTACTTGAAAATGTGGGTCTCCGATACAGATAACTTTTACCATCTATTTATTATAGAATTAATATCATAATAAATAATTTCATTTTATACATGAGAATCTCTTATAGCAAAAAAGCTGTATAATAATTTATATCGTCTATTTTATATCCAGCTATGACTATATTATATGAAACATTTGTTCCAAAAACTTTATATGGAATAATATCGTCAGAAGAAGCGTATGAGAGAAAGGTCATATTTGGCTTATTTTCGTCAAGTTGTATATTCTCTGTATTTACAGGATTATAGCCATTCTCATACCATATCTTAGATATGTATAGAGCACTCTCTAAAGTATCACAGTTTTGTGCCAAATAGACCTTATTTCCCAATAAAGGATTTTTGAAGAAATAAGGTGACGTTATTTTAGGAATAATGTCTATCGATATTATATTTTTCTGTGTATTATTTAGTATCCATTTTTCTATTGAATCATTCCCATATAAAATAACTTCAGAGTTTCTCACATAAAAATCTGATATGTCTGTATAGTAGTTTTCTATAGTTTCCTTTTTATAATAATTTAACACATACTTTTTGTCACGAATCAATGTAAGTTTTAAGGTATACAACAATTTTTTCAGTATATTTTCTGAATGTAAAACTAATTTACCATTACTCATAAAGCCATCTGTTCTTGAGAATGTCTTGGCTATACTAGAATAAATAAAATTCTTGTCGATTTTAACATTTTTACTGACAAATTCATGTATTATATTCAAAATATCTGATTCACTAATATTATTTTCGTGTAAATATAGTGAAAATAACCATATAAAATATTCTATCAAATATCTAGCATTTTTCTTGTTTCGATTATACATATCGATATAAGAATTTGTATAATCTGTTGTTTCATTAATTTCAAATGTCTCAATAATATCAAGATTTGATACAATATTACCTGTCACAGGTATTACAACTGTAGTTGACAGTATATTACATGTTATTTCTACTACGTTTTTATTAAGCACATTTTGTTTAATATTTGTGGCATTTATATGTTTGAGAAATGAAAGAACTAATTTTATAGAAGGCTTTTCTTTATAGTTCCAGTAATTTATACTTATATTTAACGGCTCAAATGGTCCTAGTATTAAATCTATATACTTTTCTTTGTATTTACATCTTAATCCTCTTCCTTTTCCATACGAGTCTATAAATTGTAACTCAGGATTAACAAGATTTACGATACTATCTATATCAAAAGGTAAATTTTCTGTATTTAATATATAAGATTCTGTCAATTTATTAAAAAAATATCTCAGAGTTTTGGCTTCTTTTGATTCAGAGTTAAAAACTACTGTTTCAGAATCATTATCATTCGTCTTTACCAGTAACTCACACTGTGGATACTCTGTATCATCGGAAACACCTCCTTCATTCTCTATAATAACTACGACATTTTTGTTTCTTGGTTTACTATAGTAAATTTGTGAATATCTTGGAATAATCATTTCAGAATCTTGTTTAGAGATAGTAAACATATAGATATTACAGTCAAAGAATGATTCTAATATAGGAATTACGAATGAAGGTTCTAAATATTGACTAGTTTTATTAAACATTTCTGTAATGTCTTTATCAGTTTTGTCATAAGTTTGCTGTGAGCCAGCGTATATAGAGTCTTTAGAATTTCCTATCTTTTTTCTTAGCTTTTTTACTATTTTCTCAGTTTCTTCTATATTTGTCTCATAATTTATATTATCCATATTAAAAGCTCTCATTAAACACTCTATTATAGAAGACTTACTTCTATTTACACCTTTTCTCAAGTATTTACTGGTTGATGTAAGCTCAAAAAATTTTCTAATTTTTTCTGTAGGATAGGCGTACTGATTAAGAGTAGCAAATTTTAAAGAGCGTATAGCGTCCTTTCTCTCCTCTTTCTTCTCTAGCATTTCTCCGTAAAAATAATGTCTGTAGTATCCACCCTTTTTATTTTCCTGATTTACAGCATAACAACATGGTAAATAAGGAATTTGGTCATTATTTGACAGAGGATTAAATCGTAATCCGGGATATTTGTTAGGGCCTCTACACACATAATTTCTGACAGGAAAGTTTCCTTCTCCATGCATTGGATATTTCATGACTTGTTCTCCTTTTTTTTGAGCCTTTTGTACTTCATCATCTTCTATTATTTGTGGTTTATGTGTGCAAATTTTAGAGTAACCTTCTGAAAATATTTCAGGTGCAATATCTTTTAACATTACATTTCCTCTTTTTCTACTGTTAGTTTTAATCTTTTTCTCAGAAAATGTAGGAATATACTTTTTATAAAACTGTATAATATTTTCCTTTTCCTCATTATATATAGTAAACAGTTTAGATATTATGAGAGAAAATTTTTCTGCTATTTCCATAGTTTCTGCTGAATATATCTTGATTGTTGTATATTCCATTCCAAGAGGAAATTCCTTGATATATCTTGGGTCGTCAGAAATTTTTGAAGATACATTGATATTTATCTTTCCAAGAACAGGATGAGAAAAATATATGTATATTCCTTCTCTAATTCTACTAGCTCTAACACTTTCATCTATAGCTAATACTCTCGAAAAAATAGGAGATATCATTATCAAATCCATAAGAACGTAAATATCTACACTAAAATTTTTGATATAAAAGACACCTGATACTTTTTTATTGATAAATGTCGTAACATTAGGATTCAATGTAGAAAATCCATTCAGAAACCTAGAAACAATATCGGACTGATTAGTTTTACCTTTTTTTGTGGATATTTCTAGTCCAACTTTTATTTCACTAGTATCCTCATCCATCAGTAAAATTACGTTATTATAATCTTTTAGAGTTGTAGTTTTGTTAAACTCTTTTGTATCTAATATTTTTAGTATTAGAAAATCGTTATATGAGGATGACCAAGAAATTTCTGGTATAAATTCTTTGAATATTTTATAGAAACCAGCATATGTCACAAATGGCAACTCGTTATTTGTAGCAATATCATTAAAAATTTCTGAAAGTGTGATATTTTTTAGATTTAGACTCGTTTCTACCTCAATTTTTTCTATTTCTATATCAGTATGTTCCATGACAGCAGCTATTTCGAATTTTTTCAGGTATACATCAATCTTATTCACGATTTGCTTATTTTTCTCTATATTTTCTGTATACTTTGATAGAATAGTTTTACCCATCTCTAACAAATGTCTTACAGATGTATGTATTTCTCTCTGTGAAAGTTCAGAAGAGATATAAATAGTATTACCCTCAAGAATATCACCTTTTAGCCCATTTAAACTGGTATAAATAAAAATAGGTATAATAACATCCTCAAAACTTAGCTTCGTTTTAATAGATTCCATCATTTTAAACAATTCATTCACAGACTTTGTGCTTCTAGAGATATTAGTGATATTTTCAAACAGATTAACAACTTGTATACTATTATTATTCAAAATATCAGTAAAGTTATCAGAGTTTATTATATAGTCTGTCGTTGTTGATAATTTTGAGGCTATTCTATCAAATAAAGTTTCTCTTGTGTCAAATTCATATAAATCTATGTCATATTTATTATTTACTCTAATTGTTCTCATTTATATTTTGATACTATTTTTTATACAATCATAAAAATTGAATTGTATAAAAAGAGTATGATATAGATAAATTATGAAACGTTCATCGTATTTTATTGAAAATAAGGCTTTATTCGGTTCTTACCCTACACAAGAAGAGGTAATTGAACTTGAAAAAATGGGTGTAAAATATTTCGTAGATTTAACTCATAGTACAGAGAAAAAAATTACACCCTATAAAACTAATTGTTTATATATCAATTATCCAATAAATGACAGCTATGTACCTACAGATTGGAATTCATTCTCTATGTTTATTATATATATCTGTGATATTATCTCAACTTTAAAAGACAGTGAAAAAATATATTTACATTGTAAAGGTGGACATGGTCGTTCTGGAGTTGTTGTAGCATGTATCTTTTGTTATCTGTACAGAATGTCTCCAACGGAATCATTATTAGAAACATCAAGATGTCACTCAAATAGACAGAAAATGAAGGAAAAATGGAGAATACTCGGTTCACCACAGACATACACACAGAAACTTTTTATAAGTAAATTTTTCAATCCTATAATAATAACAGAAAAATACTCATGTGAATATTGTATAACCTCTAAAAATCATGTAAGAATAAAAGGATTTGAAATGTTCAATTCAACAGAAGAAGTATATGAAAGTATTAAAGATTTGGCAGAAAAACAACAAGAGACATATTTTGATATAAACAAAAATATAGACATTTTTCTGTTACAAGTATTAAAAGCAAAGTTTGAAAATAATACAAAATTAGCAAATATACTGAAAAATACTGGATTAAGACCTCTTAAACCTGCAGAAGATAGCACTCAGATAGAGAAAACTATATGTTTTTGTCTACAATATATCAGAGAAAGTATGCATAGAGACGATTTGTATAAACTTCTAAATACAAGATGAATCTAAAGTATTTCAATAACTCATACTTTTGGTCTGTCTATTTTCAGCCAATTTTGGTACTCAAAAATCATTTCATGAGTAGGTACTCATGACAACTTTAATGAATTAATTAGTTAACCTAAAATAACGAGCTGTTTGAATTATATTAAGTTCAACTTCTTCATTTCCTATTGTAAAATTTATTCCTCTCAATAAAACTTTTGCCTGAAACATAACTTCTGGCTGTATTGCATCTATATTTATGTCAATTAGCTGTGAAGAACATAAAACATTAGTAATTGTTGAGTTTGTGTTTTTTAAACTTGATACTTTTACTTTAGTACCATTAGTGTTGCTGTAAAGAGATATCTTTGTACCAGCAGATGGTGCATCTAACCAATAAAAAGTTAAAAAAGTACATGGAACAATATTTGTTATACCTGTGCTAGCTTGAATTTGTGCAGCTGTATCTGAACTATTAACATCTGTCAAAGAGGTAAGAGTTATAGTCGTATCGATAGTTGTACTATCCATATATAATCCTAAACCTAATGGACCTCCATTTATAGCTCTAAAAAGTTGTTGTAAAGTAAGTGCTCCACTAGGAGTTATAGGTGATTCAAGACCAAAATATCTGGGAATTGTTTGTACCTTACTATGATAAGTACCATTATATACGTTTAAATTTTTGTTTATATTATCATATATTATTCCAGTATTACTCGAAATTTCATTATCGGCGTTATTATATTGTAAAAGTCCTGTACATTGAATATTGACATCTTCTCTCAATGGTCTAACATAAAAAGCATCACTATTTGGTGTATCAAGTGCAAATGTTGTAGCATTTAAAACTATTGTGTTAGTTGCTTGATTGTTTTGACCAGCAGCAGAACCAATCGCTATACATGAATTTCCCTGATTATTTCTACCAGCATTAGTACCAATAGCTATACTAGCTAATCCTTGGTTATATCGTCCTGCGTCATCTCCAATAGCTATAGAAGCACCAATGTTGTTAATTCCACCTTCACCCTGATTTTGTTCACCTGCATATGAACCAATAGCTATACAAGAAATACGTTGACTAGTTTTTCCTGCTCCATCTCCAATAGCTATAGATTGTTCTAATTGGTCAGTATTTCCAGCTTCATATCCCATGGCTATAGATTTATTTCTTTGGGTTTGTTTACCAGCTTGATAACCTATAGCCACAGAATATTGATCTTGGTCAGTATTTCCAGCTTGATAGCCCATAGCCACAGAATATTGATCTTGAGCAGTATGACCAGCTTGATAACCTATAGCCAATGAATATTTTTCTTGATTAGTATACCCAGCCTGATAACCTATAGCTATTGTTCCTGTACCTTGTGTAGTGTATCCAGCTTTATATCCAATAGATATAGATTCATTAGCCTGTAATTGATTTCCAGCTTGATAACCTATAGCCATACAATATTCTCCTTGTTCAGCGTATCCAGCTTGATAACCCATAGCTATTGTTCCTGTAGATTGAATTTGATTTCCAGCTTGATAACCTATAGCAACGGAATATGCTTTTTGTCGATCGTATCCAGATGAATGTCCTAAAGCTATAGAATATTGACCTTGAGCAGAGTATCCAGACTGATATCCCATAGCTATTGAGTAAATATCCTGTTCAGAACGTCCAGCTTCATATCCAAAAGCTATACAATATTCTCCTTGGACCGTAAATCCAGCAGATTTTCCTATAGTTATTGAATCATTTCCTTGTGTGTTCTTTCCAGCCTCATAACCAATAGCTATAGACTCAGTACCTTGACTAACATTTCCAGCAGAATTTCCTATAGCTATTGAATTATTATTTTGAGAAGATCTGGCAGCATTGTTTCCTATAGAAATACAGTTAAGACCTTGATATTCATATGCAGCAGCATTTCCAATAGCTATAGAACCAGTACCTTGTGTATTATATCCAGATTCGTTTCCAAAAGATATAGAACCATACCCTTGATAAGACCTACCTGCTGCATTTCCTATTGCTAAACAGTTATTTCCTTGATATTCAAAAGCACAAGCATTTCCCATAGCCATAGAGTTATTTCCTTGGGATGTTCTTCCAGAATGATGTCCAAAACAAGTTGAATATTGTCCTTGGTTAGTTTCACCTGATTGATACCCTATAGCTAATGAATATTGTCCTTGTGTAGAATTTCCAGTCTGGTAACCAATAGCTATAGAACCAGTTCCTTGATTAGAAGTTCCAGCATTTTGTCCAAGTGCAATAGCATATTGTTGTTGGTCACTTTTACCAGCTTCATATCCTATACCTACACAATTTTTTCTAGAATTTACTGATAAATTATCTTTACCAGCTCTCACTCCAAGATAAACAGAATTTTGTATAGTGTTTGAATTTATAGAATCTTTACATGCTTCAAACCCAATAACTACATTTTGTGAATGTTCAAACGATGTTAGTAATGTATCTGTCCCAATTACTACATTCTCTATAAAATTATTTTGATTTCCCAAGGGACCAGAATTATATCCTATAATAAGATTTTTTCCGAAATTAGTACCATTAGTTTCTGTTCTCTTATTATTTAAAATAAGTGACTTATTTAATTCTGGAAGATATATATCAGAATTAATATAATTTACCCATGTAGATAAACTTGTATTACGAGAAGATATAGTCCTATTTGTTGAATCATATACTAATAAACCTTCAGAAGGTGTTACTATACTATTTTTTTCTGTGTATGACATTGTAGGAATGTATATACCTTGTGTTGTACTAACAATATCAAGTGCTGAAGAAGATCTTGGAGTAGCTGTTTGAATACCAACATTTCCTGTTTCTGTGATACTAAAATATGTCGAATCACTATTTTGATCATCTATTCTAAACGATGGTACACCTAAAGTTCCTGTCTGAAGCACATATAATTTTGCTAGAGAAATATCAGTCGAACCAACAGATAAATTATCGAGATTACTTATATTTCCTCCTGATATGGTCGCTGTACTAGTAATAGCACCTGATAAAGTTCCATTATCTATTGTTCCTGCTGATATTGTTCCTCCTGATATGGTAGCTGTACTAGTAATAGCACCTGATAAAGTTCCATTATCTATTGTTCCTGCTGATATTGTTCCTCCTGATATGGTCGCTGTACTAGTAATAGCACCTGATAAAGTTCCATTATCTATTGTTCCTGCTGATATTGTTCCTCCTGATATGGTCGCTGTACTAGTAATAGCACCTGATAAAGTTCCATTATCTATTGTTCCTGCTGATATTGTTCCTCCTGATATGGTCGCTGTACTAGTAATAACGCCTGATAAAGCTGAGTCACTTATGGTTCCACCTGATATGCTAGCTGTACTAGTAATAGCACCTGATAAACTTCCATTACTTATTGTTGCATTACTTATGGTTCCTCCTGATATGGTCGCTGTACTAGTAATAGCACCTGAAAAACTTCCATTATCTATTGTTCCTGATGATATTGTTCCTCCTGATATGGTCGCTGTACTAGTAATAGCGCCTGATAAAGCTGAGTCACTTATGGTTCCACCTGATATGGTAGCTGTACTAGTAATAGCACCTGATAAACTTCCATTACTTATTGTTGCATTACTTATGGTTCCTCCTGATATTGTCGCTGTACTGGTAATAGTACCTGATAAAGATGAATCACTTATGGTTCCACCTGATATGGTAGCTGTACTAGTAATAGCACCTGAAAAACTTCCATTACTTATTGTTCCATTACTTATAGTTCCTCCTGATATAGTTGCTGTACTAGTGATAGTACCTGATAAACTTGAGTTACTTATAGTTTTATTTATTAAATTTTGTATATTATCTGTTAAAACTATAGTTCCATTATCATCAGGAATTATTAATTCCCTTGTACCTGATATACTACCACAATTAAATGAAAATCTTCTTATAGCATTATCTCTGTCACGTATGACAAATTCAGAATCATCAACTATAACATTTCCAGAAATAGCATTTATATTTAAATTAGAGGATGATGAAATATTACCAGATGTGAGTGTTAAATTACCTATGCTTAAACTTGTTAATGAAGTAATGGTTCCTCCTATGATATTATTGTTGTTTAATGTACATAAATTTACAGAAGAATTATTTAATGAAGATGTACTTATATTGGCTGCGCTAATATCCACATTTGTAATATTTCCAAAATCTATATCACATCCATTTATATCAGAAAGTTCTATAGTTTTATTTGTTAAGGTTTGAAAAGAGTCTTGTAAAACTATTATTCCATTAGAATTAGGAATATATAATGTTCTTGTCTGACCAGAGGATATATTTTCACATGAAAATTGAAAATTTTTATTTGGTGTCCCATATATGATTAATTTCGTGTCATTTATTAATAAATTATTAGTTGGTGATATTATAATATCACCTGATGATGACGAGATAGTATTCCCTAATAGACTTAGATTATCAACATCTAAACCCGAATTATCTATCACTACATTCCCTGATGGTGTTGAGAGATTAAGGTTACCTGTGGTTGTTGAGAGATTAAGGTTACCTGATGTTGAAGAGATAGTATTCCCTAATAAACTTAGATTATCAACATCTAAACCCGAATTATCTATCACTACATTCCCTGATGGTGTTGAAAGAAATAGATCACCACTGGAAGAGATAGTATTTCCTATTAAATTTAAATTATCAATAAATAATCCTGAAATATCTATAACTACATTTCCTGTAGATGTTGAAAGAATAAGATCTCCATCAGAAGAGATGATATTTTCTGAAAAATTTAACAAACCTATAACTACATTATCTGTGAATGATGTCAGAATAAGGTCTCCTGATGCGGAAGAGATAGTATTATTTGATATACTCACATTTTCAATCGCTACAATCCCTGTGGTTGTTGAGAGATTAAGGTCTCCTGATGATGTTGAGAGATTAAGGTTACCTGTGGTTGATGACAAATTAAGGTCTCCTGATGCGGAAGAGATAGTATTATTTGATATACTCACATTTTCAATCGCTACAATCCCTGTGGTTGTTGAGAGATTAAGGTCTCCTGTGGTTGTTGAGAGATTAAGGTCTCCTGATGATGTTGAGAGATTAAGATTACCTGTGGTTGATGACAAATTAAGGTCTCCTGATGCGGAAGAGATAGTATTATTTGATATACTCACATTTTCAATCGCTACAATCCCTGTGGTTGTT
>Ga0255182_1000711_pt1 | contig 19986 bp, 19 predicted proteins | sample Atl_UVDOM_RepA_8_FD_188420 | JGI IMG/M metagenome (GOLD analysis project Ga0255182, IMG submission 188420) | Freshwater microbial communities from Altamaha River, Georgia, United States - Atl_UVDOM_RepA_8d | ecosystem: Environmental > Aquatic > Freshwater > River | place: USA: Georgia...
GCTTGTCGATCAGGCACTCCCCTGGGCACCGACATCCACATCGACAAGCAGGTGCCCTGGGGCGCCGGCATGGGCGGCGGCAGCTCGGACGCCGCCACCGTGCTGCAGGCCCTCAATCGCCTGTGGGGGCTCCAACTCGGCGAAGACGAACTGGCGGCACTGGCACTGGAGCTGGGTGCGGACGTACCCTTCTTCGTGCGCGGCCGGCATGCCTGGGTCGAAGGCATCGGCGAGCACATCACGCCCATCGACCTGCCGCCCGACCTGCTTGACACGCCTCTCGCCGTGCTCAAGCCCCCGGTCGTTGTGCCCACGGCGGCCATATTCGGCAGCCCCAGCCTGAAACGCGACACAAAACGTGCTAACATCGCAGACTTTCTCGCTGAGCCCAAGTGCTTCGGCCACAACGACCTGCAGGACCCTGCCCGGGCCTACAGCCATCAGGTGGAAGATGCACTGAGGATCATGCAGAACCGCTTCGGCAACAGCCGAATGACCGGTTCGGGCAGCGCGGTGTTTTCCTGGATGACACCCCACCAGACCCAGCCGTCGTTCACGCCAGCCGATGTGGCGCTGAGTGATCCCGCATGGCTGGGTCGATGTTGTCGACTGCTTCCGGTGACGTGAATTTTTTTCGCAACACCTGCAACGACATCAAAAACCAGCATATAATGTGAGGCTCACGCAGACACCGGTTACCGGCGTTGATCTGGCAACAGATCGAAGCCTGTGTAGGGGAGTCGCCAAGTTGGTTAAGGCATCGGATTTTGATTCCGACATACGAGGGTTCGAATCCTTCCTCCCCTGCCAACCTGCACACCGGTCTGCTGATCCGATTCGATTCAAAAAACACGCTGTGCCGCCCCGCGATCCTGGTGATCCAAATCGGGCGGCATTGGTTTTTTCTGAGTTTGCACCATGCTCTCCGACACCGTCGTGTTCACCGGCAACGCCAATCCGGCGCTCGCCCAGGAAATCGTCTCCCACCTCGGCTTGTCGCTGGGCAAGGCGGCCGTTGGCCGTTTCTCTGACGGTGAAACCACCGTCGAAATCCAGCAGAACGTGCGCGGGCGCGAAGTCTTCGTGGTCCAGTCCACCTGCGCCCCCACGAACGACAACCTGATGGAACTGCTGATCATGGCCGACGCGCTCAAGCGTGCTTCAGCCCAGCGCATCACGGCCGTCATCCCCTACTTCGGGTACGCCCGCCAGGACCGCCGCCCCCGCTCGACCCGCGTGCCCATCTCGGCGCGCGTGGTGGCCAACATGCTCGAAGCCGTGGGCGTCAGCCGCGTGCTGACGATGGACCTGCACGCCGACCAGATCCAGGGCTTCTTCAACATCCCGGTCGACAACATCTATGCGTCGCCGGTGCTGCTGTCCGATCTGCAGTCCAAGAACTATTCCGACCTGGTCGTGGTGTCGCCCGACGTCGGCGGTGTCGTGCGCGCCCGCGCGCTGGCCAAGCAGCTGGGCTGCGATCTGGCCATCATCGACAAGCGCCGCCCCAAGGCCAACGTGTCCGAGGTGATGCACGTCATCGGCGAGATCGAGAACCGCAACTGCGTGATCATGGACGACATGATCGACACGGCCGGCACCCTGGTGAAGGCCGCCGAAGTCCTCAAGGAACGCGGCGCCCGAAGCGTCTATGCCTACTGCACGCACGCCGTGTTCTCGGGCCCGGCCATCGAACGCATCAAGTCGTCGCACCTCGACGAGGTCGTCATCACCAACACCATCCCGCTGAACGACGCGGCCAAGGGCACGCCCAAGATCCGTCAGCTCAGCACCGCCTTCCTGTTTGCCGAAACCATCCGTCGGATCACCGACGGCGAATCGGTGACGTCCCTCTTCTCGGAACAGAACAACAACTTCTGATCCGGGGCAGCCGACCGGCCCTGACCCTGCGTCAGACCGGTCGTTTTCCAGCGCCTGGTCGCGGGCGCTTCACTCAAACGGAGTTATCCATGAAATTCGTCGCATTCGAGCGCACGCTGCAGGGGACCGGAGCGAGCCGCCGCCTGCGTGGCGCTGGCAAGACCCCCGGCATCGTCTACGGCGCCGGCAAGGCCCCCCAGAACATCGAGCTGGACCACAACGCCCTCTACCATGCCATGCGCAAGGAGGCCTTCCACTCGTCCATCCTCGAGATGGAACTGAACGGCCAGGTCGAAAAGGTGCTGCTGCGTGACTTCCAGGTTCACCCCTTCAAGTCGCAAGTCCAGCACGTGGACTTCCAGCGCATCGACGCCACCACCAAGATCCACAAGAAGGTGCCCCTGCACTTCGTGAACGAAGCCGAATCGCCGGCCGTCAAGCTGGACAAGTGCCTGATCAACCACGTGGTGACCGAGCTGGAAATCGAGTGCCTGGCTGAAAAGCTGCCCGAGTTCCTGACCGTCGACCTGTCGACCGCCGTGAAGGGCCAGTCGATCCACGTGAACGACCTCACCCTGGAAAGCCACATCAAGGTGCTGACCCACGGCCGCAAGAACCCGGTGATCGCCACCGTGGTCGAGCCGGTCGAGGAAGTCATCGTGGCCGCTCCGACGGCTGCCGAACCCGCCAAGGGCAAGAAGAAGAAGTAATCGCTTCTTCTGGGTCAAGCCCCGCTTTGGCGGGGCTTTTCTTTTGGTGGGTTCACATTCAACATCCTGCGCATCATGATCCGATTGTTTGTGGGCCTGGGCAACCCGGGCACCGAATACGAAGACACCCGCCACAACGCGGGCTTCTGGTACATCGACCTGCTGGCGCGCCGCCTGGGCGTGCACCTGGCGATGGACCGCGCCTACCATGGCCATGTCGCCCGGGCCAACTTGCCTGGCGGGCCCGTCTGGCTGCTGCAGCCCCAGACCTACATGAACCTGTCGGGCAAGTCCGTCGGTGCGCTGGCTCGCTTCTTCAAGATCAGTCCGTCCGAAATCCTGGTGGCGCACGATGAGCTCGACATGCTGCCCGGCCAGGTCAAGCTCAAGCAGGGTGGCGGTCACGCCGGCCACAACGGCCTGCGAGACATCCACGCCCAGCTGGGCTCGCCCGACTACTGGCGCCTGCGCCTGGGCATCGGTCACCCGGGCGTGAAGGCCGAGGTGGCCGCCTACGTGCTGCGCAAACCCCCTCTGAGCGAACGCGAGCTGATCGACAAGAGCATCGACAAGGCCCTGGACGCCACCGAGGCCTTCCTGTCGGGCGACATGGCCAAAGCCACCGCCGCAGTGCATGCCGGCACGCAACGGCCCAAGCCCCCTCGCCCCACACCCGCGGCCGGAGGCAGCCCTCCGCACGACTAGCCCCCCAGCAGCGTCCTGGCCTGCGAAGCGCCGCCACCCACGAGCGGCCCGCCGGCCCCACCGGACGCAAACTCAAAATCATTCAGGAGAGGATCCATGCGCCCCACCCCCCACACGTGGCTGACCGCCGCCCTCATGGCCCTGCAGGCCCTGGTGCTGTACCTGCTGGCCCACAGCAACGGCCAGGCCGCAGACATCTACCGCTGCGGGGCGAGCTATCAGTCGACACCGTGCGATGAGGCCCGGCCAGCGACGGGGCTGCGCGCCGACTTGCGCGATCCCAGGCACACCCGACAGGTCCAGCACGCCCGCGAGACCGAGCGACGTCAGCGTGCATGGACCGAATCCACCCACCGCAGCAACGAAGCCTTCATCAAGCAACAGGCCCGCAGGCCGGCCGTGGCCATCGCCCTGGATTGCCGCCGCCACGGCGACCGGCCTTTCGAAGCACGGTGTCGCACGCCGCAAGACGCCCGCGACCGCCGAGGCGATCGCGTTGCCCGGTCCGGCGCGCCGGCCGGCTCGCGGCCGTTCACGGCCAGGGCGGGCACTCAGGAGGGTGTCTGGAGCGGTGCGGTCGCCACACGCTGACCCCGGGCCTCGGCCTGGAGCTTCTGGTACTTGGCCATCAGCTGCTCAGGCGTTTCGGCATGCAGCGGGTCTTTGGGAATGCACTCCACCGGGCAGACCTGCACGCACTGCGGCTCGCCGAAATGACCGACGCATTCGGTGCACTTGCCGGAGTCGATCACGTAGATGTCCGGCCCCATCGAGATCGCCTGGTTCGGGCACTCGGGCTCGCACACATCGCAGTTGATGCATTCGTCGGTGATCTTGAGCGCCATCGCCAGCTCCTGTTCAGCGCTGGGCGACGCGGGCGCGCAAGCGCTCGAGTACCGACGGGGCCACGAACTTGGACACGTCACCGCCCAGCATCGCGATCTCGCGCACAAAGGTGCCGGACACGAACTGGTACTGGTCGGACGGAGTGAGGAACACCGTTTCGACGTCGGGCATGAGTTGTCGGTTCATGCCGGCCATCTGGAATTCATACTCGAAGTCGCTCACGGCCCGCAGGCCGCGCACGACGACCTTGCCGCCGTGACCGACGACGAAATCACGCAGCAGCCCGTCGAAGGCGATCACCTCGACATTCGGATGGGCCGCGGCGAGTTCCTGGGCCATGGCCAGCCGCTCGTCCAGGCTGAACATGGTCTTCTTGTGGTGACCGGCCGCCACCGCCAGGATCAGCCGCCCGAACAGGCGGCTGGCCCGGGCCATGAGGTCGGCGTGCCCGAGCGTCATGGGGTCGAAGGTGCCGGGGTAGACGGCGGTGAGAACGTTCGTGGCGGTCACGACACGGGGCTCCGGGGTGATGCGATACCGGCAGTGTACGCGGCGCGCCTCTCAGGCGCCGGACGACGCACCGGGCGCCCTGCGACGCAGCAGGTGAAAGTGCACGGCACCGGCCTGCCCCTGCCGATGCACCTCCAGCCCGTCGGGCAGGAGACTGGCCCCGGCCACCGGGTGCTCGGCCGCAGTGAACGCGCGCGGCGCCTCCAGGTAGATCCAGCCCCCCACGGGCACGCAGTGCAGGGCCACGCGCAACGCCGCATCGAACAGGTCGGCGTCGAAAGGTGGGTCCAGAAAAACCAGGTCGAAACGCCCGTCGGGTGCCTGGCGGCCCCAGCGTTCCATGGCCGCCACGGCATCACCGGGCAGCACCTGCACCTGGTCCGCACCGAGCCGCTGGGCCGTGGCACCCAGGGCGCGAGCCAGCGTCGCTTCCTTTTCGTGCAGCACCACGTCGGAGGCTCCCCGAGAGGCCGCTTCCAGCCCGAGGGCCCCGCTACCCGCGAAGGCATCGAGCACCCGCCAGCCCGAGAGATCCTGCCCCAGCCAGTTGAACAGAGTTTCACGCACCCGCGACGGTGTGGGCCGCAGGCCTGGCCAGTCGGGCACCTGTAGGGGCGTGCGCTTGAAGCGTCCACCGATGATGCGGACCTCACTGGGGGCCGAGCGAGACGGCGCGACCGGCCTGGAGGCAGGGGCGGCAGGCGGGCGGCGGCGGTCGCTGGAGCGGCTCATGGTCGGGACGTGGCAGACAGGCTGTGCGGCCCGGATTGTAGGTGGGGGGTGACAAGTGGCCGCGCCTACAATGCCGGACATGTTCAGTTTCATCAAGAAAAAGCTCGGCTGGGGACAGCCGGCGCCCGAGCCCGTCAGCCCCGCCCCGGCGGCGCCGACAACCGCCCCGGCGCCGGCATCGACGCCAGCTCCGGCGGCCGTGCCGAGCGCCCCGGTGCCCGCGGCCTCCACCGCTGCGCCAGTCGCGTTGCCAGCCCAGAGTGCCGATACTGCCGAGGTAACCGCGACGGCCCCCGAGGTCCAGGCCAAGCCCGACCGTCGCTCGTGGATGGACCGCCTCAAGGCGGGTCTGCGCAAGACGGGCTCGTCCATCGCCCAGGTGTTCACAGGCACCCAGATCGACGATGCCCTGTACGAGGAGCTGGAAGCGGCCTTGCTGATGGCCGACGCCGGGGTGTCGGCCACCGAGCACCTGCTCGAAGACCTCAAGCGCCGGGTCAAGGAGGCCAAGGCCACCCACCCCGACAAGGTCAAGGGCCTGCTGATCGACGCCATCACCGAACTGCTGTCGCCCCTCGAGAAGCCGCTGGAAATCGGCCATCACACGCCCACGGTCATCATGGTGGCTGGCGTCAACGGGGCCGGCAAGACGACGTCGATCGGCAAGCTCACCCGGCATCTGGCCGACCACGGCGCCAGCGTGCTGCTGGCAGCCGCCGACACGTTCCGCGCGGCCGCGCGTGAGCAGCTGGCGGTGTGGGCCGATCGCAACCGGGTTCAGATCGTCAGCCAGGAGGGTGGCGACCCCGCCGCCGTGACCTTCGACGCCGTGACGGCCGGCAAGGCTCGCGGCTGCGATGTGGTCATCGCCGACACGGCGGGTCGCCTGGCCACGCAGTTGCACCTGATGGACGAGCTCAAGAAGATCCATCGGGTGATCGGCAAGGCCATGGAGGGCGCTCCGCACGAGGTGCTGCTGGTGGTCGACGGCAACACCGGGCAGAACGCCCTGGCTCAGGTCAAGGCGTTCGACGAGACGCTGGGCCTGACCGGTCTGGTCGTGACCAAGCTGGATGGCACCGCCAAGGGCGGCGTGCTGGCCGCGATCGCCCTGTGGTCACGTCAGCGCGGCACCCCTGTGCCGGTGTACTTCATCGGGGTCGGCGAAGGCATCGAAGACCTGCAGACGTTCAACGCCCGCGAGTTCGCCCGAGCCTTGCTCGAGTGAGGTTCAACGGCCGTTGCTGGCGCGACGGACCTCGTCCAGCGGCATGGCGCCCGAGTGCGCCGATTCAAACCACTTGGACATGCGCCGCGAATCGGTGCTGTCGGCCTCGGCCAGCTGGTCCAGGTCGAAATCGACCGGCGTCTCGTCGACCGACAGCCCATCGAGCCCGCCAGGCAGCGGTGGCGCCTTGGCGCGGGCCGCGGTGTCGACGAGCGTCGCACCCGATTTGGTGGTGAACACCACAGCGGCGCCGAGAATGGTTTCGCGGGCCACGGCCGGGCCGGGCAAGGCCCCTTCCAGCCAGACATGCACGGGGATGTTGGCCGCAGCGAGCACCTTGTCCATGCGGGCCTGGCGCTTGAGGGCGCGATCCTTCGCGCGCCCCACCGGCTGACGGACCTCGACCACGGCCACCGGCAGGCCATTGCCGTCACAGATCACCAGATCGGCGCACAGCGAGCCGACGCGACGCATCCATTCGGCATACGAGTTGCGCGTGGGCACCTTGAGAAAGCGCGCCAGGGACACCTGGGCCATGATCATGTGCTCAGGCAGGGCCCGGCGCAGCGTCTGGTAGGCCTCGCGTTCGGGGGTGGACAGCATGCGGGCCACGGTGGGCTCCCAGCCGGTCACGGTGTCGAGGTCTTCGTTCTGCGGTGTCTTGGGCACCGTGCGACGGCCGGACCTGCGACGACGCATCAGGACCACGCCACCCAGGCCCATGGCGGCCAGCAGCACAACGATCAGCAGGTAAGGGGTCAGCAGTTCCATCAGACTCAACCAGAGTTCAGGGCGACGTTAGCAGGTGCCGGCCCTCGAAGCAATCAACGCAGACCCGGAAAACCCTTCATGCCCCCCATGCCGCCCATGCGTTTCATCATCTTGAACAGGCCGCCGCCCTTCATCTTCTTCATCATGGTCTGCATCTGCTCGAACTGATTGAGCAGGCGATTGACATCCTGCACCTGCACACCGGCACCCGCGGCGATGCGTCGCTTGCGGCTGGCCTTGATGAGGTCAGGCTTGCGGCGCTCGTCCGGCGTCATCGAACTGATGATGCCCTCCATGCGGCGCACCTCGCGCTCGGCGCGGTCCATGTCGGCCTGCCCGGCCTTGGCGGCCAGCTCGGTCGGCAGCTTGTCCATCAGGGTCGACAGGCCGCCCATCTTCTTCATCTGTGAGATCTGCGCCAGGAAGTCGTTGAGGTCGAAGCTCTCGCCCGATTTGACCTTGTCGGCCAGCTTCTGCGCGGCTTCCAGGTCCACGCCCTTCTGCACCTCCTCGACCAGGGCGACGATGTCGCCCATGCCCAGCACCCGGCCGGCGTGACGCTCGGCATCGAAGACCTCCAGCCCGTCGATCTTTTCAGACACGCCGGCGAACTTGATGGGCGCTCCTGCCACCTGCCGCACCGACAGAGCCGCGCCGCCACGCGAATCACCGTCCATCTTGGTGAGCACCACACCCGACAGGGGCAGGGCTTCGCGGAAGGCCTTGGCCGTGTTGATGGCGTCCTGACCCTGCATGGCGTCGACCACGAACAAGGTCTCGATCGGGCTCAACAAGCCATGGAGCTCCTTGATTTCGGCCATCAGGGCCTCGTCAATGGCCAGACGGCCGGCCGTGTCGACCAGCAGCACGTCAAAGTAATGCTTGCGCGCGTAGTCCAGTGCGGCGGCGGCGATGTCGCGCGGCTTCTGGTCGGGCTGCGACGGGAACCACTCGGCGCCGGCCTGACGGGTCACCGTCTTGAGCTGCTCGATGGCCGCCGGGCGGTAGACGTCGGCCGACACGGTGAGCACCTTCTTCTTGCGCCGTTCGATGAGGTGCTTGGCCAGCTTGGCGGTGGTGGTCGTCTTGCCCGACCCCTGCAGACCGGCCATCAGGATGACCGCGGGCGGCTGGGTGGCCAGGTTGAGGTCGGCCACGCCTTCGCCCATGGTGGCGGCCAGTTCCTTGTGCACGATGCTGACCAGCACCTGGCCGGGCGTTAGCGAGGCCACGACCTCCTGGCCCAGGGCCTTGTCCTTGACCCGGGCGATGAAATCGCGCACCACCGGCAGGGCCACGTCGGCCTCCAGCAAGGCCATGCGCACTTCGCGCAACATGTCCTGCACATTGGATTCGCTGATGCGGGCCTGGCCGCGCATCGTCTTGACGAGCCGGCTGAGTCGTTCGGTGAGGTTGGAAGCCATGAATGTCCCGGGCGGTGGTCGTGTACGCCACACGATGAGGCGTCAACGACCGTACACTGTCCGGATGATTTTATCGCCCACCCCGATGTCTTCCGTGGCCGCCCTGGTGGCGACCGCGGCGTACGTCGCGGCGGCCGCCTGGCCGGCCAGGCGCCACGGCGACGACGCCCCGGCCTCCGACGACCATGCCCCGGACACCGCCTGGTGGTGCATGGCCGCGGGTTGGGTGGCGCAAGCCGTGGTGCTGTTGCTGGACGCGATCGACTGGAGCGCCGTGCCGATGCAGGCGCGGTTCGGTTTTGCACCCGCCCTGTCGGTGGCCCTGTGGTTCGTGCTGGCGGTCTACGCCATCGAGCGGCTGCAGTTGCAGTCGCACGTGGTCCGTCGCTCGCTGGCGGCCCTGGCGGCCGGCAGCGTGATGCTGGCCTGGGCCTTCCCCGGGCAGTCTCACCCGAGCCTGGCCCATGGGCTGGCCCCGCTGCACTGGCTGCTGGGCCTGGCGTCGTACGGCCTGTTCGGCGCGGCCCTGCTGCACGCCGTGTTCCTGCGGCTGGCCGAGCGCCGCATGCGCCACGCCCGACTGGCCGGGCAGATGCCGCGCACCGGCATCCCGCTGCTGCGCCTGGAATCCCTCACCCTGCGGTTCGTGACGGCGGGCTTCGTGATGCTCACCCTCACGCTGGTGCTGGGCGCCCTGTTTGCCCAACCCTGGCGTTGGGACCACAAGACCTTGCTGTCGGTGCTGGCCTGGGGGGTGTTCGCCATCCTGCTGGCCGGGCGGCACTGGCTGGGGTGGCGCGGCCGCACCGCCATCGGCTGGCTGTATGCCGGCTCGGCCCTGCTGCTGCTGGCCTACGTGGGCTCGCGCTTCGTGCTGGAGGTGCTGCTGCACCGCGCACCCCACGCTGCCACCTGAACCGCGCCCCCCCGGAGACCCGCTCATGGCCCGCTTTCTGTTCTTCGGCTTGATCGCCCTCGTCGTGTGGCTGATCTGGAAAAAGCTGCTCAATCGCCCAAGTGCGGGCGGCGCCCAGCCCCCCGCCGAGCGGCCGAACGCACCGCCGCCAGCGGCGCCCCCAACGGCCGACATGGTGCCCTGCGCCCATTGCGGACTGCACGTGCCAGCGCAGGAAGCCATTCGCGACGAAAGCGGCAGCGGCATCCGTCATTACTGTTGCCCCGAGCACCAGCGTCGTGGCCCCTCGGCGGGGTGAGCGGTCGCCCATGAGCCGCAGCGCATCTCGCAGCAGCCGGGCGTCCGCTCCGCCCCCCGACGACCAGACCACACGCCCGGCCGACGCCCAGGTCTCGTGGTTCGGGCCAGAGGGCCCGGATTCCGTGGTGCCTCTGCCCGGTCAGGATGCGCCACTGGCCGACGCCTCGTCGTTCGTGCGCCTGTACCGTGCCTTCCTGGCCGCGCGCGCCGCGCTGGGCCTGATCCTGCTGGCCGGCGTGTTGGGCGCGAGCCTGATCGATCGCACGGCGACGAACAGCCTGCTGCTGGTGTCGCTGGGCTACGCGGTGCTGGCCGTGACGTGGTGGTGGTGGCCTTCGCAGCGGCGCATGACCCCGACGGCGACCGCGTTGAACCGCCGGCAGGCACTGGCCACGATCGGGGTCGACCTGGGCACCTTTGCGGTGCTCAGCCAGATCAATGAAGGTCTGAATATCAATTCAGCGGCCCTGATGGCGCTGCCCGTGCTCATGGCGGCCGTGCTGATGTCGCGGTTCATGGCGGTGGCGGTCGCCGCGGCGGCCACGCTGATCCTGCTGACCCATGCGCTGCTCGATGGGCTGATGCTGCAGCGCCTGAGCAACCAGCTGCCACCAGCGGGCATGACGGGCTTCGGCCTGTTTGCCGTGGCCATCGTGGTCAGCGAACTGTCGGCCCGTCTGGCGCGCGAACAACGCAGCGCCCGGGGTCATCTGGAGCTCGCGCGCCAGCAGGCCCAGCTCAACCGGCTCGTGATCGAGGAGCTGCCGGAGGGCGTGCTGGTGGTCGACCGACAGGGCCAGGTGCGCACGGCCAACCCGGCGGCACGTCGACTGTTGTCGGCGCACGGACAGACACCGCCACCACCGTTCCAGCTGCAGGGCGTGCCGGCGTGGTCCCCGCTGGTGAGCGCCATCGAGCAGGCCTTCGGCGGGCCGATCCGCCTCAACGACAGCCGGGAGATCCTGCTGACCTTCGACGACCAGACCCGGCGCGGGCTGCGGTTGCGTCCGAAGTTCACCCGCAACCGCGACAGCCGCCATGACGATGACCTGTGCGTGATCTTCATCGAGGACCTGCGTCAGATCCACGCCCGCGCGCGGCAGGACAAACTCGCTGCCATGGGCCGCATGTCGGCCGGGGTGGCGCACGAAATCCGCAACCCACTGGCGGCCATTGCACAGGCCAATGCGCTGCTGGCCGAAGACAGCACCGAGCCCGCGCAGTTGCGGCTCACGTCCATGGTGGCCGACAACGTCGAGCGGCTCAAGCGCATCGTCGACGACATCCTCGCCGTGGCACCGGGCGCACGCCCGCTGGCGCCGGCCATCGACGTGGACCTCGCACTGCGCAGCGTTGCCGAGGACTGGCTGCAACTGCACCCGGGGGCACGGGCCAGCCAGTTGCTCAAGCTGGACCTGAGCGGGCTGCCCCCCCGTGAGCTGGGCTCGACCGCCCAGGTGCGATTCGAACCAGACCACCTGCGTCGCGTGCTCGTCAACCTGCTGGACAACGCCCTGCGGCACGGCTCCGACCAGGCCGGATCCATCGTGCTGAGCGCCCAGTGGCTGACCAGCGACGATGCCCTGCCGCAGATCATGGTGTCGGTCTTCAGCGACGGCGCGCCGATCGAGCCCGGCGTGGAACAATCACTCTTCGAGCCGTTCTTCTCCACGCGCAGCCGCGGCACCGGCCTGGGCCTGTACATCTGCCGGGAGCTGTGCGAGCAGCATGGCGCCAGCATCGACTACCGGGGGCACCCGCCCACGCAGCGTCATCGCAACGAGTTCTTCATCCTCCTGCCCCTGGCCGAAGCCCCTGCACTGCCGCCCGCATGACCACCGCCGCCATCCCCGCTGTCCGCATCCTGGTGATCGACGACGAGCCTGACTTGCGCACGCTCTACGAACTGACGCTGCTGCGCGAGGGCTACCACGTCGAGACCGCAGCCTGCGTGGACGACGCCCGCCTGATGCTGTCCGAGGGGCGGTTCGATCTCGTCATCACCGACATGCGCCTGCCTGACGGCAGCGGTCTGGACGTGCTGCGCTGGTTGGAGCAGGCTGATCGACGCGAGCGGGCCATCGTGATCACCGCCTACGGCTCCGCCGAAAACGCGGTGGAGGCGCTCAAGGCCGGGGCCTTCGACTACCTGACCAAGCCGGTGGACCTCAAGCAATTCCGCCAGGCCGTGGCGTCGGCCCTGACCACCGAAGGCGACACGTCGCCGACCTTGCGCGATCTGGCGGCCCTCAAGCGTGCCGAGAGCGTGCGGCCAGCAGCCGCGACGCCGGTGGTGGTCGACGGGTCCGGTCGCGCACCTGGCGTGGCCGCCGCACCGGCGGCGCCGCTCCCCGAACCCAGCGCGGCCATGTCGAGACTGGTGGGCCGCTCGCCCGCCATTCAGGAGGTCCGAGCCCTGATCGAGAAGGTGGCGCGCAGCATGGCCCCCGTCCTGCTGTGGGGCGAGTCCGGCACGGGCAAGGAGCTCGTTGCGCGAGCGGTCCACGACGTCAGCAGCCGACGGGGCGGCCCCTTCGTGGCGGTGAACTGCGGCGCGATCCCCGAGCAGCTGCTGGAAGCCGAATTCTTCGGCTACCGCAAAGGGGCCTTCACCGGCGCACAGGACGACCGGGAAGGCTTCTTCCAGGCCGCCCGGGGCGGCACCTTGTTTCTCGACGAAATCGGCGACCTGCCGCTGTCGATGCAGTCCAAGCTGCTGCGCGCCATCCAGGAGCGCGCCGTGCGCCCCGTGGGGGCGGTGGCCGAGATCCCGATGGATGTGCGCATCCTGAGTGCGTCGCACAAGGACCTGGGCCACGAGGTGACCCACGGACGCTTTCGCCAGGACCTCTACTACCGACTCAATGTCATCCAGATCACCTTGCCGGCCCTGCGGGAGCGGCTCGATGACCTGCCGCTGATCTGCGAACAGGTGCTGCGCCGCATCGCCCAGGAATCCGGCTTCGACCACGAGCCGCTGTTGCGCCCCTCCGCGCTGTGGGCCCTGCAGCAGTACCGCTTCCCGGGCAATGTGCGCGAGCTTGAGAACATCCTGCACCGGGCGGTGGCCCTGAGCGGCGGGCACGTCATCGAAGCCGATGACCTGGCCCTGCCGGAGGCCCCGCCGCAACCGCCGGGCCACGCGCCTGTGGCCGAACGCCGATCGCCCCCCCTGCAGCCCCCCCTGAACGATCTCGAACGCCAGCTGCCAACGCCACCGGCGACCACGCTGGCACCAGCGAGCGTCCCGGCGGTGCCGCTGCCGTCCGATCTGGTGGAACACCTGGACCGCATCGAGCGCGACATCCTGGTCAAGGCGCTCGAGAAGCACCACCTCAACCGCACGGCGGCTGGCGCCAGCCTGGGCCTGTCGCTGCGCCAGATGCGCTACCGCATGGCCCGGCTGGGCGTGCAGGTGTCTGCCCACGGGGTCGAGATCGGCGAACGCCAAGATCCAGACAGCGACGAGGCAAGCGTCGATGCCCCGTGATGTCCGGCCCACGCCAGGCTGGCACGAGGGCTGGTGGCTGGGTGCGCAGCCCCTGCCCTCGCCCAACTTCGGCCCCCGGCCCGCAGGCACCTGCATCGACCTGGCCGTGATCCACTCGATCAGCCTGCCCCCGGGCCAGTATGGCGGCCCCGAGATCGAACAGCTGTTCACCAACACCCTGGACTGGGATGCTCACCCCTACTTCGAGCAGATCCGCGGGCTCGAGGTGTCGTCGCATTTCGTGATCCGCCGCGACGGGCGCTGCCAGCAGTTCGTGTCGGTGTTCGAGCGCGCCTGGCACGCCGGCCGCTCGACGTGGCGTGGACGTGACAACTGCAACGACTACTCGGTGGGCATCGAGCTCGAGGGGCTGGAACACGAGCCGTTCGAGAACGCCCAGTACGACACCCTGACCGCCTTGCTCAAAGCCCTGCCGGCCGTGTGCTCGATCACCCAGGTGGCAGGCCACGAGCACATCGCCCCCGGCCGCAAGCAGGACCCTGGACGCGCCTTCGACTGGGCGCGCCTGCGGGCCCTGACCGGCTGGCCGGACACGGCATTCCCTTGACGTTGCCTGCGGGTCGACGCCCATCGGGCTGTCCGCGATCCCCAGGTCAACCCCTGATCGCCCCATCGGCATTTTCCCTCTTGCACCCCACAAACGCGGGGGCGGGCCAAAAACACGCTATAGTCGAGTCCAGACACTACAGGTAGTGCCCACAAGGCGAAAAAACACCACATCTAGTGTCCGATGCCAACGCACCGCAAGGTGCCTCGACGTGCCTCCACCACCCGATTCCACGCGATCGCGGTGGTTTCCTCGAAGGGATTTCCATGCAATCGACCACGACCAGCGCCACCCCCAACCCGGTCTCTGTCCCGATGGGCTCGCCCACTGACCTGGGCATCGCCGCCCGCCCGACGGCCTACTCGGCCTACCAGATCATCCGACGCAATGGCGCGGTCGTGGCCTTCGAGCCGAACAAGATTGCCGTGGCCCTGATGAAGGCCTTCCTGGCCGTGCACGGCACCCAGGGTGCCGCCTCGGCCAGCGTGCGTGAGGTGGTCGATGGCCTGACCGAAGCCGTGGTGCGCGCCCTGATGCGCTCGCGCCCGGGCGGTGGCACCTTCCACATCGAAGACGTGCAGGACCAGGTCGAACTCGGCCTGATGCGCGGCGGTCACCACGAAGTGGCCCGCGCCTACGTGCTGTACCGCGAGCGCCGCTCCCAGGAGCGCGCCAAGCAGGGTCTGGCCCAGCAGGAGCAGGCCCAGGCCGCGATCCACGTGGTCGACCGCGGACAGCGCATGCCGCTGGACCTGGCTGCCCTCAAGGCCCTGATCGAGTCGTCGTGCGAAGGCCTGGGCGCCGACGTGAAGTCGGCCCCCATCCTGGCCGAGACCCAGCGCAACCTGTACGACGGCGTCTCCATCGACGAGGTCTACAAGGCCGCCATCCTGGCCGCCCGCACCCGCATCGAGCACGACCCGGCCTACACGCGCGCCACGGCCCGACTGCTGATGCACACCATCCGCCGCGAGATCCTGGGTGAAGAAGTCACCCACGCCGAGATGGCCACCCGCTATGCCGACTACTTCCCCACCTTCATCAAGAAGGGCATCGACGCCGAGCTGCTCGACGACAAGCTCGCCCAGTTCGACCTGGCCCGCCTGGGTGCCGCGCTCAAGCACGACCGCGACCTGAACTTCGACTACCTGGGCCTGCAGACCCTGTACGACCGCTACTTCCTGCACGTCGAAGGCGCCCGCATCGAGATGCCGCAGGCCTTCTTCATGCGCGTGGCCATGGGCCTGTCGCTCAACGAGATCGACCGCGAAGCCCGCGCCATCGAGTTCTATGAAGTCCTGTCGTCGTTCGACTTCATGTCGTCCACCCCCACGTTGTTCAACTCGGGCACCCGCCGCTCGCAGCTGTCGTCGTGCTACCTGACAACCGTGCCTGACGACCTTGACGGCATCTATGAAGCCATCAAGGAAAACGCGCTGCTGTCCAAGTTCGCCGGCGGCCTGGGCAACGACTGGACTCCGGTACGGGCCCTGGGCTCGCACATCAAGGGCACCAACGGCAAGTCGCAAGGCGTCGTCCCCTTCCTGAAGGTGGTCAACGACACGGCCGTGGCCGTCAACCAGGGCGGCAAGCGCAAGGGCGCCGTCTGCGCCTACCTGGAATCGTGGCACCTGGACGTCGAGGAGTTCCTGGAGCTGCGCAAGAACACCGGTGACGACCGCCGTCGCACCCACGACATGAACACGGCCAACTGGATCCCCGACCTGTTCATGAAGCGCGTGATGGAGGGCGGCGACTGGACGCTGTTCTCGCCGTCGTCGTGCCCCGATCTGCACGACAAGTTCGGCGTGGCCTTCGAGCAGGCTTACACGGCCTACGAGGCCAAGGCCGACCGAGGCGAAATCAAGCCCTTCAAGCGCGTGAAGGCCACCGACCTGTGGCGCCGCATGCTCTCGATGCTGTTCGAAACCGGCCACCCCTGGATCACCTTCAAGGACGCCTGCAACGTGCGCTCGCCGCAGCAGCACGTCGGCGTGGTGCACTCGTCCAACCTGTGCACCGAGATCACGCTCAACACCAACGGTGGCGAGATCGCCGTGTGCAACCTGGGCTCGGTGAACCTGTCGCAGCACGTCAAGGACGGCGGCATCGACCATGAAAAGCTGCGCAAGACGGTCCGCACCGCCATGCGCATGCTCGACAACGTCATCGACATCAACTACTACGCCGTCAAGAAGGCCCGCGACTCCAACCTGCGCCACCGCCCGGTCGGCTTGGGCATCATGGCCTTCCAGGATGCGCTGTACGAACTGCGCGTGCCTTACGCCAGCCAGGCGGCTGTCGAGTTCGCCGACCGCTCCATGGAAGCCCTGTGCTACTACGCCTACTGGGCCTCGACCGAGCTGGCCGAAGAGCGTGGTCGCTACAGCAGCTACCGCGGTTCGCTGTGGGACCGCGGCATCCTGCCCCTGGACTCGCTCAAGCTGCTGGCCGAGCAACGTGGCGGCTACGTCGAAGTCGACACGTCGACCACGATGGACTGGGATGCCCTGCGTGCCCGCATCGGCACCCATGGCATGCGCAACTCCAACTGCATCGCCATCGCCCCGACCGCGACCATCTCGAACATCGTCGGTGTGGATGCGTCGATCGAACCGTGCTTCGGCAACCTGTCGGTCAAGTCGAACCTGTCGGGTGAGTTCACCGTGGTCAACGAGTACCTGGTGCGCGATCTCAAGAAGCTGGGCCTGTGGGACGACGTGATGGTCATGGACCTCAAGCACTTCGACGGTTCGCTGCGTCGCATCGACCGCGTGCCCGAGGACCTCAAGGCGCTGTACGCCACGGCCTTCGAAGTCGAACCCGTGTGGCTGGTTGAAGCGGCATCGCGTCGCCAGAAGTGGATCGATCAGGCCCAGTCGCTCAACATCTACATGGCCGGTGCATCGGGCAAGAAGCTCGATGAAACCTACAAGCTCGCCTGGGTGCGCGGCCTGAAGACCACCTACTACCTGCGCACCGTCGGGGCCACGCACGCCGAGAAGTCGACCGTGTCTCGCGGCCAACTGAACGCCGTGCCGTCGGCCGGTGGTTCGATGATGAGCGCAGCGCCTGCAGCCACTGAGGTGTCTGCGGCCGAGCCGGCCACCGACATCAAGTTCTGTTCGATCGACAACCCGGACTGCGAAGCCTGTCAGTGAGGTCATGAGCCCATGCGATCCATCGATGCCAGCGTTTGCTTGACGTCGACGGCGCATGGGCACAGGCCTCACGTCGACATGACCGCGCAGCCCAGGTCATGAACAACACCGTGATGCCCGCACAGTTCATCTTTTCGATGCACGGCTGCAACAAACAAGGGCACTCCCTGTCAAGAAGTGCTTGGTGTTTTTAACAACACCCTTCCATAATCCAACCCCATAGGATGCTCACCATGTTGGTCTGGGAAGACAACACGCCTACCCCTTCGCAAGCGCCCTCCAATGCGCCCCTCGGTTCTGTGCCCCCGCTTGGCGGTCTTGCACGGGACACGCATCCGTCACCCCTCGCATCTCAACACGGTCTGGGTCTGCAGCCCGTGGCGCCTGCGGCCATCGCTCCCGTGCATGTGCCGGCTGCCGCCCCCCAAGCAACCAAGCAGCTCAGCGCCACCGCACGCCGCGTCAACGTGGCCGACAAGCGCATCATCAATGGCCAGACCGACGTCAACCAGCTGGTGCCCTTCAAGTACAAGTGGGCGTGGGAAAAGTACCTCGCCACCTGCGCCAACCACTGGATGCCGCAAGAGGTCAACATGTCGCGTGACATCGCCCTCTGGAAGGACCCGAACGGTCTGAGCGAGGACGAGCGCCGCATCATCAAGCGCAACCTCGGCTTCTTCGTGACCGCCGACTCGCTGGCCGCCAACAACATCACGCTGGGCACCTACCGCCACATCACGGCGCCCGAGTGCCGCCAGTTCCTGCTGCGCCAGGCGTTTGAAGAAGCCATCCACACCCACGCGTACCAATACATCGTTGAAAGCCTGGGCCTGGATGAGTCCGAGATCTTCAACGCCTACAACGAAGTCCAGTCCATCCGCGACAAGGACGAGTTCCTGATCCCGTTCATCGACGCGATCATGGACCCGAACTTCAAGACCGGCACGCCCGAAGCCGACCAGACGCTGCTGAAGTCGCTGATCGTGTTCGCCTGCCTGATGGAAGGTCTGTTCTTCTACGTCGGCTTCACGCAGATCCTGGCCTTGGGTCGCCAAAACAAGATGACGGGCGCGGCCGAGCAGTACCAATACATCCTGCGCGACGAGTCGATGCACTGCAACTTCGGCATCGACCTGATCAACCAGCTCAAGCTCGAGAACCCGCACCTGTGGACACCCGAGTTCAAGGCTGAGATCAAAGCCCTGTTCATGAAGGCCGTCGAGCTGGAATACCGTTACGCCGAGGACACCATGCCCCGCGGCGTGCTCGGCCTCAATGCTTCGATGTTCAAGGGCTACCTGCGCTACATCGCCAACCGGCGCGCCACGCAGATCGGCCTCGAAGAGCTCTTCCCCAACGAAGAAAACCCCTTCCCGTGGATGAGCGAAATGATCGACCTGAAGAAGGAACGCAATTTCTTCGAAACCCGCGTCATCGAATACCAGTCGGGCGGCGCCCTGTCCTGGGACTGATCACCTTGCAGCGCACTGCACGGCCGGCCTCAGCATGCTCCCCCGACGCACCCCATTCACCGCACCACGCTCAGATCCTAGGGGGCGTTGGGCGATGAATCGCTGTACCGCATGCCGCGGTGCAGTGCGCTTTGCAACTTGATCAAGGAGATCCGTATGGCAACTGCGAAGAAGGTCGCCCCGAAGAAGGCGGCGCCGGCCAAGAAGGCCGCTGTGAAGAAGGCCGCTCCGGCCAAGAAGGCTGCAGCTCCGGCGAAGAAGGCCGCCCCCGCCAAGAAGGCCGTCGTGAAGAAGGCCGCCCCGGCCAAGAAGGCCGCGGCTCCTGCCAAGAAGGCCGCTCCCGCCAAGAAGGCTGCAGCACCCGCCAAGAAGGCCGCTCCGGCGAAGAAGGCCGCGGCTCCTGCCAAGAAGGCCGCTGCACCCGCGAAGAAGGCCGCAGCTCCTGCGAAGAAGGCTGCTGCTCCCGCCAAGAAGGCTGCACCCGCCAAGAAGGCCGCCGTCAAGAAGGCTGCTGCGCCCAAGCCTGCTGCCAAGAAGCCGGCCGCCAAGAAGGCCGCTGCCAAGAAGGCTCCGTCCAAGCCTGCCCCTGCGGCCAAGACCACCTTGAGCCCGCAGGCCGCCTGGCCGTTCCCCACGGGCAACAAGCCCTGAGTCGATTCGGCTCGGACGCTCACAACCCGGCCACTCGGCCGGGTTTTTCATTCCATGCCCACGCCCCCAATCGACTGGCCCTGTCTGCGCGCCCATCCTGCCGGGGCCGTGCTCGACATCAGCGTCTCGCCCAATGCCCGCCGCACCGAACTGGTGGGCTGGCATGACGGCGCCCTGCGCGTGCGACTGGCCGCGCCGCCCGTCGATGGCGCCGCCAATGACGCGCTGCGCCGCTGGCTGGCCGACGCGCTGAGGCTCCCGCAAAACCGGATTCGACTGATCCGGGGCGACACGGCCCGGCGCAAACAACTCCAGGTGCTCGAGATGGACACGCAAGCCGTGCTGTCCTGGCTGCAACAACAGAGCGTCCTGCAGTCTGAAACGTGATCCCCCCCAGGCAGGTGGGGCCCCTCACTTGAGCGCTTGGCACCCCCTCGCCCGTGCACTAGCATCGTCTGCAATGACGGTCGGGCACCCCCTGAGCCCTCCATCAGCGTCGCAGTTCTGCAGGGGTCGGAGTCTTCCATGAGCCAATCATCCAGCATTCCCGCCACCCAGGACGGCATGAACGACATGCAGGCCGCACTGGCCGAACTGCATGCCGGTCTGCTGAGCCTCAAG
>Ga0255182_1000713_pt1 | contig 19975 bp, 17 predicted proteins | sample Atl_UVDOM_RepA_8_FD_188420 | JGI IMG/M metagenome (GOLD analysis project Ga0255182, IMG submission 188420) | Freshwater microbial communities from Altamaha River, Georgia, United States - Atl_UVDOM_RepA_8d | ecosystem: Environmental > Aquatic > Freshwater > River | place: USA: Georgia...
GTCAGTCCCATTCCCGCCGCTGAGGGTGTCGTTACCGTTGTCTCCATTGAGCGTGTCGTTGCCCTCGCCACCGCTCAGGCTGTCGTTGCCATTGCCACCAGACAAGGTGTCGTCACCGTTGTCTCCATTCAGCGTGTCGTTGCCTTCACCACCGCTCAGGCTGTCATTCCCATTCCCGCCGCTGAGGGTGTCGTTACCGTTGTCACCGCTCAGGGTGTCGTTGCCTTCACCACCGCTCAGGCTGTCATTTCCATTCCCGCCGCTGAGGGTGTCATCGCCGTTGTCGCCATTGAGCGTGTCGTTGCCCTCGCCGCCGTTCAGGCTGTCGTTGCCATTGCCACCAGACAAGGTGTCGTCACCGTTGTCGCCGTTCAGCGTGTCATTGCCTTCGCCGCCATTGAGACTGTCGTTGCCATTGCCACCAGACAAGGTGTCGTCACCGTTGTCTCCATTCAGCGTGTCGTTGCCCTCACCACCATTCAGGCTGTCGTTGCCGTTACCTCCGGACAAGGTGTCGTCACCGTTGTCGCCGTTCAGCGTGTCATTGCCTTCGCCGCCATTGAGACTGTCGTTGCCGTTGCCGCCAGACAAGGTGTCGTCACCGTTGTCACCGTTCAGCGTGTCGTTGCCCTCGCCGCCGCTCAGGCTGTCGTTGCCGTTGCCACCAGACAAGGTGTCGTCACCGTTGTCGCCGTTCAGCGTGTCGATGCCCTCGCCGCCGTTCAGAGTGTCGTTGCCGTTCCCACCATACAGGGTGTCGTTGCCTTCACCGCCACTCAGGCTGTCGTCGCCGTTGCCGCCGTTGATGACGTCATTGCCGTTGTCGCCCGACAAGGTGTCGTTGCCATCGGCGCCATTGAGGGTGTCGTTGCCGTTGCCACCGCTGAGGCTGTCGTTGCCATTACCGCCATTGATGAAGTCATCGGCCGTGGCCCGGATGCCGTAGTCCTGGATGGCGGTGGCAGTGGTACCGCCGGTGCCGGTCACACTGCCTTCGAGCAGACTGTCATCGTCTGCCAGCAGGTCTTCTGCCGGAACGTCGATGCTGAATTTGCCGTCTGCACCGGCCTTGCCGGTGAACGATTGGCCGTTGACGGTGAGGGTGACGTTGTCACCGGCCGCGAAGACGCCGGTAACTTTGCCGGTGATCGTGCGGGTGCCGGTGTTTTCGGTGGCGACCAGCATGTTGTCGCTGCCGATGCGGTCGATCTGCAGGGCGGTCTGAGTGGGCGTGGTGCCGGTTTCAATCACATAGTCCTGGACGGCCGTGGCGGTATCGCCGCTGGCGTCCGTGAGGCTGGCTTCGATGCGGGTGTCTGGATCGGCCCGCAGGTCGGCCATGGGAATGGGCATGCTGTAGCGCCCTGCTGCATCAAGGGTGGTAGCCCAGGTCTTGCCATTGAGGCTGAGGGTGACCACATCGCCCTCGGCATACCGGCCATAGGCTTGTCCGCGGATCAGCAGACTGCCCGCCTGGATTTCGTTGGCGTCCAGGATGTTGTCCAGATTCGCGCTCAAGGGGTCCAGGGTCAGCGCGGTGCGGGTGCCGGGCTCGGGGTTGGGGTCCACGCCAGGGGCCAGGGCATAGTTCTGGATCGCGTTTGCCGCCGTGCCACCCGTGCCGGTGACGCTGCCTTCGACCGTGGTGTCTGGGTCCTTGACCAGGTCGTCGGCCGGCACCGAAATGCGGAAGGTGCCATTGGCCGCCGCCGGGCCGGTGAAGGTTTTGCCATTGACCGTGAGGGTCACGACATCCCCTGCGGCATAGCGGCCACTGACCGTGCCGGTCACAAAAATGTTGCCACTGTTCTCGGCCTGACCGATCACGTTGTCGGCCGTGACCGGGTCGATGCTCAGGGCGGTCTGGGTCAGGGTGCTGCCGGTCTCGACGGTGTAGTCCTGTGCAGCCGTCGCGGTGTCACCGCCACGGCCGGTGACCGTGGCCTCAATGCGCGTATCGGGGTCAGCCTTGAGGTCTGCCATGGACACGGGCACGCTGAAGCTGCCGTCGGCACCCACGGTGGCCGTATAGGTTCTGCCGTTGATTGAAATCTGCACCAGATCGCCAGCCGCAAAGGCGCCGGTGACTTTGCCCTTGACGGTCACCGTCGCTGCTTCACCTTCGGCGGCGGTGACGACGTTATCGCCCGCCACTGGGTCCAGCGCGATGGCGGTCTTGACGCCTTCGTTGCTGGGAGCCTCCTGCCCGTCAGCGGTGCCGCCCGTCGTGGCCGCCGCGGCCGCCGCAGCGCCCGCCAGACCGGCCGCTGCCAGCAGCGGGTTGAAGGCCAGCACCGCCAGCGCAGCCCCTGCACCGGAGACTTCGGCGCCACCGAGGGCAACGTTCACCGCCTGGGCGCCGTCCTGCAGTTGCGGGATCAGGCCGCGGGCATCCGGGTCTTCGGGGATGTATTCGTAAAAGCTGCCGTTTTCGGCCTGGCCGACCAGGGCGTTGTAGCCCTCGGGCATGACGGCGTAGTAGTCCTCGATGATCAGGCTGGGCAGGTTCTCGTCTTCGAACAACACCTCCAGGTTCTTGCCTATGCGCCGCACCTTGACATAGTGGGGCGCCACCGCCTTGCCGGCACCGGTTTCGAGCAGCTGGTACTTGACACCGGCCTCTGCCTTGAGGCGCACGGCCTTGCCGCGCGCGCCGTCGCCCTGCTGGATGTCGACGGTCTGGTTGCGTTCGGCGTTGCCGGTGCTGACGATGAGTTTGTAGTTCTTGCGAGCCATGATGTTGTTCTCCGCTGCCGGACCGTTGTGCAGGTCCGCTGGTGCTGATCAGTAGGTGTCGGGTTCTCGTTGCGCCTGCGCCGCGCGGGCTGCAGGCGGTCCATGTGTTCGGGTGTCGGGGGTCTTTAGCGCCGAGGGGTTTAGCGGCGCAGGCCAACGACTTCGACCACCACCCGGCGGTTGGGCTGGTGGCATTCGATGGCTTGCGGGCTGGGCGTGCGGCCACAGCGGGTGACCGCCGGTTCACGGTCGCCACGGCCTTCGGACGTCATGCGGCGGGCTTGCAGGCCCTGCTGCTCGATGAAGCGCCGCACGGTGGTGGCGCGGTCGTAGGCGAGTTGTTCGTTGGCCGCGGGCTGCCCCAGCGGGTCGGCATGGCCGACGATGTGCAGGCGGTCGATGCTGCTGTAGTCGGCGCGGATGCGCTGGACCAGTTCCTGCAGGGCTTGCACACCCATGGCGGTCATGCCGTCAAAGTCGGCGCGGCCGAACTTGAAGAGCGCGTCAGCGGCCAGCTGGATCTGCTGCGGCGCTTCGGCCGTGGCCGGGGCGAGGTTGCAGGCCTGGGCTTGCGCCACGCGCGAGATGGTGTGCACCTGGCGGCGCAGGCCCATGAGCTCCTGCTGCGCCTGGGCCGCCGTGACCGGCTGCAGCACCGGGCGGCCGGTGCGCTCGTGCACGCGGATGTAGAGGGTCTGACCGCCCTGGGCATTGAAGGCGGTGAGGGTGTCCATCAGGTCGCGCGGGGCGTTGCCCACCCGCATCTGCCGTGCGCCGGCTTCAACCGACGCAGGCGGCATGCACAGATCGCTCCAGCCGCCGGGCGAGAGCGAGGTGTGGTAGGCGTCGTTGACAAAAATGCTGGTAGCGCCGGGCAACAGCGTGTCTTGCGCGGTGCGGTAGAAAAGCAGGCGGGTCTGGCCTGACACCACGTTTTGCGCCGCGGCATACACGCCCTGCAGCACTTCGATGCGGGCATTGGCACCGGCCTGCCGGGTTTCCATGTAAAGGCTGTTGGCATTGTCCTGGGCACCAGCCGACAGGCACGCGCCCCACAAGGCCAGGGTCAGCCCACGGGCGAACAGGTTTTGACAGGCATTGCGCCAGCGCCATACGCTTTTGCTTGGCGTATTTTTCATCTTCAGGAACTCCAACAGGTCTTTTGGCGGATGTGCGATCGCATAAAAAATGCACGCACTCTTCCGGTTTTGTCCTGTAGGCTATGCCCTTAAACGCCAATGTAAATACGCCATATGGCGTACGGGTCACGAAATTCCCTAAATTTATTGCAATAAGATGTAAATCATTGGTATCAAGGATTACATTCATTCGGGTTCTAAATTAACATCCCACCCCGTGTTCTGAACACCTATCCGGCAAATCTGGCTGGCTTCGCCCTGGTTTCGACCTGCACCGTGCCGGTCCGCTGCTACTGTCTTGCAGCGGGCTGACACATCGTTTTGCAGATCGCCCTGAACCGGTCCTTTCGGGCGCGCAGTGCATGGCTTGCTGACTGTGCGACTTGACGCTGCCTGGCGGGTGAAGCCCTGCAGCCGACCCTGAAATGAATGCTTAAATGCGCGTTATCCTGCCGGTGAAAGGCCGATCCATACGCCAATTGGCGGATTTACTTCATCCATTCTTCGTCAAAGATATCGTTTCTATCGGTGTTGACGAAATGATGATGTTTTTTCCAAAATTGAACCGCCCAGCATGGCGCAGCCCCCTCGGGCCGGCCTTGCTGTGGGTCGGCGTGACGGCCGCTGCCCCCGCAGCCGCCCAGTCCCTGACCGACGTGGTCCAGCGGGCACTGCAGGACTACCCGGCCCTGAGCGCCGCCCAGGCACGCACCGATGCTGCACGCGCCGACATTGCCCGGGCCCGCAGCCAGCATTACCCGCAAATCGGGGTAGCGGCCACGAGCAGCCGCTACGGCACCGGCACCCCGGCAGGCGCCAACACCAGCACACTCTCGCCCACCGCACGCCTGAACCTCTGGTCTGGCGGGCGCATCGAGGCCGAGGCCCAACGCGCCGAAGCCCTGACCCGGGCCGCCGGTCATGCCCAGGCCGCCACGCTGGACGAGGTGGCGCTGCTGGCCACCGAGGCTTACCTGAACTGGGCCAAGACCGCCGACCTTTACCAGCTGGCCGTGCGCAATGTCTATGCGCATCAGGAAACACTCGACGACATCCAGAAGATTTCGCAGGTGGACACCGGCCGCCGCATCGACTACCAGCAGGCGCTGGTGCGCATGGAAAACGCCAACCTGGCACTGCAGCAGCGCAAGGCCGACATGCTGCAGGCCATCGAGCGGGTGCGCCGCTTCTGGCCCGGCGAGATGCAGGGCCGGCCGCAACCCCTGGACGCAGAACTGGGCGTGACCGGCGTGCTGGGCCAGCTGCCGGGCAGCCTGGCACAGGCCCTGGCAGCGGTTGATGACCGGGTGCCTTCAGTGGCCCGTGCACTGGCCGATGTGCAGGCCGCCCAGTTTGCCCTGCGCCAGGCCGAGGGCCTGCGCTGGCCCACAGTGGACGTGACCACCTCGCGGGTCAACGACCCGTCCAATCCGCTGCGCCAGACGATGCTCACGCAGCTGCAGGTCAACATGCCGGTCTACAACGGCGGCCAGGCCACGGCGCAGATCGAAGGCGCACTGGGCCAGCTGCGTGCCGCCCAGGCCGCTGTCGAAGAGACGCGGCTGCTGGCGCGCGAAAAACTCGCGCTGGCCTTTCAGGAATGGCAAGCCGCCCGCGCCCGCACCGGGGTGGGCGAGAGCCAGTCGGAAGTCGGTGACCAGCTGGTCGAAGGCTACCGGGCGCAGTTTCGCGTTGGTCGCCGCTCGCTGCTGGACCTGCTCAACATCCAGGCCGATGCCTTCAATTACCGCAGTGCTGCGCGAGCGGCCTTTCATGACGAACGCCTGGCCCGCGCGCGCATGCTGGCCGCCATGGGCGTGCTGGCCGAACGCTTTCCGAGCGCTGGCGAAGTGCGAACCCCGCGCTGAAGACCTGGCCTGAACCGCCACAAGAACAACAATGAACGCTCTCGATCTCAACCTGGGCCCCGCCGCGGCCAAGCCGGCCGTCAGTGCACCTCCGGTCAAGCCGGTCGATGCCATGCTGATGTGCCTGGCCATGACCTCGCGGCTGCTCGGTCGCCCGGTGCATGTGCAGGTGCTGCGCGCCGGCTTCGCGCTCGATGCGCAGGGCCGTGTGCCGCTGGGGGCCTACCCGGACATGGCCCACCGGCATGGGCTGATGGCCGCCTGGTCGCGCACGCGGCTGGCCGATGTGCCCTCGTATGTGCTGCCGGTGCTCCTGCCGCTCAAGGACGGCCGCGCCTGCGTGGTGCGCGCCCTCGAAGGGCCGCATGCCGTGGTGCTGTGGGCCGAAACCGGCCTGCAGGAATACCGCCTGCCGGTCGCCGAATTGCAGCACCTCTCGACCGGCGAGGTGCTGGTCGTCAAGCTGCCCAGCCGCCACCATGCCGAAGTGCTCACGCCCATGCAGGGGGCGGCCTTTGGCTGGTTCTGGAACACGCTCTGGCGCTTTCGGCATTTCTATGTCGAGTCGATGGTGGCCACAGTGGTGGCCAACCTGCTGACACTGGCGACCGTGTTCTTCACCATGAACGTGTACGACCGGGTGGTGCCGACGCAGGCCTATGCCTCGCTGTGGACCCTGGCCATCGGTGCAACAGTCGCCATCTTCATGGAATTCATCATGCGCTGGCTCAAGGCGCGGCTGGTGGACCTGGGCGGCAAGAAGGCCGATCTGGCCATCAACGCGCTGCTGCTGCGCGAGGTGATGTCGATCCGGCTGGAACACCGGCCGCAGTCGGTGGGCATCTTTGCCAGTTCGATGCGCGACTTCGAGTCCCTGCGCGACTTTTTCTCGTCGGCCTCGCTGGTGATGCTGGCCGACATGCCTTTTGTGCTGATGTTTCTGGCGCTGATCGCGATGATCGGCGGGCCGGTGGCCATCATCCCGGCGCTGGCGGTGCCGGTGTTGCTGGTTGTGGGCCTGATCGCGCAGCGCCCGCTGATGAAGGCCATGCGCGAGAACATGAAGGAGTCGGGCGACAAGCAGAGCGTGCTGGTCGAGTCGGTGCTCAACCTGGAACTGCTCAAGGCCCACAACGCCGAGAGCTTCCTGCAGCGGCGCTGGGAACTCTCCAACCATGCGGGCAGCGAGTCCTACAAGAAGATCCGGGGCCTGACCAACTGGATCATGGGCCTGACGTCTTCGGTCACGCAGCTGGTGACGGTGGGCATGGTGGTGGTCGGGGTTTACCAGATCCACAGCAATCAGCTGACCCTGGGCGGCCTGATCGCCTGCGTGATCCTCTCGGGCCGTGCGCTCTCGCCGCTCTCGGGCGTGATGTCGCTGGCCTCGCGCTACCAGCAGGCACGCAGCGCCCTCGAAACACTCGACGGCCTGATCAAGCGACCGCGCGACCGGGTCGACGGCCGCCACTATGTGGTGCCCGAAAAGATCCAGGGCGAGCTCCAGGGCATCGACCTGGAATTTGCCTACCCCGGCGAGCACAAGATCCCGGTGGTGCGCAAGGTCTCGATGCACCTGCAGCCCGGCCAGCATGTGGCCATGCTCGGGCGTGTGGGCAGCGGCAAGACCACGCTGCTGCGCCTGATGGCCGGGCTGTATGCGCCCCAGGGCGGTTCGCTGCGGGTGGACGGCATCGATGCGCAGCAGATCGAGCCGGCCGAGCTGCGCAGCTACATCGGCTATGTGGGCCAGGACCCGCAGCTGTTCATGGGCACGCTGCGCGACAACCTGATCCTCTCGGACAGCTGGATTTCGGACAGCCGCATCCACGAGGTGCTGCGCCTGCTGGGCATTCACGACATGGTGGCCGGGCACCCGCTGGGCCTGGACATGCCGGTGACCGAAGCCGGCGGCGGCCTCTCGGGTGGCCAGCGCCAGCTGCTGGCGATCGCCCGCATGATGCTGCGCGAGCCGCGCATCGTCTTCATGGACGAGCCGACGGCCAATATGGACCAGAACACCGAAACGCAGGTCATCACGGTGCTCAAGGGCTGGTTGCGCGGGCGCACCGTGCTGATGTCCACCCACCGGCCGCAGCTGCTCGAATGGGCCGACACGATTGCCGTGATCGACAAGGGCCAGTGCGTGGCCATCGGCCCCAAGCAGGACATGATCGAAAAACTCTCGCGGGGCATCGAAGTGCCCACGCCCCGCGCCGGCCAGACCGGCAAGGCAGGAAAGACCGTATGAACAGCAGCCCCGCCTGGGATCTGGAACGCCCCGCATCGGGTGGCACCAGCCCCTATGCCCCACCCCCTGGCCGTCGCCGGCGCTCCGCGCGTCGCGGCGGCAACGCCAGCCGCCGCGGCTTTGGCGTGCGCACGGTCGAAGACGATGAACGCCGGGCCAGTCAGTTGCTGGTCTGGGCCACGGCCGCGACCTTGCTTGCCGCCCTGGTCTGGGCCGGCTTTTTCGAGCTGGATGAAATCACGCGCGGCCAGGGCAAGGTGATCCCGACCAGCCGCGAGCAGGTGGTGCAGAGCCTGGACTCGGGCGTGCTGGCCGAGTTGCTGGTGCGCGAAGGCAGTCTGGTCGAAAAAGACCAGGTGCTGCTGCGCATCGACGATGCACGCTCAGGGGCGGTCTACCGCGAAGCCCGCGAAAAATACCTGGCGCTGCTGGCACTGGCCACGCGGCTGCGCGCCGAAGCCACCGGCACCGAGCCCAGCTTTCCGCCCGAACTGGGCAGCGAGCCCGCGCTGGTGCAACAGGAGATGCAGGCCTTCAACGCCCGGCGCCGGGCCCTGACCGAATCGGTCCGTGCCCTGGACATCTCGATCGGCGCCGTGCGGCGTGAACTCTCGCTGACCGAACCCCTGGTGCGCCAGGGCGTCATGAGCGAGGTGGAACTGCTGCGCCTCAAGCGCCAGCTCTCGGACCTGATGGGCCAGCGCGCCGAGCGCCAGAACCGCTACATCACCGACGCCAGCAACGAACTGGTGCGGGTCAATTCCGAGCTCTCGCAGACCAAGGAAAACGCCTCCGCCCGCGAGGACGCCTTCAAGCGCACCACCGTGCGCTCGCCGATGAAGGGCGTGGTCAAGAACGTGCAGGTGACCACCGTGGGCGGCGTGATCCAGGCCGGCCAGCCGATCCTGGAGATCGTGCCGACCGAGGACGAGATGCTGGTCGAGGCCTATGTGAAGCCCGCCGATGTGGCCTTTCTGAAAGTCGGCATGGCCGCGGTGGTCAAGCTCACGGCCTACGACTTCAACAAGTACGGCGGGCTCGATGGGGTGATCGAACACATCAGCCCCGACACCCTGCGCGACGAAAAGGAACGCGCCCGCCGGCCAGGCACGCCGATCGAACTCGAAGAAGGCCTCTACCGCATCATGGTGCGCATCCAGGACCCTGACCGGGTGCGCAACGGTCTGCGGCTGGACCTGACGCCGGGCATGACGGCCGCGGTCGAAATCCGCACCGGCCAGAAAACCGTCCTCGAATACATCTTCCGCCCGCTGCAGAGCCTGTCTTCGGCCCTGCGCGAACGGTAAACCCAGCCCCCCGAACGGAGCCTTGCAGACATGAACATGCTCGACCCTGTCTCTGAACCCATGAGCACCCTCAAAGCCGAGAGCGCGATCAAGATGCCGCCCTTTCTGAGCACCGCCGAAGCGGCCAAGCTGCTTGGGCTGTCGACCACCATGGTGCAGTCGCTGATGGACAGCAACGAGCTCAAGGGCTGGAAGACACGGGGCGGCCACCGGCGCATTTCACTGCAGTCGATCTACGCCTACCAGCGCGGCACCCAGACCGAAGCGGTCACCGTGAGCCAACGGCTGCCCAAGGTCATGGTGGTCAGCGAAGACCCCGAGCGGCTCAAGCAGCTGGTGCGCCAGCACCGCAGCTGGGCGCTGCCCCTGCCGACGAGCTTCTTCGACTCGGTGACCGAAGCCCTGCTGGAGATGGCCGACAACCGGCCCGACATGCTGGTGGTGGAGCTGATCATGCCGCTGGCGCAACAGGAAAAAACCCTGCAGGCCCTGCAGAACTTCACCAGCCGGGGCAGTTCGCCGCTGTCGGTGGTGCTGCTGTCGCAAGAGAAATCCCTGCTGCCGTCCGAACTGCGGCAAGGCAAGTCGGCGATTCAGGTGGTCTCGGGACCCCTGACGCCGATCTGGCTGCAGGCCTACCTCACGGGCGTGATGGCCACCTACCGTCAACCATGAATCAACCCGACGACAACCGGCTTCTCAAACCGCCCGCAGGGGGCCCGCGGCTGCACCAGCGACGGTCCCTGCAGGAGGCCAACGAGGTCTCCCTGCAACTCTCGGGCAACCAGCTCCATGACAGCAATGACCCTCGTGGGCGTCGTCTGCGGGCCTTGCGGCAGGCCCAGGGGCTCAAACCCTCCGAGGTGGCCACCGAAGCCTGTATTTCACTCGGCCAGCTCTACGAGCTGGAAACCGGCGGCGAACGGTTGTTCTACTCGGCCACCCTGCGCCAGCAGGCCGCTCGCCGTGTGGCGCAGCTGCTCGGCGCTGACTGGGACCGTCTGGACGACGACAAGACTGCGGACGATGCGGATTGCGAACCTGCGGCAGCCCTGCCAAGCAGCCTTGCACACGCGCCCCTGACGCAGGCGACAGCGGTCAGCCCACAGCCCCTGGGAACACACGCCGAATCCGGCGATGGGGCGCTCATGTCTGATGCGCTTGTGCCGGACAGTTCAGCCGTACCGGCAGAGAGCCAGGCGCCTGCAAACGACACGGGGCCCCCTCGGGCGCAGGCGCAGGTCCTGCGCTGGCTGTTCTGGTCACTGGTGGTGGTGGCGTTGGCCTTGACGGCCGCACGCATGGGCTGGATCCCGGGGTTACGCTTGCCGCTTGCGTGAGTCAGTGACGCGCCCTGGGACAAAGGGATCTGCGCAGCTGGCTGAACCCTTGAAACTGCAGCGGCGTGCCGGACACCGCCGTGACAAGGATCACTGTGCAGCTGCGGCGGCCGGGGCGGCCGGTTCTTCAAACTTGCCGCCTGCGCTCTTGGTCAGGTAAGCAACGGCTCGGGCAATCTCGACATCGGTGAAATCGCCACCGGCCTGTGCGCCCATGGCGCCTTTGCCCTTGAGGGCAGAATTGACCAGGGTGTCAAAGCCCTGCGCCAGACGGGCGCCCCAGGCACCGGCATCGGCAAACTTGGGGGCACCGGCGGCGCCACTGTCGTGGCAGGCGGCGCACTGGGCTTTGTAGACCTCCTCACCGGCGCGCAGCGGACGGTTGGCATCGCGCACCTCGACCGAACCGATCTTCTGCAGACGCACCGCCACGGCCTTGTCCATGTCGGAAGCACCGGCCGCCGGCTTGGCCGCAGAGGTCACGTAGTAGACCAGACCGATGATGATGAAAACCGGGAGCACGAAAGACGCAATGCTCACCCACAGCAGCTGGCTGGGGGTCTTGACCGGGCCGGTGTGGTCTTCGTGTGCGGATGGTTGGCTCATGACGTCCTCGGGTGTCGGCACGGGCAGCACTCGCCTGCCGTGCATGGGTTGACTGGAATCAACCGCGCATTATAGATGCGGACCCTTCGGCGAACTTGCAGCGCCAGGGGCGTCGCGGCCGTGCATGCCATAATCGACCTGGTTGCGGCTGTAGCTCAGTGGATAGAGTATCGGCCTCCGAAGCCGAGGGTCGTGGGTTCGATCCCCGCCAGCCGCGCCAAATCTAGCTTCTACAGTTAGTTAGCACTACCTAAAGTAGCTCATCGGGTTCAAGTGCCTCTTTGCACAAGTCAGCTGATGAGGCACAAACATCGAAAAGACCAAATGTCACTGGGCGCAGTCAAGCTGCATCTGTGCCCTGCATGTGCCTTGACTGTGCCCAAGGGATGAGGTCTTGTCTCAGACATCTTCACCCAGTGACCATTGGCCTTGTGCCATGCTGTCAACCAAGCTCAAAAACACAAAGAGGCCGAAGCAATGGGCCAGGTGCCTGGGTTCAAACACGCATCCCTTCGAGTAAGGTCGATTAACCTCACCGCATTCACGCACTGAGAACGCCTACATGAAGCCAAGAAGCCCATGTCCGAAATCGACCGCCTCTACCGCTACAAAACCCTGCTGAGCCACCGCCGCGCCCTCTCGCGCGAGGCCATCGTGGCTGCGCTCGAAATTTCGGTGGCGACCTTCAAGCGCGACATTGCCAAGCTCCGCGATCGGCTGGGCACCCCTATCGTGTTCGACCGTGATCTGGGCGGTTATCGGCTGGAAACCGAGCAGGACGCTACCGAACTGCCCGGCTTCTGGTTCACTCAGGACGAAATCCTGGCGCTCATGACCATCCAGAGCATGATCGAGCAGCTCGACCCCGGCCTGCTTGGCCCCAAGCTCAAGCCCCTGCGCAAGCGGCTCGACGACATGCTCACCCACCAGGGGCTGGACCCGCAGCAGCTCACCCAGCGGGTGCGGGCCGTGAGCGCCGGCAAGCGCCGCCTGCCACTGGCCGCTTTTGAGACCCTGGCAAAAGCGACTTTCGAGCGCAAGCAGGTCCAGGTGCGCCACCACAACCGCCTGACGGGCGAGACCCTAGAGCGAACCCTCTCGCCGCAGCAGCTGATCCACTACCGCGACAACTGGTAGCCGGTGCGGTCGTTGGGGAGCACGTCTTCGTCGATTTCGTCCAGAAATTCGTTGAAGATGTTGTAGAGCATCAGGAAGTAAATGCTCTCGGGCGAGTTCTCCTGGTACACCGATGCGATGTGTTCGCAAATCTGTGCGGTCACGTCCTCCAGCTTCTCGGGGTCGTTCCAAATCTGGTCGAACAGGCTGAGGTAGGTGGCAGCGAAGGCGGGCTCGTCCATTTTGTTGACGAAGTTCGACACGGCGTTGCCTTGCTGATAGCCCAAATCCACGGCCGTGAATCCGTGGAGTGGCATGTAGGCGGTGTCTGTGCCGTTAGCCTGGACAACAGCAAAAGGCTGCATGGGCGCCTTGGTTCGGTTGCTTTTGAATGTGGCTTTTCGGCGCATCCAGTCGGCGCACTCCTTGGCGATGGCGCGCTGGGTCAGCTTGTTGCGCAGCTGAATCTCGAACTCGCTGCCGTACAGGCTGCGCTCGCGGTCGAGCTTGGGGATGTGAAACTCCTTGCGCTCTTTGCGGATGTTGTCCGTCACCTCGCTGGCCGTGAAGGTCGGCGATGTGAAGATGAAGCTGAGTTCATCGATCTTCTCCAGCTCGGCCTTCAGGGCCTCGTAGGCGTACATCGAGAAGCAGGAAGCGGCGACTTTCAGGCGCGACTTATGCTTGAGCGTGGCCTTGAGGTCATCACCTAAAAGGTTGGAGATGTTGTCGATCAGTTCCATTGAGAGCAGGTATGAATCATTCGACCCGTCTGTCACAGCTTCGGGGCTTTGTCATGAATTATGCTTAACGATTGTTCACTTCAATGCCAGCGCTCATGTTTTCTGAGAGATGGCTGGTTTAGATGAAAACAACCATGCCAAACCGATGATATGGCCCAAGTCATCGGGTCCGTGCTCATTTGACTTCGGTTCACATAATGCCTTTGGTGAAGCTCACACACTGAGCCTCTGCACTGTCTGAAGTCACAGCCCGGCAGGCTCCCGAATTGAGCCCCCCATCCCCTTACCATCCCCCCATGCTTGGCACCCTCATCGGCGACATCATCGGCTCGGTCTACGAGTTCAAGAACCTGCGGCGCAAGGACTTTGAGCCCCTGTTTCACCCGCAGGCACGCTTCACAGATGACACGGTCTGCACCGTGGCCGTGGCCGTGGCCGATGCGCTGGTGCGAGGCACTGACCCGCAGGCCACGCTCATCGACTGGTGCCGCCGCTATGCCGAAAACGGTGGCTGGGGCAAACGGTTTGCCTTGTGGTTCATGGACGATGACCCGCAGCCCTATGGCAGCTGGGGCAATGGCGCGGCCATGCGCATCAGCCCGGTGGGCCTTCTGGCCAGCAGCGAAGACGAGGCCATCGCATGGGCCGATGCAGCCACCACCATCACCCACAACCACCCGGATGGCATCGCCTCGGCCCGGGCAGTGGCGCTGGCGGTGTTCTGGGCCAGGCAGAAAGTGGCGGCGCCCGACATTGCCACCCGCTTGACCGAGCGCTTTGGCTACCACCTGAACACCACCCCCGACGACATCCGCCCCACCTACATCCGCACCGAAAGCGCCCCCGGCTCAGTCCCGCAGGCCCTGGTGTGTGCGCTGCAAAGCAGCAGCTACGAAGACGCGATCCGAACCGCGGTCTCGATTGGGGGTGACAGTGACTCCATTGCCGCCATTGCAGGCGGCATTGCCGAAGTCTCCTTCCGACTGAGTTGGCAGGAGTCCATGAAGGCGCTGTTCCGCCTGGGAGCCAAGCGATATCCCTGCGCAATCTATTTACCGCAGATGTTGCGGCGTTTGGCCTGCTCATTCGCCGCAACACGTTTCACCATTGCCCGTGGGGTACGAGTAGACGCAAGCGGCACCAATCACTGCGCTGCTGTCGCCCTTGCCAGTGATTCCTGCATCCGCTGCGATTCTTGACGCGCCTCAGCCAGGAGCTGATCCCAGTCATCGGGCGGATGCCCGCTTTCCAGCATCTTGCGGAACACTCGGTAGGCGTCGTCGCTGCTTTCGTAGGCGCGTTTGGTGTCTTCGTCGTTCACCCAGGCGTAGACGATCACCTTGCTTGGAGCGTGGTAGCGGAAGAATAGTCGGTACTGCTGGAAGAACTTGGCCCGGAACCAGTGCTTGTGATCGTCACCGAGCGTCCCACCTTGGCGATACTCCGGTCGCGTCGGATCTTGCGCAATGACATCGAACGCCAGTTTGCTGATCGCGGCCAGCCGTTTGCTGGCGTTCTTTTTTACGTACCCGGCCGGGTCCTTCTGCTTCAGGGTCTCGACCTGCCGTGCCAGCGCTTCAATCTGCGCCAGAAACAGTGGATGGGCGAAGACCGTCCAGCCATGAATAACCAAGGGCTCAGGTTTCCCTGCGCTCATTCATCGTCTTCCGACAGGGCAGCATCGAGATCGACATCGACGTGGCCGACCAGCGACTGGAGGCGTTGGACGAGGCCGGCATCCACAGCTTGCAGCCGCTCGGGATGGCGAGTGATGTCGGCGGCCAGGAAGCCGAGGAACTGACCAAGCACCGGGTCATCACCTTCGGAGGCTTCGACGCGCGTCAACACCACCTCGCCGCTGGGGCGAATGGTGTAGTGGATCTTGTCGCGCTTGCCCAGTTTGAGGGCACGACGCACGGTTTCCGGCACCGTGGTCTGATAGCGATCGGTGAGAGTGGATTCGACTTCGAGGGTCGCAGCCATGGCAGTCTCCTGCGGATCTGGGTTGATGCTTCAATGGTAATGCAGTCGCATTGCCTTGTCAATGCAGTTGCATTGCCTCCACGGACACCTGTCCCGAATGGGTGTAACTGGGTGTCCAGCACCTCGGGGGCCAAGACGGGCATGGGCAATGCGTCAAAGCTCACACCCGCCACGCCACGCTGCAGCTCGGCGACCAGTCGGGCATCGGCCTGCCGGTTGGTGGAGCCCAGGCGCACATACACATCAGGCCAACAAACCCGGTTTTTGAGCCAGTGCAGTCGACCGCGACCGGGACTGTTTGCGCTCTTTGCGCGGTGTGGCCGAGCCCGTATCCAATCGCGTCACATCGGCTGTTTTACGCGCTTGCGCCAGTGTCTTGGGCGCGTTGGCCGAAGCCTTGGCTACCAGCGCTTCAAATTCGCTGGCCAACACCTTGCGGTGCCCGCCCGCTGTGCGGTGCACCTTGCCGGGGTAAGTACCCGAATCCAGCAACGCCGCCACAAAGGGCCTGGAAAAACCGCAGCGGTTGGCCGCTTCCTGGGTGCTGATCCAGTCGCTGCCGGGCTTCGCAGATATCTTGCCTTGCCCGCTGCCCCCGGACACATCGGCCAGCTTGGCCACTTGGCGGGCGAGAGATTGGGCCATGGCCTCAACATCCACCGCCGGCATGACAGCGCCATGCGCCTTCAGCACCTTGGGCAGTGCACCGCGCAAAACCTTGGTGCAACGCGCCTCAAAAGCAGTCAGCGCCTCAGCCCTCGAGCGTGATTTAGCGACTTTCGACAGCTGCCCCGTTGGGATGCGTTCAGCCCGCTTTTGAGCATGCAGAAGTGTTTCCATCGCCATACCCTGTCTGTTTTTAACAGCAGAAAAACGAAAAAAACGAAACACATTATGCGCCCTGTGCTTCTGGTCCACCACCCGCGAAGGCCTGCATGGCCTGCACAAACAGCTCCGCCTGATTCACCAGTTCTGCTGCGTCCGCCTGCGTCACGGACTCACCGTTGTAGTCGGCGACCCAACGCACCTCCTCTGCACGTTTGAGTTGACGCCCCAATTCTTTGCTGACCGGGCCATCCTTGACCAGATGCGCGCTGAAAGCATTGATCACCCCGCGATGGGTCTTGCCCAATGCCTCTGCTGCAGGCACCCCAGCGCTCAACAATGCCGCCTGGGCCGCATCAAACATGGCGTAATAGGCGCGGTTGGAGGCGCCGTCCACGTCGTTCGTCTCCAGCAAAACCCGCGCCGAAGCCACGGCTTGTGTGGCTTTGGCCATCAAGGACGCAGCAGACCTGGTCGCTGTCACAGTCGAATCCCTTCACGGGCGATATTCGCCAACAAGGCCGGGTTGCTGTAGGCATCCGGATGCTCCCACTCATCCATCCAGACCGGCAAGGGTGAAATGTTGATCCCTGTGTCCAGCAACACGTCGTAGGCCACGTCCGCCATTTTCAATTTGGTCGCCAGAAAGGGTTGGTGCGGCCCTTCGAGCAACACCGCCACATCGGCATCGCTGTCAGGCCGGTGGTCGCCGCGTGCCCGGCTGCCAAACACAATCACGTCCTTGGCAGGAAAGGCCTCAGAGATCACCTGCCGGAACTGCTGCACCGCTTGTGCAGTCGCTTGATCGAGCCTGTGACCTGGCTCGACCGCTGTCGATGCATGGGCCGACAACGCATCCAGGATGAAGCCACGCAGCCGCTCGAACCTGCCCAGCCGAATCATGTCCCTGGGCGACAGGTCGCCCAGCAGCGGGTTACGGGTCTTGAACCAGGTGACCGTCTTGTCCGCATCGCCGCCAAAAACCTTGGCCACCCAATTGATGGTGATGGCGATTTCCTGCAGTCTCTCACGCACGGGCTCCGGCATGGCCTCGTCAAAACGTACCGACTTGGGCGACACGTCAGCAATGCGGGACACCTCTTCCTTTTTCAGGCCCAGGAAAGACTGCACCGACTTTGCATTGAACGAAGAACCCAAGCCAAAACCCATGAGGTCTGGGGGGACCGTGTCAAAAAGGGCCAAACCCTTGGATGCGACCGCTGGCGCTGCAGGCATGAGACCTTCCTAAAACACTAAAAAAACCACAATTTAACCATTAATCAACCATGATTCAACCTCAGATTTTGAAACCTTTGAGCAAGCAGCCCTCGTGACCCATGAAGCTTGCCCATGGACATGCGCCTGCATCAGATGTCGCGATTTGTCCGTGCAAAAGCTATAAACAGGGCGGTTTGTCGCGAATCTTGTCTGCATCTCCGACGCATGTCGCGGTGTTTCATCACTAAGTGGCGATGACAGGCATTGCCGAAGCCCTGCACGGCCTGCCGCCGGACATTGCAGAGCAAGGCTGGGCTTGCCTCACGCCTGAGATGCGGCGGGTGATGACGGCGCTCTACGACAGGCAGGCCCATGAGGGCTGTGGATTTGACCAGCCCTTCCCGTGCTTGCAGGCTCTCGGCCTGAGCCCCGCACCCGGCACCATCACGGCCCTGACTTTCAAAGGAGCTGCTGATGGACAAGCCGACGATGATGATTTCTCCGCTACAGGCGGGTGTGCCCGCCGCAGGAGGCGCTGTGGATGTGCTGGTGCGCCTGCGTGCGCCCGAGCGGCCGGCGAGCATGGCGGCGCAGCATTTGCCCAAGCGCCTGGCGCTGGTGGTGGACCGTTCGGGCAGCATGAGCGGCCAGCCGCTGGCAGAAGCCTTGCGCTGTGTGGAGCACATTGCCAGCCACCTCACGCCGCAGGATGCGCTGAGCCTGGTGGTGTACGACGACAAGGTGCAGGTGCTGCTGCCCTTGCAGCCCATGGGCAGCATGGACGCGGTGCGCCAGGCGCTGGCAGGGGTGGACAGCGGCGGCAGCACCGACCTGCATGCGGGCTGGCTGGCCGGTGCGCAGCAGCTCGAAGGCGGTCATGAAAAGGCCGTATCCCGGGTGATTTTGCTGTCGGACGGTCAAGCCAATCACGGTGTGACGGCTCTGGATGTGATTGATGCTGCGTGCCGCCAATGGCTGGCCAGGGGCGTGAGCACCACCACCGTGGGCCTGGGGCGCAATTTCAACGAAGACCTGATGATCGGCATGGCGCGTGCCGGTGGCGGGCAGAACTATTACGGCCAGACCGCCGCCGATCTGTTCGACAGCTTTGATGAAGAACTGGCCTTGCTGCAGGCCATGGTGCTTCGCCAGATCGGGCTGCGGCTGATCACCGCGCCGGGCGTGGTGGCCGAGATGCTCAGTCCAGCCGTGCAGCAGGCCGACGGCAGCTGGCGCATGAGCGATCTGGCCTGGGGCGCCGAAAGCTGGCTGGCCGTGCGGCTGCACCTGAGCGCATCCACCAGCATCGCAGACGTGCGGGATCTGCTGGCCGCCAGCTTTGTGGGGACCGGACTGGACGGCATGCGAATCCAGGGCTCCAGCCCCTTGATGCAATTGCCTGCGCTGGACACCAAGGCGCTGGCTGAGATGCCCCGCGATGAAGTCGTGCACAACCGGCTGGAAGAACTGGCCTTTACCCAGGCCGCAGAGGAACTGCGGCGTCTGGCCGCCCAGGGCGATCGGGTCGCGACCGAGCGTGCCCTGACCGCACTGGAGGCGCGCTTTGGCCAACACCCCTGGCTCAAGGCCAAGATCGAGCAAATGCGCGAGTTGGCCAGGGAGGACGCCGTCATGATGGCCAAGGAAGTCCGGTACTCGATGTCTCGCATGGCCAGCCGGCTGGTTTCAGTCGAGGAGCAGGCTTTCAGCGATGACGAGACCGACTCGATCGCCGTGGCGTCGTTCCTGCGCAAGAAGGTCAGTGAAGGCAAGGGCAAGACCCGACGGGGCAGCTGACCCGTCGTCGCCACTACAACAACATCACAGGGAGTTTTCATGACACGCATTGCAGGCTATCGCCTGGGCGCCGCACCGTGCTGCGGGGCGCATTACCGACGCCCGGTGTACGCATCGCGCAATTTTTCGGCCAGCGAATACTGGACCGACGGTTATCGGGAGGGTTCGCTCATGTCCAATGACCATGGGCTGCGGGCCTGCCGCTGCGGTCAGTTCTTTGTGCTGGACGAGCTGCAGGACCTGGGATTGACCGATCAGCGAGAAGTGCCTTTGACGGCGCGGGTGGCAGCGCTGGACTTGAGGCGAGCGATTGCGCAGGCGCCGTCACTGCAGGTCCTGCGCGCCGCTCGGCTGGACCATTGGCTGGAGCACAATCACCCCTATCGTGTTCGGTATCGGGCGCATCGCAAGGCCGAAATCCAGACGCAAGCGCCGCACCCTCAGCCACAGCCCCTCATGAGGCCGAGTGCAACAGCGCCCCAGACCGTTCGCCCCGCGCCCACTGTCCGGCCCAGGCTGGAGGTGGTCTCCCCTCCGCCTCATGCTGCGCCCATCGCTGCGGCCCTGCCTCCGACCTTCAGCTGCCCAGCGTATCTGCCCTCGCAGACACAACAGGACAATCTGCGGGCCTTGCTGTCGCTCGATACAGAACACGGCCAGGTGCTGCATCCCTTGCAAAAGGCCGAACTCTTGCGCGAACTGGGCGCCTTCGAACCCGCCGCTCAAGCCCTCCAGCAGATCCCGACCGAAGAACGACATGGCTTGTGGCAGGTGTTGACGGCTTTGGTACAACTGCGACAGAACGCTCCCATGCGTTACTACTTGTAGGCCAAGCCCTCAACACTGCAGGCTGGGACTGCGAAAATCGCCGCCCATGTGCGCCCACTACGAATCCGTCCACGACAAGGTCCGCCTCAAACACCACTTCGGCGTCGACCTGCCCAGCGAGCTGGCCCGTCACGATGTCTGGCCGGGCTACCTGAGCACCTTCATCCGCCGCCACCCGCATGCCGATGTGGGCGATGAGGCGGTGCCCGAACGCGAAG
>Ga0255182_1000714_pt1 | contig 19964 bp, 16 predicted proteins | sample Atl_UVDOM_RepA_8_FD_188420 | JGI IMG/M metagenome (GOLD analysis project Ga0255182, IMG submission 188420) | Freshwater microbial communities from Altamaha River, Georgia, United States - Atl_UVDOM_RepA_8d | ecosystem: Environmental > Aquatic > Freshwater > River | place: USA: Georgia...
TTACCGACATGATGCAACGCATGCGGGAATTGGCCATCCAAGCGGTAAACGATACCAACACCAACGCTGACCGCAGTTACCTGGATTTGGAGTTCCAGCAACTCAAGCAGCAAATCGTCCAGATTGCCGACAACACCGAGTGGAACGGCTTTGCCGTCCTCAACGGAACCGCCGGCGAGCGTGTGGGTGAAATGCCGGTCTACAAGGTCACTTCTGAAAATCAATTCGGCGGCGTCTTCATTCAGCCGACCACCATGCGAAGCGTGGTCGGTTCGGGTTCTGGTGAGGTGCAAAAGTTCGCGCTGAGTGGCACACCGACTGATGGCACCATCAGTATTGCCGGGGTGGATGTGCTCATGACAGCCACTGAAAACAGTTTGCTCAAGGCCGCCAACAAAATCCAAACCACGCTCAACAATTCGGCCACCTTCACATCGCGTGGGATGAGCCTGCAGCACAGCATTCCAGCGGTGGTCGTGACAAACGGCGACAACACGAATTCGATCACGGAAACAGCCACGGTTACCTTCCGTGATATGTTCGCGGGGCAATCCGTCACAGTCAGTGGTTTGAAATTCCAGGCGAATCAAAACCTCACAGGTGCGAAAGTAGCTGAATTATTTGCAGGTTTGACGGCAGGTGTCGCTCCCAGCGCCACTGATCTGGGCAGTTTTACAGGCACTTTGGCAGCTTTTGATTCCGGGGCTTCTGCAACCGGAGCGGCGGTTGTCTTTACCTCGACCACCCCAAACGCCAATGTGGCGGACATCTCGACATCGGGCGACTTCGCCATCCAGTACAGCGGAACCGAAGGTGACGTTGAACTGGCAAGCATTGAAGTCGGGTCAACGTCGCTGTCGATCGCCACCCCGATAGCCACTTCGCGCAAGGCCGCGGTGAACTCGGTGGAAGTGTTTGGCGAGAATGGCAAATTCCTGCAAAGCGGGAGCCTCGAGTTCTCGATCGCTGCAGGCGCGGCGGCCGGCGATCCCGTGACCGCGACTTTCATCAATGCGGATAACGAACGCATCACCATGACAGGTTCCCTGTCGACAACCAATCCCGCGGTCGTGACCTTCGGGGTGGATGATGGCCTCAACAGTGCGGTTCTCTCCGCAGACCTGTCCTATACCCTCCAAGATGCGGATGGGGGCGATCTCAACTTGGCCACAGAACCGCGCTCGCTGAGCGTTTCGGTTGGGGTGGAAGGCAGTATGCCGCCCCTGCGCGATGGCGATCTCATCATCAATGGCATCAATGTCGGCCCCTCCTCAGCTGCTGACGACAAAATGTCACCCCGTAACAACGCGTCAGGCAGCGCCATTGCCAAAGCCGCCGCCATTAACCGAGTGGCCGTGGACCAAGGCATTTCTCAGGGCGAAATCCAAGCGGTCACTTTCAGTGGCACCGTCATGCCCGGGACCATCACGGTCGGCGGTGTCAGCGTTGTGCTCACAGTGGATGACAACACTCCCGCGCTCGCGGCGGCCAAAATCGCCGCGGCCATGCAATCGAGCCCCCTCTATAGCCCGAGCACCGGCCGTTATGTGACGTATGCCCAAGGTTCGGCCGTGATCACGGTGGGCTATCCCGAAAAAGACGGAAACGTTGCCAAGATGGTCGTCGAATCCGGCACCACGGGACTCGGCAGCATTGTCACGACCACCCAGGAATACGCCACGAAAAAGCCGGGAACCGGCGTGTTTGCCAAGGTCAATGAAAACATCCTCACCGGTCAAGCCATGGTCGGTGGGCCAGTGGTCTCGGGTGTGGTGTTCATCAACGGCTATGCGTCAGCTGATATCCAGACGGTCTATAACAACTCGCAAGCGACCCGTGCAAACGTGGTGCGCGCCATTAACCTCATCAGCGATAAAACCGGGGTGAAGGCCGTTGACAACGGAACCGACGAGAAAGGCATTAGCCTGATCGCCGCCGATGGACGCAACATTGAGGTTCGCTTTGAACCTGATAGCGCTACCAATTCGCTGACATTTGGTCAGCGCATCGGTATGCGCGAAGGCGTGCAAAGTGCCACGATTTCACTTGAATCGAAAATTGACACCCCTGTCGTGTTGTCCTCAGCTTCCACTGGGGATATCACCCGCGCTGGACTCACGATCGGTAATTACTCCAAAAATGAAGCGGTGGTGAAGACCAAAGATCGCGAACCCGTCATGGCTTCCGTGGCGCAGGTCAGTAGCGTGACCTTGACGGGTGACGCGACAGTGGGCGATTCCGTGAACGTGGTCATCAATGGAACCACCTTCCCGTACAAGGTCCCCGCCGGTGCAACTGGGGCCGCGCTCACCCCCCAATACCTGACGGAAAACCTGATCACACAGATCAACTCGAACTCGACACTGGGTGTTTTTGCAACCAAGGGTCGTCAGACAGGCGAAATTCTGTTGACGGCCCGTACCCCGGGTGTGTCTTTCACACTCACCTCAACCACCAGTTCGGGCGCTTCGGTTTCATCCTCTGTGACGGATATCACAGCTAATCAACCTGCGAAATACAAGTCGTTGGGCGCGGATGATCTGGAGATCAACGGCGTGCGCATTCGTCCGACCCAAGTCGCTGACGACAAGTTTTCCAACACCATCGTCTCCAGCAGTGATCCTTCGGCCAGCGCCATTGCGCTTGCGGCAGCCATCAACGCGAGTACCAGCCAAACGGGTGTTCGTGCGGAGCCCAACCCGGTGGTGTCCATTGGCAGTAAAACCACCACGGATACGCCGGTCGGCGGCATGCAATCCCTGTGGGTCAACGGCATCGAGATTGAAGTCAACTTCGTCCAAAACGAAACCCAGACCAGTCGCCGTACCAAAGTGGTCGACGCCATCAACGAGCGTACGGGTCAACACGGCGTGATTGCATCCGATAACGGCAACGGCGTGACTCTACAGACCAAGGATGGCCGCAACTTATCGGTGTGGTTTGATTCCAGCAAGGAAGATTTGAGTGCGAGTGACTTCGGCCTGAGTAAAGGCGGGGAGCGCGCCCAAATCTCGAAGGTCTCGGTATCCAGTGCGAACGTCGCGGCAAATGACAAAGTCTCCGTCATGATCAATGGCGTGACCGTCTCGACCAGCGCGCTCACCGCGGGGAGCGACGAGGCGGCCATTGCCAGTGCTTTGGTGGCGGCAATCAACGCGTCCACCTCGCTGAAAAATGTCACCGCAGAGGTGGACCCTAACGATTCAACTTCCGTTCTCATCACGTCCGACGTGGCGGGCTCGCCGTTTGACATCCGTGCGCCTAAAGCCGTTGACTCGACGGGTGCCGTCAAGGACGCGGCCAGCATGAAGATCAGCACCGTCCAGTCGAACAGTCAAGGCAACAACGACGTCACTGCGGTCGATATGAGCGACGCGTATAAAGCGAATGTCCTGGGTAGCGCCTCTGTTCCGGTCAGTGCCTTGAACATCAAAACGCTTTATGGCACGGTCAAGCTGACCGCAGCGGCGCCCAATTTGCCGCCGCTGCCCGGCCCTGACGGACTCCCGCCGAACATGATGAACATCACGGGTGAGCCCATCCGTATCCGCAGCGGCTCTGACGGGTTTGGCCCGCTGAGCAACTTCTCTGCGTTGGGTTTCAACGAAGGCAGCTTTGGCGGTCGGGCGAGCGAAGACATGGCGCCTCCCCGAGTCGGTCGGATGGCCTTCCAGGTGGGTTCCGGCGCAAGCCAATTCATCACCATTGATTTGGCTGACTTTGGCAAGAATGGTTCGATTACCGGTGGCATCACGGGTGATGTCGATTTGGCAGAAGAAAGCCGTCGGGTGCGCATCAACACGCGAGAAGGCGCAACCCGAGTCTTGAACCTGCTCGACGTCGCCATGGACAAGGTCAACGCAACCCGTGCGACCATGGGTGCGGTCATGAACCGTCTTGAGCACGTGATCAACAACCTCTCGAACGTGTCGATGAACATGTCCGCTTCGCGCAGTCAAATCGAGGATGCAGATTACGCAAAAGCCTCGACCGACTTGGCCAAAACCCAAATCATGCAGCAGGCGGCGACAGCCGTGCTGGCCCAAGCCAACACGAGCCAGCAGTCGGTGCTCAAGCTTCTGGGTGGCTAATGGATCACACCCACGGCCCCAATTGTTGGGACTGTCGATACTTACGGATCACCTGGAATCCGAATCGCCCGTACGCGTGTGATTTCATGGGTTTTGAATCCCGCTGGATACCTTCCATCGAGGTCATCCGCGCGGATGGTCGCCCGTGTGGGGCTTTTGTGCCCAAAGCGCGGGGAAAATCCTCGGAGCCGGCCGCTGATCCCAAAGCGGGTGGAGCTGTCGAATCCACGTCGGTACGTCAACAATCCGTCCGACCGCGGCTGAAATTCGGCATAAATGTAATAACTTAGAATTCTTTATTGGTTGGCATGGCGCTTGCTTAACAGTCTCACCGTATTGACGAGGCTGTTACCGTGAATGCTTCCAATGAAAAACTCATCCATGCAGTGTGGCTAGATCCCTTTAGCCCCATTGACCCCTCTGCTTGCGAGCAAATCAAAGCCGCAGGAATTGGTCTGCAAAGCGTCTCCACGCTGGGTGAATTGGCGCTGGCGCTGCGCAAAGCCCATTTGCTGGTGATCCGCTTGGGCGACAACTCCGAATTACTGGCAGAGGTTCAAACATTGATCGCACAGTTGGGGTTCTCGGTCCCCATATTGTGTCGCGTGGACCGTCGACGCATGACCGTGGCCGTTGAAGCCATGCGTTTGGGCGCGATTGATGTCCTCCCGACGGATGAGTGGTCGCAAGAGTGCTGGCGTGAAGCGGTGGCCAAACTTGCTGTGGCAGAGGTGGAGCCCCAACGCTATGTGTTTGTGGATCCGGTCAGCCAGCATTTACTCGCCTTGGCTCAGCGTGTGGCACAAACCGAAGTTACAGCACTATTGGTCGGTCCCACCGGGGCGGGCAAAGAAGTTCTGGCGCGTGTGCTCCATGAATCATCGCCGCGTGCCCGCGGGCCTTTTGTCGCACTCAATTGCGCGGCCTTACCCGAACACCTCATTGAGGACATGCTGTTTGGCCACGAAAAAGGGGCGTTCACAGGCGCCCTCAAAGAGCACAAAGGCTTGTTTGAGCAAGCCAACGGCGGCACCATCTTCCTGGATGAAATTGGTGAAATGCCCATCCAACTCCAAGCCAAACTCCTGCGGGTTCTGCAAGAAAAGAAGCTCAACCGCCTGGGGGGGGAAGCCCTGATCGATGTGGATGTGCGCGTGATCGCCGCGACCAACAAAGATTTGAAGCTCGCCATTGAAAACCGTGAGTTCCGCGAGGACTTGTATTTCCGTATCAGCACCTTCCGCTTGCGCATTCAACCCTTGCGAGAGCGTCCGGGCGATATCTTGCCCCTGGTGCATCAATTACTCAGCCGTCATGTCAAGGGCGGAGTGCCTTATGACGTCACGCCAGAGGCCCAGCAACTCCTGCTGAAGTACTCATGGCCGGGCAACGTGCGCGAGCTCGAGAATGTGGTGCAACGCGCAGTCGTTCTCAGTGGGAATCGCACCATCGCACCCGCGCATCTGATGTTTGATGAAGCCAGCGTTGACCAAGGCGCAGCGCTTCCGGCCAGCATCGATATCGCACTCGAGTCCATGACCTCCAAAACCGCGGAATTGCTGGCGCGATTACCGAATCGGGGAATGGATCAGGCCAGCCCAGAGGCATTGATGTCGCAAGTTCAGGCAGCCCAACACGAGGCCCCCAACCTCTCGCAGCCCGATTCACACCCGAGTCGCCAGATGATTTCGGTCAAGCCGACAGAGCCCAATTTGGCGCAAGCGGTCATGAACAGTGAAATTCAGGCCATCTTGGCGGCCATCAACAGTACCGAGAGCCGAAACGCGGCGGCGGCCAAGCTGGGCATCAGCCCCCGCACTTTACGCTACAAGCTGGCCCAGTTTCGCCAGCGCGGACTGAATGAAGGAGCCGCCGCATGATTGATCGCATCTCCCAATCGAGCATTCAAAACATGCTGGAGACGATTCGGGCTTATCAGGCCCAATCGCAAGGTGTCGTTGGCCAAACCCATACCCCGCAGCAAATCAACCCTACCTCGACGTCAGCCACGCCGGACGCCGCGCGGGTGGACAAGCTGGGTCAGCCGAATTTTTTCAATGCCGTTCAAAACGCCATTGACAACGTAAACGATGCCCAGCGGCGTTCGGCGGCCTTGCAAGAAGCTTATGACCGTGGCGAGGATGTGCCCATGACCGATGTGGTCTTGGCCATGCAAAAGTCATCCTTGGCATTTGAGGCCACCTTGCAGGTGCGCAACAAGGTCATGAAGGCCTATGAAGAAATCATGAACATGCCGGTGTAATTGAAAGAACAACATGGCAACCGAAACACTCAACTTGAACGCGCCCGGCGTCCCGGCAACCACCCAAGACGCTGCGCCGTCGACAGCCGTCAACCCCGGGGCAACGAAAACTGTGGCCTTTAAGCCCAGCATGCCGCAATGGCTGGCGGGCACAGGCCCGGGCGAAATGATCGCCGACATGCTCCGGCAGCCCAGCGTGCGCAAAGTGCTGCCCTTCTTCGTGATTTTCATGCTGCTCGTGTCGGTGGCGGTGTTCTTTACATCGCTAAAGCCCACGCCCTATCGCCCGCTGACCCTCATGCTCAATGATGCGGACAAACAAGTCGCCATGGAAGCCTTGAAAGCCGCCGATTTCAAGCCGGAAGTCGATCAAAACTCGGGCCAGATTTCGGTCCCCACGGCGAAATTCCAAGAGGCGCGCATTTTGCTCGCCTCCAAAGGGCTGCCGCGCTCCGAACCCTCGGGCATGGACAACCTCAAAGACATGCCCGCCATGACCACGAGTCAGTTCATGGAGCAAGTGCGCTACAACAACGCCATGGAGCAGGAGTTGGCCCGCACGATTTCGCAAATCGGTGGCATCAAGAGCGCGCGCGTACACCTGGCCGCGCCCAAGCAAAGTGTCTTCGTGCGTGACCGCGTGCCCACCAAGGCTTCGGTCATCATTACCCGTCAGCCGGGGCGCACCATTTCTGCGGCCAATGTGCAGGCCATCATCCAACTGGTTTCATCCAGCGTGCCCTATTTGGCACCCGAGAACGTCTCGGTGGTGGACAACTACGGCAGCTTGATGAACGAGATGCTCAACGAGCAGCCCTTGGGCCTGACCGCCCAGCAACTGACGCAGAAGCAGCAGATGGAAGACCTCTATCGCCAGCGCCTCATTCAGTTGCTCGCCCCCATCGTGGGAGAGTCAAACGTGACGGCGCAGGTCAGCATGACGCTGGACTTCACCCAAACCGAAGTCACGGTGGAAGACTTTGACTCGCAAGACAAAGGCCCCAAAACCCGTTCTGAATTGTTCGTGGAAGATCGCAACACTTTCCGCGATGCCGTGGGTATCCCGGGCTCGCTCTCGAACACCCCACCCGAGCCCAATAACCCCCAGGCGACCACCCAAACCAACGCCGACCCCCTCAAAGGGGTGAGCGAAAAGGGCGTGCAGGTCACGGCTCGCAGCACCAAGAACTATGAACTCGACCGCTCGGTGCGTCACACCAAAAATGCGATGGGGGTGATCACCCGCATTGGCGTGGGCGTGTTGCTCAATGAGCGCCCCATCCCCGCAGGCATGAAGGTGGAGAAGCCTGCCGACGGAGCCGCTCCAGCGACCTCCATCCCCTATACCGCCGAAGAAATTGAGCGCCTCAACCAATTGGTGCGCGGTGCGGTCGGATTTAATGAGCAGCGTGGTGACGTGGTGACCGTTGTGGCCACCAAATTTGAACCCCAAATCGATCCCAATGCCGTGCCTTGGTATATGGACGAGCAGTACCAAACCATGGTCAACGCAGGCGTCGTCGCCACCATTTTCCTCATCATCTTCATGGGTGTCATTCGCCCAATGATCAAGCGCATGCTGCGCCCCCCTCTGGATCCGGCAGCCATCGCGGCAGCGGCAGCAGAGGCCGCCAGCCTGGAAGCCAAAATGGCCCTGGAAGTGGCGACCGCCGAATCGGCTGCAGCGCAGTTGGCTGTCAAGACCGCTCGCAATGCCCACGAAGCCGAGGTTGGACGCATCTCCACCGAGGCCGTCTTGGCCGCACAGCAAGCCGCACGCCTGGCCTCCCAAGCGCGCAGCGCCGCCGATGCCAAGGCCGAAGCCGAGGCTTTGGCGGCCGAAATGGCCCGCCGCCTTGCCGCGGAGGAGGCTGAGCGTCGCAACACGGAAGAGGCTCGTCTGCGTGCCGAGATTGAAGCGGCCCAAATTGCCCTACGCGAAGCCGAGGAGCGTGCCCGCATTGAGGCGGAGGCCGCCGCTGAGCGCGCCCGTCAAGAGGCCGAAGCCCAACGCATGGCAGAAGCCGCGGGTGAGGACATTGAGATGGAGGAGGGCGAGACCCTCGAACAGGTCAAGGCCCGCATGGCCAGCATGAAGCCGAAGAAGCAAACCATCCCGGCCGATTTGCTCAACACAGCCAACTCATATGACGATAAAGTGGCGTTAATCCGGATGATCGTTTCAGAGGACTCCACGCGTGTCGCGGGTGTGCTCAAAGGACTCATCGATCCCCCGGCTTAAATATAAAAGGATTAAGAGGTATCCACCATGGCAGAAGAATCCGCAGGCGGCATCGTCATCACAGAGGCCTTGAGGGCTGAACTCGCCAGCATCACTTCCACGCAGCGTGCCGCAGTCTTGATGCTCTTGCTCGGCGAGGAGCTCGCCGCCGAAATTATCAAATTCCTGAGCCCCAAGGAAGTTCAAGCGCTCGGCGCGGCGATGGTCCAGGTGGCCAACTTCTCTCAAGAGGCCGTGAATGTGGTGCTCGACGAATTTGTGGAAGGGCTGAAAAAACAAAATGCCTTGAGCATGGGAAATACCGACTATGTCGAAAAGGTCATGCGACGCGCCTTGGGCGACGACAAGGCGGCCTCAGTGCTCAACCGCATCATGCCCGGCCAAGGCACCAAAGGCTTAGAAATCCTCACCTGGATGGACGCCCGTGGCATTTCCGACATGATTCGCGGCGAGCACCCGCAGGTGATCGCCATTATTCTGTCCCTGCTCGAGAGCCAAGTGGCCGCGGACGTTTTGTCCTTCATGCCCCCTGACGTTCGGCCTGAAGTGGTTCAGCGCATTGCCAGCTTGGACACCGTCCAGCCCTCCGCGATGGTGGAGTTGGAGTCCATCATGAAGCAGCAGTTCTCCAAGGCGGCTTCTGCACAGTCCTCCAGTTTCGGGGGCATCAAGGCGGCGGCGCTCATCATGAACAACACCAAGACTGAGCTGGAAGCCAGCATCATGAATGGTCTCAATGAGCTCGACCCTGAATTGATGCTCAAAATTCAGGACAACATGTTCACCTTTGAGAACTTGGTGACGGTCAACAACAAGGGTATCCAGGTGCTCATGCGCAACGTCGAGCCCGATATGCTCATGCTGGCCCTCAAAGGTGCCAGCGCGGGGGTACAAGATCGCTTCTTCGATAACATGTCCGAGCGTGCCCGTGGCATGTTCAAAGACGATATGGAAGCCAAGGGCCCGCAACGCATGGTCGATGTGGAAGAGGCCCAGAAGAAGATCATGCGGATTGCACGCAAGCTATCCGATTCCGGCGAGCTGATCTTGGGAGGAGCCGACTTTGTCTGAACGACTGGTTCCGCGCAGGGGTGCCAAGCCCTGGCAGCAGCAGGCGATCACCCACCAGCGCCAAGCGGCCGAGTTCGCCTACGAACAAGCCTTGCTCCGCCAGGGGGGACGAGGCTTTGCCGAGGCAGGGGAAACGCGCGATCCCCAAAACTTCGCGCCCGTGTCGTTCAAAACCCTCAAAGGACCCCTGTCGCCCCAAGCGGCCAGGGCTCTGGCCGCGTTCGAGGCGGCCGAACGTGCGCAGCAAGCCCAAATGCAAGCGCAACCCGCACCCAAAGGCATCAAAGTCAAGCCGGCGCCGGTCGTACAACCTTTTTTGGTCGACCCCCTGCTGCGTCGTCCTGGCTTCGTGAGCGATGTGTTTGAGTGGGAAACCATCCAAGTGGATGAAGAGCCATTCGAATGGATGGAGGATGATCTGAGCGTCAGAAATGACGCGGAGGAACCCGCGCCGAACCTCCATCCGGATCATGACGAACCCTCAGAAAACCTGATTTCTGCTCCTGAGTTTTCGCAAGACAGCTCAACACAGGCGCCGGATGCTTCCAACGACTTGCTCGCCTTGGACCAGGCCGATATGCAGGCCTTGGAGAACCCCGCAGTGGACATTGAGGCCATGCAGCGAGTGGTCAATGTCGCGCGCCATCACGGCGAGACCGAGGGCGAGCGCAAGGCGCAAGAGGCATTGGCCGCACAACGCGCAGCCTTGTTGCATGAACAGGCGGAGTTGGATCGCCAGCGCCAGGCTTTCGCGCAAGCCCAACACGCACAGGAGACCCGACTCCAAGAAGAACAAGCGCGCATGGCGCAACTCCAGCATACCCTCGAGCAGCAGTTATCTGCGCTGGAACAAGCAAAGGTCGAACTCGAGAACCGTGAGCAGGCCTTACAGCGACAGACCGAGGAGGCGGCGGCCGCAATGCTTGCCCTCGCCCAAGAGCGACAGGAGATGGCGCAGCGGCGGGAGGAGATGGCCTCAGATTTGGAAGATCTGGCCAAAGGCAGGGCGGGTATCGTGCAGGAAGTGGCCGATCAGCGAGAGTTATTTGAGCAAGCCGCACAGGCCATCAAGGCCATCCTCGAGCAACCCCAAAGCCTCTACGAGCCCCTCAAGCGGCTCGCGCTGAGTTTGGCCGAGCGCATTGCACTCACTGAAATCGAGTCCAACGCACACCTTTATGCAACTTTGGTGGAGCGCTGTCTCGAAACCCTGGATTTGCCGGCGAAAGGCATGGTGGTGATTGACCTCAACCCAGCAGACAAAACTCGGCTTGAGGCGGCGGTGCCGAGCGCCCTTCAAGGCATGCGCCTCAATGCAGTTGAGGACCTCAAGCCCGGTAGCGTTCGCGTCTACGCCAACGACGCCATCATTGATGATTTCATTGAGCAGCGGCTCCAAGCCGTCGCTCGGTCCGTCCTCAGTCAGCCGCAGGCTTGGCAGAGTCATTCCATTGTTTTGAACTCATCGAACGATTCGGAGACCCCCGATGTTCATCCCTGACGTACTCAATACCATTTTGCTGGGTGCCATTTTTGTTCTGATTGTCTTGACAGTCATTCGGCCGCTTTTGCTGAGCATCGTCCACGACCACGTGGATGAGAAAGACGTGCAGAAAATGGCGATCGAGGCGGTCAATCAGCATCTCATGGCCCATGCACAGGAATTTGCTGCGGAGCGTGCTGCCGAAATTCGCTACCAGAAATTGCTGTTGGAGCTCCCGCCCAAGCCCCAGCTTCCTGCGCCTGCGCTGCCGCCAGTGGACGACGAAGAGGACGTGATCGCGCAAATGCTCAAGCCGCCTGCGCCGCCCGAAGCGCCGCCAGAGCCGCAGACGCCCGAAGCCGCTGCGGAAGAAAGCGTCACGACAAGTGAGGCCGAGGTGGCGCCAGAGGTGCCAACTGATGTGACGTCCGACGCCCCAGCCGCAGAGGAGGCCACCGCCGCGCCCTCTGAAGCATCGGTCGCCGATCAAGCTCCTGCAGGCGAAGCTCCCGAGGGCGAGGCCAGCGCAGAGCCAGAGGAAGCGCTTGGCGAAGGAGAGATTGAAATCCGTGAAGGCGAATCCTTGGCGGATATCAAGGAGCGCATGAAGAAAGAACAGAAAGCCAAGAAACCGGTCATCCCGCCGGAGTTGCTCAACAACGCCAACAGCTACGAGGACAAAGTCGGCGTGGTTCGCATGGTGGTCCAAGCGGACCACAGCCGAGTCGCTGCCGTGGTGAGGGGCATGATCAAGGTTGAGAAATAAGCATGTTTGACTTTGGCCAAGAGGTAGACCGCGAGATATCCGGCCTGAGGGTTCCAGATCCGCAAAAGAGCGGGACTTTGGTTCGACTCGTGGGCTTGACACTCGAGACCCGCGGGATCATGGCCCCCATCGGATCGAGCTGTGAAGTGATCGGTCAGCATGGCCATCGGGTCGAAGCCGAGGTCGTGGGTTTCCAAGATAAAACGCTCTACCTCATGCCCTTGGCCGATCCCGTTGGCGTGGGGCCTGGTGATACGGTTCGGGTCATTTCGCACTCGGCCATGGTGAAACTTGGCCCCGATCTGCTCGGACGGGTCATCGATGGTCGTGGGCAAGCCCTCGATGGCAGACCGCAACCCCATTTGCCAGATCAATTGCCATTGCTGGGTCGGCCCTTGAACCCCATGGAACGTGGGCCCATTCACCAAATTTTGGATGTGGGGGTCAAGGCCATCAACGGGGTGCTGACCATCGGCCAGGGGCAGCGCATTGGTTTGGTGGCCGGCTCGGGCGTTGGCAAAAGCGTGCTGCTGGGCATGCTCACCCGATTCACGCAAGCCGATGTGGTGGTGATCGGACTCATCGGCGAGCGAGGACGCGAAGTTCAGGCCTTCATTCATGAATCCCTTGGTGAGGAAGGCTTGGCCAAATCGGTGGTGATCGCGGCTCCGGCCAATGTTTCCCCAGTTCTGCGACTCAAAGCAACCCACATGACCCATGTGGTGGCGGAATACTTCCGGGATCAAGGTAAAAACGTCCTGATGCTCTGCGACAGTCTCACCCGGGTGGCGCATGCGCAACGCGAGATCGGCCTGGCCATTGGTGAGCCTCCGACTGCCAAAGGCTATCCGCCCTCTGTGTTTGCGTTGCTGCCCAATCTGATCGAACGTGGCGGGGTCGGTCGAAACGGCCATGGATCCATCACCGCGATCTACACCGTTTTGGCAGAAGGCGATGATGGAAACGACCCCATCGTGGATATTTCGCGCGCATCGCTAGACGGTCAGGTCATGCTCTCGCGACGGTTGGCGGATCAGGCGCACTACCCGGCGATCGACCTCAGTGGGTCTATTTCGCGTGTGATGCAGAACCTCTTGAGCACGGAAGACTTGCGCAGCGCGAACAAATTCCGCCGGCTCTGGTCCTTGTATGAGCAAAACGCAGACTTGATTCAGGTGGGCGCCTACGAGGCAGGCTCCAATCCGGAGCTCGATGAAGCCATTCGGTTGCGCGAGGCGATGGGGCAATTTTTGCGTCAAGAAATGCACTCACCCCAAAACTATGAAATGACGCGCCAACAGCTTCGACACATCATTCAACCATGAAGCCCCGAGCTGCTTGGCCGGTATTGGTCAAAAAATCCAAAGAAGCCGTCGACAAGGCGCGCGCCGATGTCGTCAAGATGCGCGAGCATCTCCAAAAACTCAAAGCCAACCATTCGCGCTACCTCGCGCTCTTGCAAGAATACCAACAAAGATGTTTGATCGAAGAACGATCTGCCCTCACCATTGATCGAACGCGCAATTACCGTGGTTTCATGCAACAAATTCAGGCGCTGGTGGATCGGGTGCAATTAGACGTCCAGGCCGCAGAGCGCCAGATGGCGTTACTCCAAAAAAACCTTCAGGCCGCTGAGCACAAACTCTTGCAGATGGAAACACTCGAGGAACAGGATCGAGCTCGCGTGGCCCAGTACCTGCAAAAAAAATCCCAAAAAGAAATGGATGCGGCCGGTATCCAGGGCCATCAGCTGCGCATGAGGCGTGCTTAGCGCTAGGCGGAACACCACCCCATTTGCAGCCAGTGCCAGTAACCCGGCCGAAATGGCCAGGACACCATCTCCACCGGGGTGGTGCCCGGAAAAACCCCTCGGGTCCCATGATCAAACCAAGTTCCGCTCGCACTCAACTGCTGCAAGAGGGCTTGCATGCGCACGTCCCCAAACTCCTGCGCCCGGCCTTTGGCTTGCGCGAGCGTTTGTGGGGTCGGCAGGGTGAGGGTGCCCGGACCTGAAAAAACATCATGGATGCTGCCCCAAGTTCGCCCCGCCAACTGGATCTTGAGCGCATTGAGCTGGCGCTCCGTTTCCAGCTCGTCACGAATTCGATAGCGTTGTTGCCCCAGCAAATTGTCAAACCAGAGGCAAGCATCCTGGTGCTCGCGCAGGATCTCGGGCAGCAAGGCCAGCGCATCCCGCCGATGTGCGCGCAGCTGCACACCAGCTTGGCGCAGCTGAGCGCCGTGCCTTCTGGCAAAAAGCCAGCTCGCCAAGGGGTCAATGTCATAGCTGTCAATGCGCTGGAATTGGCACAGCCAACGACTCGGCAGCATCCAACCCGCGCTCGCCCCAATCAACACCAGGTGCGGATTGGCGGGGCTCGATTTCAATAAAAAGTTCTCAATGAGATCGCAAGTCGGCTGCCACTGCTGACGGTGAGCCCGTGCGTGCAAATGCCAATTCAGGCCCCCTGTGCCGCCAGCATGGATCCAATCGCGCCAAAACCCCATTCCAGACTTCCTATCGTGGCTCAACTATAGCGCCTGGGTCCACTGGACTGGCATGGGCATTGCATAGACCTACTGGAATCGGCACGCAGTGTCGAAAATTCGTCATTGGGGTGATCGCATGCAAAGCTTTGATTGGGGCCAGTTTATCGCCAGCACTTTTTCAGTGCTGATTTTGCTGGCGGGCGCTTTGTGGTGGGTGCGACGCAACCGGAGTTTGATGGGGGTGGAGACTGGCAACCGCCGCATTCAAATTGTGGAGGCCATGCCACTGAGCCTCAAGCACAAAATGGTTTTGCTCAAAATCGACAACCAAATGGTGCTAGCGTCCGTGTCCCCGGCAGAGGTGAAAACCCTGCATGCGTGGTCAGCAGGGGAACACCATGCGGGTTAATTGGATCCTGATCCGCCGGGCGCTCTATATCGTTCTGGCCTTACTCTTATTTTCTTTGGTCTTCATGCCAGGCATGGCACAAGCCCAGGGCATACCCCTGGTCAACGTGACCGGCGGCAAGAATGGCCAGCAGTACAGCATGACCTTGCAGTTGCTGGGTCTGATGACGGTACTCACGCTCTTGCCGTCATTGCTGCTGATGATGACGTCTTTTGTGCGGATCATCATCGTTCTCTCCTTGTTGCGGCAAGCGCTCGGCACGCAACAAACCCCGCCCAACACCGTGCTGGTGGGACTCGCCCTGTTCCTCACGTTTTTCATCATGTCGCCGGTTTTTGAAACCATTTACCGCGATGCCGTGGGCCCGTACATGAACGGACGCATGGATTTTGATGCGGCCCTGATCAAGGCCGAAGCCCCTATCCGTGAATTCATGACCAAACAAACGCGTGAAGATGACATCGCGATGTTCATGCAAATCGCCAACCGGCAAGAGTTGCGTGATGCGACGCAGGTGCCATTGACCACCCTGATTCCGGCCTTCATCACCAGTGAAATCAAGTCCGCTTTCACGATTGGTTTTCTGATCTATATCCCCTTTGTGGTGATTGATCTCATTGTCTCTAGCGTTCTCATGTCCATGGGCATGATGATGCTCTCGCCCATGATCATCTCCATGCCCATCAAACTCATGCTCTTTGTGTTGATTGATGGCTGGACCTTGCTCATGGCCTCACTGTCCAATAGTTTTGTTTTCTAGGGGAAAAAAATGGATGCATCAATGGTGGTCGATCTGGCACGCCAGGCTTTATGGATGACGATGTTGATCTCAGCGCCCCTGTTGGTCACCGGTCTGGTGATCGGTGTGGTGGTCGGGGTTTTCCAAGCGGCAACCTCGATCAACGAACAGACCTTGAGCTTTATCCCCAAACTCATGGCCATCGGCTTGGTCATGGCGATCTCAGGGGGGTGGATGATCAATACGATGGTCGATTACACGCGATCGATTTTCACGCGAATTCCGAGTTTGTTTGTCTAACCCATGAACCTCTCGCTGATCGACATCGTTGACCGGTTCACCATGGTCATTTGGCCGATGCTTCGCATCTCGGCCTTTTTGGCCTTTACCTCGATGTTTTCGATCCGCGCCGTTAATTTGCGCATCCGCATCAGTTTGTCGTTTGCCCTGGCGCTTTTTGTGACTTTGCAAATGCCCTTTCCGCGCATCGACCCTGTCACGGGGGATGGCCTGCAGGAAATCGCGCGCCAAATCCTGATTGGTTTTTCCATGGGCTTGGTGTTTCAAGTCGCCTCTGCCGCGTTGGTGCTGGCGGGACAAAACATCTCCAACTCCATGGGCTTGTCCATGGCCAACATGATCGATCCCAATATGGGCAGTGTTCCGGTGATCTCGCAGTTCATCAACCTCCTCGGAATACTCGTTTTTCTGGGTCTGGGCGGACACTTGATCGTGTTTGGACTTTTGCTGGAATCATTCCGACTCCTCCCCATTGGCAAACCATTTTTCTCGCAAGACATGCTCGGCGCCATCCTTAATTGGAGCGCAATGATGTTTTTGGGGGGATTGCTGATCGGTTTGCCGGTGATCATGATTCTCTTGTTCATCAACATTGGACTTGGCTTCGTCTCCCGAGCCGCCCCCACCTTGAACATTTTCACCTTGGGTTTTCCGGCCCTGATTCTGGGCGGCTTTCTGGTGTTGATGATTTCCATGGGCAACGATGTGGCGCGCATCCAATGGGTTTGGACGCAATCCTTCATGGTCTTGCAAAAATTGATCGGAGGCTGACGTGTCAGATTCCGAAGACCGCACCGAAGAACCGACCTCGCAACGTCTCAATAAGGCGCGCGAGGAGGGGCAGATTCCCCGCTCCCAGGAGATCGCGCCAGCCATCATGATGGTGGTTGCCACGTTGTTTTTCTGGCTCGGAGGGCAGTTCTTCTTCAATCGAGTGGAAACCCTCTTTCGCAGCCAGCTCCAATTCGACCGCAAAATTTACGACAGACCGGAGCTGCTACCCGCCATCTTTGCCCAATCCATCCTGGACGGATTAATTCTGGCGTTGCCGTTGATGGCTTTACTCATGATCATCGCGGCCATCTCGACGGTTCTCTCCGGTGGTTTGCTATTCGAACCAAAGCTCGCCTTACCTAAATTCAGCAAGCTCGATCCGATGGCGGGCCTCAAGCGCATGTTCGGCATGGATGCCCTCATCAACTTGGGCAAGGCGCTCGTCAAATTCATCCTGGTGGGTGCCATCTTGGTGATTTCGACCATGAACCATCTGGAGGAGCTCACCAATTTGTCGCAAATGGACCTTTCAACGGCCGTGGCACATGCGGGAACCATCATCGTCGAGGCTTGTTTTTGGTTGAGCTTGGGGTTGATCATCGTGGCCTTGTTCGATGTGCCGCTTCAGCACTATCAAGTCCACAAGAAGCTCAAAATGACCAAACAAGAGGTCAAGGATGAGATGAAAAACGCCGAAGGTAACCCGGAGGTCAAAGGCCAGATTCGGCGCCGTCAGCGTGAAATCCTCAACAACAAGATGATGGCCAAGGTCAAAGACGCCGATGTGGTCATCACCAACCCAACCCACTTTTCGGTGGCACTCTCCTACGACCCCACCGGCGATGGCGCCCCCCTGTTGGTCGCCAAGGGTGAGGACATGATGGCCATGCGCATTCGAGAGGAAGCCAAGACCCACGGCGTCTACTTATTTGAGGCCCCGATGCTCGCCCGAGCCTTATACTTCACCACCAAGCTAGACCACCCCATCCCGGAGGCGCTCTACCACGCGGTGGCCCAGGTGATCGCCTATGTGTTTAGCTTGAACCAGTCTTATGGCCGTGGCCAAGAGGTGTTGAAACCGGACCCCACCGTGCCTGACGAAATGAAGTTTGATGCCAACGGCGCACGCCTGACAGAATGAGCCAAAGGTAACCCGCATGACCGACATCTACCAGACGCCCGGCGATCGACTGCGCTTTGAGATCATTCTCAAAGCCTTGGTCGAAGACGGCACGAACTTGGCAGTTTTGAGCGAGCATGACCTGGTTTTGGATTACTACGCCAGCCTGATTGACCAACGCTTGCGCGACATGGGGCAGGACCAAGTTGAATTCTGTTTTTCCACCAACTCCGAGAAGTTGGTGCAAAAGTTCAACGACATCCTCTCACAGCTGACGATCGACCAAGCGCTTGAAAAAGACCGCAAACACGTCCCACGTCGCTACATGATCTTCCGCGACTCGATCCTCATGCAGGATTTTGAGCTCCAACTGCTGGCGCGCCTGGTCAATGGTTTCCCCGCGGGAAATATTTGCGTCATCCTGCTCATCAACAGCATGGGGAGCAATCGGGATAAGTTGGATGCGTTTGGACGCACCCTCTTGCAGTGGGAAGTGGAGACTGTGGCGGGAGAGCCCAAGCGGCCCCTTGAAGATTGGGTGGCTGAACCCGAACCCGAAGCCGAGCCCGCTGACCCCGCCGCCTTGCTCCAAGCGGTCAAGCCCAGCTGGCGAATTCCGGAGGCTGGCGCAGAGGCGGCGGCCCCGGCCGCGACGATTCCCGGTGATACCGACTCCCGCGTGGAGCCGGTGATGACGTCCACCGAGACGCCGCTTGCGCCCCCGGCCTCCACCACCCTCCATCTTCCCCCCAAGAAGCCATTCCCATGGGGATGGCTCTTCGCCGGTGTGTTCATTTTGAGCGTCGCCTTTCTGGCGACGCTCTATGCCGACACCCTGGAAGAGGAATTCGAGGCCTTCCGCAAGTACCTCTTGCGTGGCACTCCGGCGGCCGCCACGGCGGTTGATCCCATCGCGCCTGCAGCCTCGCAGGCCGCGAGCGAAGCCGCCGAGCCCGTGGCCCAAGCTTCTGACGCGGCGGCGGCCCCCGCCACCGTGGCGTCCGCCCCTGCGGCCCTGTCTGCGCCTGCGGGTGAGACAGCCTCAGCCGCGACGCCGGCTGTGGCCCAAGTCCCTCTCGCACCGCCCGCTTCACCGCCCCCTGTGGTGGTCTCCAGCCGCGACGCGCGTGAGACCCCCCCGCCACCCAGCCCGCCCCCGGCGCAGGAACGCGCTAAAGAAGATCGGCTTACAGACGAAACTTGGATAGAGCAGTTGCCGGCCGAAGGATTCGTGGTTCAACTCGCCGCCTTTGACAGCCTCGATGAAATCGTGGCTTTTCAGCGCACCGATCCGGTGCTACAAAAGGCGCGCGTCTTGCGACTCCGCAAGAAGGACAGTGGCAAACGCTATTTTGTGTTGATCGCAGGCCCTTGGTCCGACAAAGCGAAGGCCGAGGCAGGCATGCAAACCCACCCCCTGCTGGCTCGGGGATGGCTGCGCAGCGTCAAATCGCTCAAAGCACAGCTCTGACGAAGAGGATTGGGAGAAGTAGTACATCATGTCTGAAGTGACGCCCACACCAAAATCCCCCGGAGAAGGGAAGACCACCGACCCCAAAGGGGCGGGGGCGTCGTTTGCGCTGGACAAGCCCGAAGCCATCCCGCGCCTGCATGTCCCCGATTTGCCGGAGGACGCCACGAGCGTTCCGCCCGAAGCGGTGCGCCCGGTTGAACCCGCAGCGCCGGCCCCCACTGCGGCCACACCAGTTTCACCAGTTGCACCAGCTGTACCAGTCGCACCAGTCGCACCAGCCGCACCAGCCGCACCAGCCGCGCCGGTCGCGCCGGTCGCACCAGCCGCAGTAGCCCCGAACACCCCATCCACGCCCTCCGCACCCCCGGCGTCCGAGCCTGTCGAGCCCGAGGCTCAGACACCTGCGGCGCCTGTCGCCGCACCCGAGCCAGCCGCAGCATCGGCGGCCACGACACCTCCCGCAGAGGCTGTGCCCGTTGCCCCGGCGCCCGTACCTCAGGCCGAGGTAGAGCCTGAGCCTGAGCCAGAGCCTGAGCCTGAGCCAACGACCCAGTCGTCAGCGCATCCTCAAAACCGACCCGAACCCCCGCCGCAGGCCGCGCTTGCGCCCGAGCCCGAGCCAGAGCCAGAGCCAGAGCCAGAGCCAGAGCCAGAGCCAGAGCCCCCGACTCTCGAAGTGGTCGAGGCGGTCGCTCCTGCACCAACACCGGCGCCCGTCGCACCAGCACCCCCACCCGTGCGC
>Ga0255182_1000715_pt1 | contig 19951 bp, 16 predicted proteins | sample Atl_UVDOM_RepA_8_FD_188420 | JGI IMG/M metagenome (GOLD analysis project Ga0255182, IMG submission 188420) | Freshwater microbial communities from Altamaha River, Georgia, United States - Atl_UVDOM_RepA_8d | ecosystem: Environmental > Aquatic > Freshwater > River | place: USA: Georgia...
CCAGGCTTTTCGCTGCCATTCGGCCATTTTTCTAAAATAGGGGTAGCCCAAAAACCATTCGTCGCCACCAATGCCGGAAAGCGCCATTTTAAAACCAGCGGCTTGGGTATAGTTTGATACGACGTAGGTATTGAGACCATCGCCACTAGGGTGGTCTGTTGCGGCGAGTCCTGCTGGCAATAGATCCAAAAAATCTTGGGGTTTCAGTCTGATTTCAAGGTGCTGCGTTTGGTAACGTTTGGCTACCTCAGCGGCAATATGATGTTCTGAGTACTGACTTTCGTCAAAAGACACAGTAAAGGTATGTAGGTCTTTGCCGAGGTGTTGGGCTGCCAGGGCGGTAATAATGCTTGAATCCACGCCGCCCGAGAGGAAGGCCGCGAAGGGCACATCGGCCACCAGCCGTTTTTCCACGGCGCTTCTGACCTTTTCTTTAACTTCTATCAAAGCCTCTTCCCTACTGGGCTGAATGCCCACATATGGATTGGCTTGTAGATAAGAACCTACTTCCAAAACCTCGCTATTCTTCAAAAGCATGAAATGCCCAGGGGCCAGCTCTTCGATACCCTCAATGAGGCACCCACCCGGAATGGTTTGCCAAAACAACCAATTACTGAGTTGCTGTTTGCTTACAGTTCTGAGTTCCGGATGCATTTGCAGCAATACCCTCACCTCACTGGCAAAACTCAACACACCGGCTTGCTGATGCAAGTAAAGAGGTTTCTTGCCAAATCGGTCTCTTGCCAGCAGTAATTCTTGGGTTTGGGTATCGTAGAAGGCAAAGGCAAACATGCCGTCTAGTTCATGAAGGCGATTCTGACCATGTTGAATCAGCCAATGCAGCAATACTTCGGTGTCTGAGGTTGTTTGCCACTCAACGCCGAGTGTAGCCTTTAAAGCTTGGTAATTATAAATCTCCCCATTAAAAACCAACACATACCTACCCGTAGGGTCAGTAAAAGGCTGATTCGCCCGCGCATCGGTATCGATGATACTCAGGCGACTATGAAGCAACAAACCAGACTCACCCTGCCACAAGGCTTGGGCATCGGGACCCCGATGCGCCAAGGCGGTCAGAACAGCTTGCTGGTTAAAGGATTGGTAAGAAGTGGAGAAATGACCGGCTATGCCGCACATGGAGTTTTAAATTGAATTACCTTTTATTTTAACTTTTTCAGCTGTATCAATTCTCTGTTTGATAAATTCTAGATCTTTGATATAAATTTTATTGCAGCCATTATTAAAACCTTCGGTTAGTTGTCGACTAAATGGCTCGTAGAGGTATGGCTTAAATCCAGAATTCAAGAGTATTTCCTTAACAACTTTAGTATCTGATTCTATTATTATAGCTTTCACATAATCGTTAGTTAGGGTATTTTGACCACCCCGAACTACATTTTCATCAAATCCTTCTGCATCAATCTTGATAAGGTTAGGAAGTACTTGATTGTATCGACAATAAGCATCCAAAGAAGTGACATTTACTTTTATTTTTGGACCAACATACTCTGAGTCAACAATCTGATTCATTGTATCACGATCAGAAGTAAACCAAAGTGAATCTTTTTTGTCTCCAAGTGCAAGCATTTCAATTTTCCAGGATGTTAAACTTCCATTTAATTCCTTGTTTCTTTTTATTAATTCTACCGTTGACGGCAAGGGTTCGAAAGAAATGGTTTGAGCTCCTATGTGGGTATTGGATAGTATTGAATAGCTTCCTGCATTTGAGCCAATATCGAAAAAGTAATCCTCCGGTCTTAGGAAGTGTAATAAGAACATCATATCCTCAAACTCATGCAAACCGCTATATAAATTCCCTGTTAAACCAGTTCGACCTTTTTTTACATAAAATTTTGAACGTTCAGTGTATTGAACTTTCAGTTCTTTAGGATTTGCAATACGGAGTTTAACTTGCCAAAAAAGAAATATAATTATTGATTTAAGTTTGTTTCTCCTGTTAAGAGGATGCTTGATTAACGGTAAAATTATACTGCTAATAATTTTCATAGACTATTTTTGGGAAGCTAAATTGAGATGCAGCAATTTGGCATTTTCTTTATTACTTCTCTTCTCTACATGACCGGTCAAATAAGTGTTTAAAAATTTAAAAATAAAAATATCACAAACAAAATAAACCACTACATAATTTCTTAAAATTCCTAAAAAGTATGTAAGGTCTGACTCAAATGTTCCAATATTTGTGACAATGGCAATCAACATGGAAATATTAAAAATTGGATTATAATTTTTATTGGTAAAAATTCGTTTGCAAAATAAACCTAAGGCCATAAACAGAAAAATTAATGGTATTATCATCCCTGCAAAACCAAATTCAATATAAAAGTCAGCGAAAAAACCTAAGGATATGGAGGTGCCCATTTCAGCTGTTGCGACCTCACGACCTGTATATTTTGCTGTTTTCAGAGACGGATCAAGAATTTTCTTATTAGGATTTAGAAATCTGGGCGTTGTAATAAATTCAAGAGCATCCAATATAATTCTGCCATTTTCATGCGGCAAAATACTAGGTACATTCTGGACAACCGTGTGATATTCCTCGAGATACTGAGCACGACCAAAGAAATTAATTACTCCTAAATTAAATTCCTCTATTCCAAAATGACTGAATTGATCAATAATATAATTAGCTGCCACAGCATTTTCAACATTTACTGATTGGCCATTTTCTCCATCACGCAATAACGCTCGATAATCACCCTTCACATAACTCCAAAAAGTCATAGTATAAATTGCAAAGAAAAATAACGGAACAATTAATCTTAGGCTTTTAAAGGACAAGCCTTTACTAATTGTTGTTGTTAAGGAAACAATAATAAAATAGATGATAATATTTTTGAAACTGCTAAAATAGGATATAAAACCCAATAAAAACTCAAAAAATAATATTCCAAAAATTATCAGCCTATTTGATTTCAGTACTAGTAAATGAAACACAAAAAGTATTAATGCCAAATCTTTTAAACTTGCTAATGCCATGAAAAATTGCTGTAAACTAGAGTTTTCCACTGAAAGTAAAGACAGTATTGGAAAAATAAAGGACATTACAAAATAGAAAATAAGTAAATTCCTAAATTTAATTTTAAAAATGTCACTTAATATTGATTCTCTATTAATTTTTGTTCTGTTTCTGAAGACTAGATAAAATGAAATAATTGCGATCAGCAAATGAATAATAGATATTAGCTCCAATTCTTTAATTACTTCAAAATTGAATTTCCTTAAGACAAGTTCATCTTTAGTTAAATCTAAAAAAATTAAAGTCATAACAATTTGGATAAAAAATAATCCGAAGTAAAACTGTATAGAGAAAGGGATATTACGTTTTTTCGCAAACGAGAGAAATAAAGCTATTGATAGAAAAGAAAATATAATCTCTATTGGAAAATTGGAGAATAAAGAATAAACAAATCCAAATAAAATAACGAATCTACTATTCATTGTATTTACTAAATAACTTTTCAATAGAATTAGAAAACCTATCTTTACTAAAACTTAAACTAACATGTTTTTTTCCTTTTGAACCCATTTCAATTCTTAACGACTCATTCTCTGAAAGTATTTTTAATTTTTCCGAAAATCCTTCTAAATCATTTGAAGACACAAGAAAACCAGTCTCATTATCGAGAATTATTTCTTTTAATCCCCCAGAATTTGAGGCTACCACAGGTATTCCAAAAGCACTAGCCTCACATGCAACTAAGCCAAATGGCTCTGCAAACAATGTAGGCACACATAATATATCAATTTCGGAATAAATTTCCGAAAGGTTTTTTGAAAAAGGCCTCCAACTTACTACATTTCCCAAACCACACGAGTCCTGAAATTCAAGCAGTTCTTTTTTGAAATCATTTTCTGACTGGTTGCCCCGTACAATAAGTCTTATGTTTTTATTTGAATTGTATATTATATTAAACGCCTCAAAAAGAAGTTTATGTCCTTTGTGAGGAGCAATTTGACCAACAATACCAATATTAATTAAATTTCGTTCACTTTTATTTACTGAAAGTGAGGTGTCTACGCCATTATAAACTAAATTAATTTTATTTGCATCAACTCCAATTTTAATCAAGTCATCTTTAATGCTTATAGAAACGGCAATGTATTGAATTACCTTGCTATCTATTTTACGAATACAAAAATTGCTGATCTTGGACTGAGAATTAAACTCATGTACATGATAAATTACTTTTTTCTTGACAAATGGTGATAACAAAACTAATGGACGGTAGGAAGACGTATAATATAAATCATAATTATTCCTGGCAATATGATAAATAAAAATAAAAATTGCTTTTGGAAGATTCATAAGGGTATCAACAGTCCAAAACAATTTTCTTAAATGAAACCAGCCTAATTTATGAGTGGTATAGTTAATATTAATTTTGTTTAACTCCGATATAAAAGCACCATCATTCCAACCATTGACCATGCAATGGATTTGAAATTTAGTCTTCAAGAGTTTAAATACTTGTAAAGTGACAATTTCAGTTCCTCCAATGTAGGAACCCATGGTCAATGCAAGAATTTTTTTCACAGCTGAGATTTTACTTTCTTAATTATTTCAGTATAACTGAAGGTTTTCAAAAATTCAGTATTTTCATTTTTAAATCGCTCTTTATCAAATTGAATTATCCAAGAATCTAAGGTTGTGAAGTTAAGATTTTCTGAATTAAATAAATATCCATTTGAAGCATTTATGAGGTCAATAGCTCCACCACATTTATCAGAGGCTATTATTGGTGTTCCTGAGGCTAACGCTTCATTCATTACCAAACCCCAGGTTTCTCCAGGGCCTGTAGAGGGTAAAATTAATGCATCAGCCATACGATAAACAACTGGCATCTTTGACTGGTTCTGAAAAGGTAAAAACAGTAGGTTTTTTGGAGCATTGTTCTTCAAATCCTTTTCAAGTTGTCCGTTCCCTACCATAATACCTATTATATCTTTACCCGCTTGCTCAATTAATTTTCGGAATATAAACGGATTTTTCTTTTCTTCAAATTTTCCAACAAAAATTAACACCTTACTTGAACCATCAATACCTAATTCCTCTCGCCATTTCCTTGCTTCTTCAGAAAACTTTCCTTTTGGATCAGCAAACCTGTCGTTATCGATAGCATGCGGTGCATAAACAAGTTGATTTTCTTTTAGCCCGTGTGCTTTAAAATAGGCTTTATTATTCGTGCCAACATAAAATGCTTTGTCTACATTACTATATACCCATTTTAGAAAAATACGACGAAAAATTTTCTTTAGCGAAAAACCTTTGGGTTCATCCAATTGAGTAGAGTCACCTCTAAACCAAACAGGCACCTTTCCTTTGAAATGCCGCATAACTTTTAGATGGCTATCAAAAGACCAACCCCAAACCCAAACTATGTCTGCCCCCCAATCTTCAATTTCTTTAATTAATTCAGGATTGATAATTCCCTTAAAATGATGCGAACCCGGCTTTTTAGATGTATTTTTCAGAAATTTATAATTGTAGCCGTCAAGAAGTGGAATATCCCAATCAATCACTTTTCCAAAATCCGGGTCGTATTTTGGGCCCAAATCAGCATCACCCCAAGTGTAAAAAACCATCAAATCAATCTCAGGTTCCTTTGCAAATAAAGCACAAAGGGGTGCATTGTATTGGATGGGGTGAGAAGAAATGATTGCTAATTTCTTCAGATTAAAGCTGATTTAAAAATTCTACAAGTTTTGAAGTAACCGATTTGGCAGAGTAGGCTTCAAAAAGTATTTGGTTGATTTGAACTGCATTGTATTGAGAAGCAAATTCGCGGAAACTCTTGATTTTGTTGGTAAATTCTAATTTAACCAAAGAAACATCCTCCTCCCCCTTGAACGTAAGACACTGGCCGGCGTTTGAATCGGTTACAATTTGTGATGCAGTAGAAGCTTCATGGAGTACAGCAAAAATTGGTTTTTCGCTAAGAACCGCTTGATATGTTTTGGATGGTGTATAGTGGGGCTCTGTGCTTCCTAAAATGAAAGCAGCGTTCGCTTGTTCTAAATGCACGAGAACATCAAGGTAAGGTATTCGTTTTGGATATTCAAAAACGATGGTATTCCATAGACCATATTTTTCCGCATATGACTTGATATTGAACGATTCTGGATCATTTGTTAGTTTTCCCGTTCCAATAAAATGAAATTCTATATCTGTAAAAAATGCTTTATTTTGTTGCATTGATTGAAAAATTGCCTCCAAAATACTGTATGCTTTTGGCAACATGGCTCCCGCATAAACAAATTTAAACTTCTCGTTTTTCTTGAATAAATAAGGCTTTATTTTGAGTTTGGAGAGTTTTTCGTGATCCGTCTTTTCTCCACCGTAAGGCATAGCCCCAAATTGTGCTTGATTCCGTAAATAAGGATTTCGTTCAATGACCCCTTGATAATAACCTTCAGCGACGCCGGTAATGATGTCTGCCGTCCGAACTGCCTTTGGCTCAAGCAGCTTTGCTAGTTTGGTGCTAAAATAGTGTCTTGAAAAAAATTGTTCAGAACCCGGAAAGTGATGTACCCATGGGTCAATATAATCGATGCCGTATTTCACGCCAGTTTTACGTTTCAAATAAGGGCCAATAAGTGATACATAAAAGGAGGGTATTGGGATGTACACAAAATCTATGTTCTCACTTTTTACTAATTCAAGTGCTTTTTTTCTTAATTGAAAAAACGCTCTTAAGCCTATGTCTCCAACAAGCCGAGGCTCAGTAACAGGAAATGCACTTACTTTTTCGATTCGTTGATTTTTTGGCAAAAGTGCCGCCAAATCCCAATCGAGCGCTTCCTCATAATATTTTTCGTCTACCACAAGAATAATTGGTTCCCAACCAAAAGTTGGTAAGTGCAAAGAAAATAGACGACTCCTATGAACTGCTGCTAAATTTGACGGTGGATAATGTGGCGTTATAATTAGGATTTTTTTCATTACAATTTTACATCCAAATTTCCCTCAATTTACGGGACTCATTTTCCCAATTTACCGTTTCGTTCAACAATCTCCGCTCACCTAAACTATTTCTTATTTGTTCTTTTCTTTGAATCAGTTCTTCTATTTGCAGTGTAGATTGTTTTTTATCATCTAATAGAACTTCCCCATATGATGAAAATTCCTTTATAAACTCCTTTTGCGCACTAGTTGGAGAAGCTAAGATATAGATTCCCGATTGTAGATACGACCATATTTTGTTGGTCAAACATATATCACGATTGTAATCAGATGTTTTCGTTTCTAATGCCAAACCAATATCAAAATTTGATAAAATACAATGTAATTCATGCTGCGCCATTGGTTGCTCTATCCGGATGTAATTCCGATAAGTAATTTCTTTTTGAAAAAATTCTTCGCGAACATTACCAATAAGCGTCAAAGAAATTTCATTCTTGAATTCGTCAAAAATGGATAATATTGATTCTAGGCCTCTTGAGTAATCGACATTTTGTGAAAACCAAACAAAATTCAACTTTCGTTGATCTAATGCGTAATTGGTACTTGTAAAAAACTCATCTTTTGAAAATACATTGTCTATTAGAGTAGAATAATTTAGAGTTGAATTGGATTCAAGCATATCCGAATTAACCTGCTCTAAAATTAATTTTGATGCAAAAGAAACGTACTTTGCATTTGGTAAGACTAGTCGCATCAAATTTTTCATTCTTTCTGACTTTCTGCCGTCAAGCGTTTCGCCAGGGTGATAATCCTCTACGTCAATAGCAAATTCTGACTTAAACCGCTTCGCAAAAAGCATGGCTGGGTAAAAGCTTCCTGGATTATGAGCAATGATTAAATCTGGTTTATTTTTTATGTGTCCGAAGTATCCTTGAATCAAAAATGCTCTTTTATTCACTGAAGTTGATAGCCAACTCATGGGTAGAAAAGGAATAGGTATCAAAGAAAATAATTTTTCTAGTAGCGATGAGATCAGCCAAGGAAGAAAAGGGTTACTTCCTGCTTCAATTTCAACAAAATTGACATTAGGAAGGCTACTTTTTATCTGTTGAGTATAAGAATGAGACCAATTATTTAAATTGAATTGAATTACATCAATATTTAATTTTAACGACGATGCAAAACGTAATTCCTTGACCAATCTTGGATTGGTTGCAAGGTTGGAGGTTGTAATGAATAATAGTCTCAATTTTTTAAAATTGATTCATACAATTGCTTGTATTTTACTGCTATCATTCGAAAATTGAAAGTCGTATTTTTTGAGCTCTGTAGTTTATTTAATAACCCTTCCTCATGAATCAAACGTGTTATCTGCTGTTTCAATGATTTTACGTCATTAAATTTAAAAATCAAACCGTTTTGTTCATGCTTTATTTGTTCGAGATTACCGTATACACCACTTGCTATCACAGGAATTCCCACATGAAATGCCTCTTGAATAACAAGTGGGCTCATTTCTGAAAATGTGGAGCACAAACACAATATATCATTCTCATGCATTGTTTGAGCAACTCTGTCTTGCGGTATTCCGCCTCTCCAAAATACATTTGTTCTATTTTTCGTTCTCTGTTTTAAATCTGCTTCATAATTAATGTCGTCTGCTGTTCCATATATTGATAACTGTAGCTTTGACTCCTCTATATCATTAATTGCATCAATTAGAAGATGTAATCCCTTATAACGACTTACTCTGCCTAAATACAAAAGTTTTAATGGCTCCTCTTGATTTCTTACACGTTTCGCATCAAGAGAAAGTGATTTTGGAAGACCTTGCTTAATTAATGCTATTTTCTTGTTTTCAACTCCATTTTCAATAAGAATATTTTGATACCATTCTGTAATGGCAATGACTTGATCACATTGAGATATCAAATCCTCAAAATCTGACTTTAATTTAGCGACGATTTGGACCGATCCTAAAGCAGTCCCCATTTTAGTTATCCATTTTGTTGTATCAATTGAATTGTTATACAGGAGCAAAGACGCATTGGTTAAATAGGGAGCTAACAATGAATATCCTTTTTGTTCAAGATAACAATACGTGCATTTTTTGAGATTTATTTTTCCATCGCAAAGTTCTTTACCTTTATATACTAGAGTTCCTGTTTTACAAGAATAACCAGACAAATGGAAGGTCATTACTACTTTGGCACCGCTTGCTTTGGCCTCTTTAACATGGTTCAACGTTATCCCATTACTACCAGCTAATTCATGAAAATGAATAATATCAGGCTGCTCAAGTTTTAGAAACCTAGTAAAGTTCTTTAAACCATCCGGTTGTCTGAATCCCATTGCAAGAGATCGGTCCACCACCGATGGTTCGGCATATTGATGTACAACTAATCCATCGTAAATATAATCAACCGAATCATTTTTCCCATAGTTCGGTATCATCACTTTAACATCAATTCCCTTCTGCTGCAACTGTTTGCTCAATGCCCAAGTATACACCTCAGTACCGGCTGTTTGCTGTGGAAGAAAATGATTAAGAACCTGTAGAACTTTCAATTTATTTAAAACAAAATCTTTAGATCACTTATTGAAAATCCAACTCGTCTGTAGAAACCAAAGAATTCTGAAATCGAACGCTGCTGAATTAAATATTTTAAAGTATTCAATAAAAATCTCCTAGCATTATTTTTCAAAATGATATTTTTCTCATTCGTTTTCAAAATTGTATCTGACCTGGAAATAAAGTCTTTTAAATACATGAAATTATTTACTATGTAGGATTTTTGATTATTACGTTCTTGGCCCGTGTGGATTCGGTAAAAAAGAAAATGGTATCCAAAATACAGAGTTTTTGAATTGGATGCGGCAATTAGGTTATAGAACATATCATTTGCCGGACCATAAAGCACAGGAAACCCGCCTATTTTAGTAAAAAACTCCTTTCTAATTACAGAGCCTCCAGGCCCTCTAATTAAAGTTGGCTTTTTAAAAAAATGTTCTTTAATAGATACCACTGGATCTTTTATTAGATAATAATTTTGAACCATATTTAATTGACTTACTTCAGAATCAATAATACCAAAACTAACCTCTGGGTAATGCATAAATCCTTCAACTATATATTTCATTGAGTCTGGAAATAATTTATCGTCAGAATCGACTGACATTAACAATTCCCCTTGAGCATAACTTGCTGCCCTATTTCGATTAGGATAATCTCCCAGATTCTCTGTGTTGATGTGTAGTCTAATTCTTTGGTCTTTATCTGCATAAGCCTTTGCGATCTCAACAGTTTTATCGGTCGAGCAATCATCTACAATTATCAATTCAAAATCTTCAAATGTTGAAGCCAATACACTTTCAATTGCCTCAGCAATATAATTCTCACGGTTATAAGCCGTCATAAGCACACTTACCAAAACAGGTTGATTCATATAGACATTATTTGGTTTACCGCAATACGATTGTTTCCCTAGCGGTTAATAAATGAGAATTTGTTTACTTTCCCAGAAATCATACTTCATTAGGATTACAAGTACCCAACAAAATAGCGTCTCTGCAAACTTGGAAATTAAAATAATCAGCATGATTTCAATTAGGAGTAAGGACGCGTGTTATTCTTAATACAGTTAATAAAATTTCACTCGTTGAAGTTCTTAAATTTTGAAAAACCACTTTTGACGTTATGAAAATATGTATGATGAACTTCTAATTAGTTTTAGGCTATTTTGACATTTTTCTAAAATTTTTCCGGATACTAAGACATTCTCTAATTGTCTCAGTTATAACATTAGGAATCCATCGTGAATCAAGTCTGCTGCCGTAGATTTTCCTTGCAAACCTATGTTTTTCCGACTTTCTCAAGTTCTTCAATTGAAGCTCAATTTTTTGGCAATTTATATATGGATCAAAATGCTTATTGGAGTAATTCAACGACTGATTTGATAATCTTTTTAATTCAGAGACATTTGTAAATAAATTTTCAACATGAAAAGCATAAGACTCTGGGTCGTTATTCAGCACCCGGAATCCTGTATTATTGTTAATTATTATCTCTTGTACGCCACCTTGAATATCATTTACAAGTGGAACTAACCCTGCTTTCATCGCCTCAATAACAGAAATTGGCATTCCCTCTGCCTTCGAAGGCAAAATGAAAATCTGTGATCGGCTTAATAGATTTTTCAAATCTTTTTGAGTAAGTTCACCATGAAAATGAATATTAGTCCCAACTGGCCATATCTTTTGCAATATCTCATCTTTCGAACCTACACCCGCAATGTGCCATTCAACAATTACCCCTCTTGATCTTAATATATTTTCAATTGATGGTAAAATTTGGTAACCTTTTTCCTCTTCACATCTTCCAGCAAATACAATCGTACCTATTTTTTTTTCGTATTTACTATCATTGGTTGGAACGGGAAAAGGAAAATATTGAATATCATTAACCCTATGAGGAATCCTCGAATGTAATTCCTTTGATATTTGTTTTGCTACAGTAATATACTGATCCACCCACATACTATGTTTGACAGCTAACTCATAATAATAGGTGTATGCCCCATGCACAAAATGCACCACCGGATTTTGTAATCCTAAATTACTCACCATCCCCAACTCTAACCAATCATGTGCTACAATTACCGCCTTTTCATCCGGTAATAATTTTGCTAACTGTCGGCAGGTATAATAAAAATTCCAATTCGCTTTGAAGTAAAATATCTGCTCAGTTACTGCCCCTTCCAATTTTGGTAGTTTAAAATCAGATCTTTGCTCAAGATTAATGGTATAAATGACATGATTCTCAATTTCAGGATCCTGACTGTATGCCAGCAGATTTCGTACAACTGACAGCACACCACCACCGGCTCCATTATGAAAGTGAAAAACTTTTTTCATTATAAACTATATCATGTTACCTTCGCGATAAGTTTTTCGGAAAAAAATTGGAAAAAATTATTTTCGATAGTATTCTAAATCTGAACTTAAGATTGTCATTTAATCCAAAAAAACCCAAAGGAAAGATTGCAACTTTTAAATCCGACCATTCGGGGCGACCATAAATCACACAGAAAAATTCTGAACAAAGATTTTTTTGAAATGATTTTATTGCACCGTGTACAGACTTATCTTTCCTTTCATCAAGAATTTTGGTTAACCTATGTAAAAAAGATAGTCTTGAAAGAATTACATTATATCGTGTTCCTATTTTGTCCCTGCAGCCAATTCTATAGGTATCTAGAGCAAAATTTCTGACGTTTCTCCAACTAATGTCATTGGCTATCGAGATTTGACTTTTCTGCTGAGTTACTGAAATTTGACCATCGTGCACTCTATATTTTAGTAAGACTTGAGGTAAATTATAAATTTTTCCTACGCGTGATACCCTTGACCAAAGATCATAGTCTTCAGCATGCGTGAACCTTATATCAAATGACAATCGATAAAGTTTAAAAAAATTATTACGAAACATAACAGTAGGATGCGCAATAGGATTTCTATAAAGCAATTCAAGTTCAATTTCATTTGTAAGCATTGGCAAACGGACGATTTTATCCGTCCCTATAATACTATAATTAGAACCACATAATACTATATCATTACACTTTTCCAGGAATTCAAATTGAATTTCTAATCTCCTACTTAAGCTGATATCATCACTATCCATCCTTGCAATATACTCTCCCTTAGCAAGCGAAATCGCATAATTCAACCCATAAACTATCCCTCTATTTACCTCATTCTCAATTAATATTATTCTATTATCCGAATAAGATTTAATTATCTCATTACTTCCATCCGTTGATGCATCATCAATTATTATAAATTCAAAATCAGTAAATGTTTGATTAAGGATGCTATCAATAGCTTCACGGAGATACTGTGCAGTATTGTATACTGGCATGATAACAGAAATAGCTGGGCTATTACTCATATTAAATTCGAATCCAACTTTTTGGTATTAATTCTGTTGTAGTTTTATTTAATATTTCGTCCTGATACCATTTTTTTGGTGCTATAATGTTTTTTGTAGGGTTATTATTCAGGTACGCACCCCACCAACTATATGTGCTATTTGCAATTATGTTATGCTTACATTTTGACATGTAATGTAAATCCAACCATGATGGTTTATGAATGTTACTTTCGATTAGCACTGATTCAGGAATGACTGGTAAAATTTCCTTTTTAACCCAATCCGTATCCTCAGAAAAAATGAAGTATTTTGGAGAATTAATTTTCAAGTTCATATGACTAATCGCACTTTGATAATATTCAGCAGAACAAACACCGTGATATTTTAATACTTCAGATTTTAGGTAATCACCCCTTCTGACGTGGATTGCTACGGATTCGACGTTTGTAAATTCAGAAACTTGTAATAGAATCTCTTCCGTCATTAATTCCTCTTTTACCTTAAATATTTCATTTATTTCCCTCTTCAAAATACTGAAATACATTTCACTTTGAAAGTACCCATTTAAAAGAAATAATCTGCCAATTATACGATCAAAAAAAAATGTTGAATTAAAATTTTCTTCATTAATAATCTTTGAAAACCTTTTGTATTGGAGATTATATTGAGAATCCATATGAAACCCCTGAAAACAATCTAATTCCAAATTTCTAGGTGTAAAAGTTATTGATTCTTCTCTGTTGTTTTTTAGAAAACTTAAATCAATTACTAATGAAAAATTATTCTTTTTGGAGAAAGCTAAAGCGGCTGCATATTGGAACATTTGATTTCCAAGTCCACCCTTGAGCTCTAATCTAGTTACAATTTTTCTCTTTTCTTTCGAGAATAAAAATTCCACAGCCATATTGACATCCAAAACTAGAATGCATTAGTAATTCATTAATTTCCAAATTTTCATGAAAGTCACCTTTGTCATCTACAATACTCAATGAAATCACTTCAAAGTATTCTTTTAGAATTGGAATCAAGTAACTCAATGCAAATACTCTGTGTGCATTGAATTCAACCCGTTGATTACCAATTGGAACTGAAAAATAGAAAATGCCTTTTGATTTTAATAACCTCGCAATATTCTTGATTGCCTTAAGATGACCATTTGCATCAATTGGGTCTCCATATCGGCCCAGTCCAAAGTGTTCTATCGCATGCAGAGAAGAAATTGAATCACAAAAATCATCCTCCAACATTTCATTCATCAAATCAATCTGCGTAAATATTATATTAGCAACTTTGGATTCTAATTTACGAATATCCAAAACTTCTATTTTTCTGAATACGGCAACATGAGCTATAAACCCATCAATTCTCGAGCCGATATCAACATGTCTGACAGGATTTGATTCAAGTATTTTCTTTGCAACGAATAAATCCTGATGAAAATAATGACCACCAATCACACCGGCATCATCAAATTTATCATCAAGTATAGGTCTTATTATAACATTTTTGAAATCAACATTTTCCTTATTTTGTAATAAAAATATTTTTAATTCTTGGCGAAACCATTTTGGTGGTCTATGCGCTATTTTTCTGTAAATATTTTTAGAAAAATTAATTGAATTTACTAGAAATCTCATAATCCATACTGTTTAAAATATTCGAATTCATTCTATCTACAATATTAGGTTCGCTATAAAAACCCAAATCTTCAAATTCAATGATAATATTCTCATCTATGTATTGAATATTTTCTTTCCCTCTACTAAGACCAATTACGAATCTATAGTTCCCAGATCGAAATATTATTTGGCTTTCTTTGAAAGTAAAAATGTATAACCCTGCGTCTAAATCTATTTGTTGCGTCCACGTGGTCCTAATTGACCTGTCATTTGTGTCAAGCATTCCCAATCCTACTACAAAATTTGTAATTGGTTCATTAATTTTTAATTCAACCCTAGCCGACCAACTTTTCCCAGTCTCTATTTTTGTAACAACTTGATTATCTTGATTCAAAAATTCTATCCCTAAAACATAAGCTGTTTTATTGCTATCGGCTTTAAATTTAAAATTACCAACGGAGCTCGAACACATATTAAGGTAGGCATTCATAACTTTTTGAATTGCCCCATGTTCGACTAAAGATCCATTATCTAGAAAAATCCCAGCATGACAAAATTGATTAACCGCAGCCATATTATGACTCACAAACAATACCGTTCTACCTTCTCCCTTACTGACTTCGCCCATTTTGCCTAAACACTTTTTCTGGAACTCGGCGTCGCCTACGGCTAGCACCTCATCTACGATGAGTATTTCACTTTCCAGGTGTGCAGCGACGGCGAAGGCCAGGCGGACGTACATGCCAGATGAATAGCGTTTGACGGGTGTGTCTATGTAGCGTTCGACGCCGGAGAAGTCGATGATTTCGTCCAGTTTGCGGTCAATTTCGCGTTTGCGCATGCCTAAAATTGCGCCGTTGAGGTAGATGTTTTCTCGGCCTGTGAGTTCGGGGTGGAAGCCCGTGCCGACTTCTAGTAGGGAGGCTACGCGGCCTTTGATGTTGATGCGGCCGGTGGTGGGGGTGGTTACCCTGGATAAGATTTTGAGTAAAGTGCTTTTGCCGGCGCCATTGCGGCCAATGATGCCCACCGCATCGCCTTGCTCAATTTCAAAATTGATGTCTCGCAGGCTGTAGACGATATCTGAACTGCCTTTGTTGGCTCGATCGTTGGTTTCGCCAATTTTCAGAAAAGGATCCTCCTGCTTCAAAATTTTGGTCTTGAACCAGCGCTCCATGTCCCTGGAAATGGTACCCGTACCAATCTCACCCAACCGGTAAATTTTAGAAAGGTTTTCAACTTTGATGGCTGTATTCCCCATGTTATACTGTATCTACGAAGGTTTTCTCCGTCTTGTTAAAAATGACAACCCCAAGCACGAGTGCTAACAGCGTGAAAGCCACCGAATAGCCAAAAGAACTCACGGTAAATTCGCCTTGACCCAAAAAACCATACCGAAACGCTTCGATGATGCCCGTCATGGGATTGAGTTCAATCAAGGCTCTGTATTTCGCGGGGGCCGCGCTGAGGGGGTAAATCACGGTGGTACCATACATCATCAACTGTACCCCAAAGGTGATTAAAAAAGCCAAATCCCGGTATTTGGTGGTCATGGCCGTGATGATCAACCCCAAACCCAAGCCCAACAAAGCCATGAGCAGTACCAACACCGGGAAAAGCAACACATAAGCGTTGGGGGTAAAACTGCCGCCCGTATAAGCATAGTAGGCCAACATTAGGAAAAACAACAACATCTGCACGCCAAAGCGCACCAAGTTGCTCACCACAATGCTCAAGGGCATGATCAAGCGCGGAAAGTACACCTTTCCAAAAATATTCGCGTTGTCCTTGAACACCGTGCTGGTTTTTGTCAAACAATCGGCAAAGTAGTTCCAAGCGGTAATGCCGGCCATGTAAAACAAGGGCTGGGGAAGTCCATCGGTGCTCAATCCAGCCAAATTCCCAAAAACAAACGTAAAAATGAGGGTGGTAAACAAGGGTTGGATAAAAAACCACAAGGGGCCCAAGATCGTTTGCTTGTAAAACGACACAAAATCCCGCTTCACCAGCAACCACAGCAAATCGCGATAGCGCCAAACATCCTTCAAATTGAGATCCAACAAAGAATGCTGGGGCTCAATTACCAAATCCCATTCTTTGATCGCGTCTTCGTGCTCCACTTATTTCCGTTTTTTATCCAACAGCTTCCGTAAATCATTCATCGGCATCAAAATCGGGGCAAACACCAGCTCAGCCCATCTTTTGATTTTACCTGGGCCTTTGCCATTCTCCCCATAGTACCCATACCCATAGCCATAAGAACCATAGCCGTACCCATAACCGTAGCCGTAGCCATACCCATAACCATAGCCATAACCGTAGCCACTGTGCTGTTGCTTCAATCCATTGAATACCAAGCCCAATTGCCCGAATTTACCTGAACTATACAAGGGTTCCAAAATGTTGCGCAAGGCCATTTGGGGTGTATGGTCTTGGCGACAAACAAACAAACTCACATCCACCAAGGGGCATAACAATTGGGCATCCGTTACCAGCCCAATGGGCGGACAGTCAATCACCACCCGGTCAAACCGTTGCACCAAGGCCTCCAGCAATTCTGCGTATTTGTTGCTGCCCATGATCAACTCGGAGGGATTGGGTGGAATGGGCCCTGAAGGGATGACCCAGAGGTTGTCCATGCCCGTCTCAAACAAGACCTCATCCAAGGTGGCATGTCCACCCAAATAATTGCTCAACCCGGTACGCCGGGAGATGTTAAAATGCTTGGCCACGTTGGGTTTGCGCAAATCACTCTCGATGAGTACGGCGGTTTGTCCCGTCAAAGAATAACTGATGGCCAGGTTGGTGGAAACAAAGCTCTTGCCTTCACCCGGTATGGAACTGCTCACCAACACCTTACTTTTGTTGGGGATGGCCGTGGCATAATAACCCAAATTGGTCCTCAAACTGCGGAATTGCTCCGCAATCAACGATCGATTGCCATCTTTCATCACGAGTGGGGAATCCGCCTCCACCTGGATAATTTCATCCAAGACCGGAATGTGGGTGGATCGTTCTATCTCGCTGCGGTATTGCAACTTGTAGGTAAAAAAGCGTTTTAACAGCAAGACTACGGCCACCAAACTGAGCCCAAAGAACAAACTCAGTCCTATCGTTTTACTGCTGTTTGGACTCACCGGATTGAAATTCGCCACTGCCGGTTGCAAGATTTGCACATCCCCCAACGTGGCCGAGTATTGGATGGCGGCTTCTTCCCGTTTTTCCAACAAGAACGTATACAACCCATTCTTGACCACTTGCTGCCTGGTGATGTTGAGCAAGCGTCTCTCTTTGCTGGGAATGTCCCGCATCAAATCGCCGTACTTGCCCAACTTGAGGTTGTACTCCCGTTTCAAGGATCGTAAGCTCCCCCGCACCGTCTGCAAACTCTCCAACAGGCTGCCCTTGAGGGTTTCTATTTCTGCTTTGGCCGCCAACAACACCTCGCTGCGCTCCCCATGGGTGGTTTTTAGGGCTTGTACTTTCAACTCCTCTTCATACAATTTGGATACCAGGTTGGCGGTTTGTCCGCCATCAGGTAAGCCAATCAAACTCGGCACCATGCCAGGATTCTTGCCACGGCCTTTCACGTAATTCTCTACATCGTTGACTAAGGCCAACTGCAAATCCACTTGTCCCAACATTTTGTCACTTTCCGCCACCTGATCCAAAAACAACTGCGATTCCGCCGAAATATCGGCGATGCCGTTGCTCTTCTTGAAGGCCTCAATGCTGCCCTCCACCGAATCCAAGTCTCCAGACAATACACGCAAGCGCTCATCCACAAATTGGATGGTGTTCTTGGCCTGCTGCAACTTTTCTTCCATGCTGCGGTTCTGGTAGGCCTGCATGAGGGCATTCAATACCTCTACCCCCTTTTTGGGGATGTTGGTGGTGAGGGTTAAGTTGATAATGCTGGATCCCCGGTCTGCCGGCTTGGCCGTGAGGTTGCCCAAATTGTTTCCCGCCGCCGTGGCCAAAGACAACAAACTCAACTTGTAAATGGGTTTGCGCTGATCCTGGGTGGGCTCTCCCCTGCGCTGAATGATGAGGGCATTGCCGCCCAACACCACCCGTTGGTTGAAGGGCAAGATTTGACCATTCACCAACAGGCCCTGATCATGGGGGGCAAAGACAAACTCCGTGGTAAAATCTTGAATGGAATCAGGGTTCTCCAACACCACATGGATGGGTACATTTTGGTACTTTTCCAGACTGCCAATCTTCCCTTGCTGCTCTATGCGGGTTTGCAAGTGGGCCAACTTCACGGCCATCTCTTTCACCCGGTTGCTCTGCAATACGTAAATCTTGTCGTTGATGTTGTTGGCCGATGGGGTTCCCCCACCCTGTGCCCCCACCAATTTTTCCACCATGGAATTGATCCCCTCCTTCTCGGCTTTGATGATCATGGTGGCATTCACCGCGTACTGGGGTACCTGGTAGCGCAAATACACTTTGGCGCCCATCCAGGAAATCAGTCCCACCAACACAAAATAGGGCCAATAGGGCAAATAATTCTTAAAGATTTCCTCCTTCAAGGGCACCACTTGGGGGGCCAAATCGTCTCTTTCTTTGTCCATATTATTTACCCAGAGAGTTGATGAACAACACCAGAATGCTGAGTGTACTGGTGATGCTGGTGATGATGGAAATGACTTGTACGTTGCTCTCCACAAACTTCAGTTTGTTGGGTTCCACGTATACGATGTCGTTGGGTTGCAAGTAATATACCGGTGATTCAAACAGGTTTTTATTGGTGAAATCCACCCGAAATACCTGTCGCACCGAATCCACCTGCCGGATGACCGTAACATTGTCCTTGCGATCGGTCCATTTGATGCCGCCCACCAAACCCAAGAACTGCAAAATGTTGGTCTTTTGGTTGAGTACCACGGTGGTCACAGCCCCGTCGGTGGTCATGAAGGTCACCCGAAAGTTCAGCATGCGCACGTTCACGATGGGGTCTTTGATCCACGGTGTGAGCCGGTGTTGCAAGGTATCGCGCAATTGTTCGTGGGTATAGCCCAACACCTTCAGGGTACCCAACTTGGGAAACTCTATGGTGCCCTCTTCGTTTACCACGTACCCAATGAATCCGCCCCCTTGTCCGCCCTGCATTATTTGCATGTTATTGCCCTGCCCTCCCCCCATGGGGGCATTGAAATAGGCCGAAGACAGGTTGTCTAACCCATACACCAAGATGCTGAGCTGATCGCCCCGTTGTATGATGGGTTTGGGTTGCAACATGCTGGCGGTGTAGGTGGTATCCCTCAGCCCTTGCAGCAAAATTTGGTTTTTGTATCGGTAGCAACCACTCAAGGTGAGCAGCAGTCCCAATCCCAACAGCCCCCAAACAGGGTAGCGGCGGGACGATTGTTGTTGGGGTAGCATAAAGAATTTCTGCAAAAGTACGAATATCTGTTTAGAGGCGGCCATGCACCCAGTCTTTGGGCAAAACCGATTTTACATCATAAAGCA
>Ga0255182_1000716_pt1 | contig 19941 bp, 18 predicted proteins | sample Atl_UVDOM_RepA_8_FD_188420 | JGI IMG/M metagenome (GOLD analysis project Ga0255182, IMG submission 188420) | Freshwater microbial communities from Altamaha River, Georgia, United States - Atl_UVDOM_RepA_8d | ecosystem: Environmental > Aquatic > Freshwater > River | place: USA: Georgia...
GGTCCTTGCTCACCCTGATCACCCTTTGGTCCTTGCTCACCCTGATCACCCTTTGGTCCTTGCTCACCCTGATCACCCTTTGGTCCTTGCTCACCCTGATCACCCTTTGGTCCTTGCTCACCCTGATGTCGTCTCATATCTGTTGAGTGATTATCTGTATATGACAAGTAGTTTGTGGACATTCCAGATTTATACCCTTGTTCATTCTGAATAGTCTTTGTCTTATTCTCTCTTTCTGTTTGAGGACTATCTGTATACGACAAATAATTTGTAGACATTACATCTCTATGAATTTCAGATAATTGTTTGGGTTTATAAAATTCCGATTTAATTTGTGGTTCATCCATAATAATTACTCTACTGGTATTTCTGTTATTTCTAAATGTTGTCATTTATTGTGTAATAGACCCTGTTTTAAATGGATAATAGAATATGACAAATACAGTATTAATAAATCCATCAGTTATTTCTTGTTATAATGTCAAATAAAAATAATTGAACCATAATTAAAATATCCATACTTTTCTCCTGTGTAAAATGAGCCAATTTTGGTACTCAAAAATCATTTCATGTATAGGTATACATGACAACTTTTTTAGTTTATCAATTTTCAGTATATTCAGTATAATTACTATACAATATTAAATGAGTCAGAAATTGTATACTTTTTCACGAATAATCTGGACAAAAATGAAATTTGTAAAAAAGGTATACAAAATATACATCCGCTAACTGAATAATATGTCTACTCAATCCACTATGTCTATAACATCGAACTTAACTACTCAAGAAGATATAATCTTGTCTGATATCATTCAGACATATCGACCAACATCGATTCTATCTAATCAAGAAGATATGTGCTGGTCTGATGTCGTTCAAACATATCAACCACCTGTCTCTACTCAAGATACAGTATGGTCTAATATGTTGACAGAAAACACGACTATATCATGGGATAGTCTGAATCTTGATACACTGAATAACACAATCTATCCTGATATTGTGCAAACATACCAAGTAACATTTGATGATTCTGATTTATTCCTATCTGATACAGTCTGGTCTGGTATCGTTCAGACCTATAGTCAAGAAAGTACACCTATATCATGGAACACTTTCCGATAAACACAAAACCAAATAAACAACAAAACAAACAGAACTAGACTAACTAATACATGTATATTATACATGTTTTCAATCTAGACTTCAAGTATTTATGTATTCTATACATAAATTATAGTATTATTCTCAATTCTGTTCTAGGTCTAGTATAAGAAACATATAACAACTGATTCTTTTCTCTTATTCTAGACTCCTCCATTTTATATTTATAGTTCCACATATTTTTTATCTTTTCAAAGTCATAATAATCAACAAAAACAGAATCATATGTTGACCCCTGAGATTTATGAGCTGTTATAGAGTAACCATATGTAATATCCTTCTCAATAATCATGAATTGATCAGCCAAAACTTCTGAATCTACTATATTTTTATTGTCATTTATTCTTACCCCTATTATATCTCCATATAAGTCCTCTATTTGTTCAGAAAGAACAGAATTAATTTTTTCTCTTTTATCAGTCAATAACATACTAATCTTTGTGAATAACAAGGGGTGTATTCCTTTAAAGTTTTCTTCTGTGTAAAGGTCTGTACCAAACTTGTAAACATCATTCATAAATATAGTTTTGTTTTTCAATTTGAAATATAATTTAAAATCTTCAGACTTTGAGTATGGTTTATTGACTTTTTCAGCTCTTCTTATTAGTTCCTGTAAAAACTGATAGTTAGCCGTATTATTGATATCTATGAAAAATAAGTCTTCTGTCAATGTATCAGAAACAATATCTTTTAATATTACCATATGACCACAAAGACCTGAAAATTCAAATATATTCTTATTTTTGATAGGTCTTAGTTTAACCACTCTATAATCAACACCATTCTCTATTAAATAATTTGGAAATCCTACATTTGCATATGATGTCAAAAGCTCGTTTATCTCTAAAATTTCTGTATGTTGTAATATTTTACGAATTTCGTTATTGTGTAATTTAACAGCAGCATTTGTATATGCTATTATACGAGTATCTAGCTGTTGATTTACTCGTTCTTTAAAAAAAGAATAAATATCAGATTTCTTACAAGTAATATTCTCTATATTTAGTCCTACATCTCGAAAAATATCATATACATCTATAATATTATTCAGATTATTTCTCATATAATGACCTATTTTAATAATATCAGATGCTGCATCTTGTCTGACAATTTCTGTTAATTCTATGGCATTTACTATATCAAAAGCAAAACTATCAGGTTTTATACAGAAATAATCAGAAACTATTAGCTTTTGAGAAGGAGAAGGTATTTGACAGTTATCTCCTATCAAAATAGCTTTTTTATCTTTCTTACAGACATAATTTATAATCTCTTCTAATTCAGAATCACAAATCATGGAAATTTCATCTATAATGAAAAAATCAAACTTATCCATTTTTATAGGGTCAGCTTTTGTATAGCTATGTGTACCAATATACGATTTTCTCTAACCTTTGATAGAAGAGATGCTACAGTACATGTTTCTATAGTAAAAATTCTCTGTGCGTTAAGTATCTTTTTTAGTACTTTTAGAGCTTTATGTGTAGGCGCGACACCTACCATATTAATATTTTTTCTCAATAATTCATCTGCTATTTTCTTTGTTAAAAAGCTTTTTCCAGTACCTGCACTTCCATATATCACTAGACATGCCTCTTCATCTGTTAAAAAAGATATAAATTTATCATAAGCAACTTTTTGACTGGTAGTTAACATAATGTTTAGTAAACATTATTAAGAGTATATATTTTCATTTTTAATCAGACATATCGCTTTCTGTATTTTCTGATAAAACGGGTACACGTGTTAAAGAATCTTTATACAAATTTACATCATCTGTATAATTTGAGTCAATATCTAAAAATCCTAACTTAGATGTAAGTCTATATAATTTTGAGTCTGAATGTTGAGAAAGAAATCGCATTATAACAATATCTCCTCCTTCATACCACATTTGTTTTGTATACCATATTATGATTTTATTAGAGTCTATATATTTTGTAGAAAAGAGTATATATCTTATATACTCTTCATAATTAGAATAATAATTATGATATTTTTCTGTATATTTACTATTATGGTATTCTGATTTTAATGTTCTATATAAATTTACCAATAAATGAGAGATATATATCTCATAAAAACTCTCATCGTAATACTGAATATTATCCAATATAATAGATACAATGTGTTTTGCTAGCATAACTTTATTAACTACACATATTATTTTTTATAAATCTATAAAGATACATATTATTCTGTAAATGTTAACTGATATACATGTTGCACTACTTATTATGGCTAAAAACGAAGAGAAAAGAATAGGAGTTACACTAGAAAGTGTAAAAACTCTCGTTTCCTCTGTTGTATTGTATGATACAGGATCGACTGACACAACTATAGAAATAACTAGAAAATTTTGTGAAACGAATAAAATAATTTTTAGACTCAAACAAGGAGAATTTGTTGATTTTGCAACATCCAGAAATGTTTCTCTCGATTTTGCTGATACATTTGATGATATAAAATTTATATTGTTATTAGATGTGAATGACGAGATTAAGGAACCCCAACTTTTCAGAAAAGAAATAGAAAAATACGCAAACACGGAAAGTACAGGATTTTTAGTATCGCAAGAATGGTGGTCTGGACGCCTCGATAAATATTTTAATATTAGACTCGTAAAAGCCAGAGAAGGATGGAGATATAGAGGAAGAGTACATGAATGGATGAAGAATACAAAATTTCCTGATGACTCAAAAGCTCCTGTTGTGTATAAATTGGATGAAAAGGCTGTAATTTTCCAAGACAGAACAAAGGATGATGACAGGTCCTTTAAGAGATTTTACCGTGATAAGGAATTACTTCTATCAGATTATAGAGAAAATCCTAATGAACCAAGGACAGTGTTTTATTTGGCTCAAACTTGTGGTTGTTTAGGAGAATTAGAAGAAGCATTATATTATTATAAAATTCGTGTTACTCTTCTGGGATTTTGGGAAGAAGTTTTTCATTCTTACTTAAGAGCTGGTGAATTAACAATGTCTCTAAAATTACCATGGTCAGAAAGTTTATCATGGTTCATGAAAGCTCTTGAACATTCAAACAGAGCAGAGCCTGCAGTTCATATAGCACAGTACTATAAACATCAGAAAAATTGGGTATTGGCACATACTTTTATTATTCTTGCTTGCAAACTTGAATATCCTCATCATTGTGTACTTTTTGTGAATAAGCAGTTATATGATTATATTCGCTGGCAAGAATATGGAATTATAGGATTTTATGTAGCTGATTACAAAGAAGGAGAGGCTGCATCAAGAAAAGCTCTAAGCACAAACATAAATCCATCTGTAGACAAAGAAATTCTTCAGTTTTATATAGATAGAAACAATAAATTAGAAAAAGAAGCTGAAATAGAGAAGAGAATGAAACTTTCATACAGGAAAAAGGGAAAGTAGGTATTTTCAGTATATTCTTGATTATTCTTGACCTTTAAAAAGTTGTCATGTATAGGTATACATGAAAGCAAAATCGAGTACCAAATTTGGCTGAATTTTGACAGAACAAAAATATGACTATTTAAATTTCTTTGTAATATTTTCTACAAGAAAATTTCGTATAAAATCACCTTCACTAGAAATTTTATCCAAAAGTAGAATTTTTTGATTATCAGACATACACGGATATTTCTTAGGTAAATTGCTTATGTCAGGAAAATATTTAGATTTTGCATTTATAAAGTCTGTGCCATTTTTTATTCCAGATATTATAGTATTATTATAAAGTCTATTGACTCCAAATGGTTTAATAGTAGCATATATATCAGAAAAAGATACAATAACTAACATAACAACAAAATCTATAGCATTCTGTCTATTTTTAAATGTAGGTAATTTTGAGATAATTTTAACAAAGTTTTTCTTAGTCTGTTTACTATCATTCGGTACTATAGAATTTTTAATTTCAGAATGATATAGAATCAACAGAGAAATTATGTTCAAATCTTCCTCATTTATGTTTAGTAATTTCAATATTCCACTTTTTATGTTTATTTCAGTATTTTGAGTAGTCATAAATTTTTTAGTACCCAAAATATATTCAGACCCTATTTCTGAATAATTTGGCATTGTAAAATAAAACACTTCATTTCCTCTTTTACCTATATTTTTATCATTAAATGGTTGCATTTTACCAATATCGTGAATAAATGCTGTAAAACATACTAATTTTTTCTGGTCGTCTGTAAGTAAAGTATTATATGGCTCTGAAAAAGCTATAGACTCAGCATAAAGTAAAGACCAAACTGCGTGTTCTAATAAATTACCGGCATTTTCTTCATAGTCAGTAGTTTTATATAAAGAATATTCTGATAATAGAAACTCTATAAATTTATCTTTGGGTGGTTCTATATATTGCCAGTCATTAGGATTATTTAAGTTTCTTTTCAGATATTTGAAAGGATTACAGAAAATTAATTCTGAATGAAATTTACCTTTATGAGATGTAGTTCTCTGAATAGTCGCACCATACCCAGCATAATTATATTTAGATATGATATTAGTACAAAACCATACGGCAAAACTTATATCTATCTTTTTGTATGAATGTCTTTGTTTATCAAAGAAAATTCTAGTGAATGGTCTATTATCTATTATTTTTGGCATATCTTTCTCAGATATACCAAACATTGTTCTCAGTAATTGTTTGACATATATAGGAACAATAGATGATTCAGAATTTAGTATCTTGGCAATGTTATAATCATCATCTAACAGATAAAAGACTGTGTCTTCTTTAAGTTCATAAGCCATCACATATCTATCTGAAATTATCTTGGTAAACTTATCTGAACTAGTAATACTATACATTTGAGCCGTATCAACATCACCATACCATGAAGGAGAGATAGCATAGTTGTTTGAAATAATTTCTTCTATTTCTTCTGTTGTTGTTCCAATAATTGACAGGTCTTTTTGTCTATATTTTTTGTCGTTAATTTTTATATCATTGTAATAGTCTATTCCAACAGGAAATTCTATAACTCCATTTGCTAGAATTGATGACCCGTGATATACTTGCATTCCTTTGGGAAATCTGATTACATTAAAAATACCGTCAAAAAAATACTCACCACAGTCAAATATATTTCTTTCAAAAGACATTGAAGGTATTGTAGTATCTACAATACCTATTTCATTATTCATCCAATTATTATACAAAGAATTTTTAGAGCATGGTCTCATTTGTTTATTATAATCAAATTTATTTTCTTCCATATACAGCTCTATATATGAGCAAGACAAATATAGCTAACATTAATGCCAGAAGAGTTATACCAGCAGCAATAATATATTTTTTGTTATCAGTCCATACAGCAGTAAAGTCTTGCTTAATATTTTTTTGTACTTCTTTTCGAATATAGTCCATTTGTTCCTGAACTATTTTGTTTATTATATTCATAGCACAAGTACCTTCACTATTACATGCTGTATCGATAGCTCTCATAGTAATATCTACAACCAGACTCATACTAACAAATTTTAGTTCAACACCTGTTCCTTCTACTTTTATAGATTGTAAAGAAGAAAATGACTGGTCAATATTAAATTTTGCATTTTTATTAATTAAAGTTACAATATTTATGATATCATTCTCTATATTTTTGGTATCAGCACTTTTTCCAAACTCTTTTATTAGAGATTTCTTAACTTCTTCTGCTATGATGTTAACATCTATTTTATCTGTATCAACAGCTGAAAGAGAAGATAGAACAAGAACATTGTTCATATTAATATCAGACAATTTAACATAACAATTTCCTGAACAGACTCCTTTCGCAACTCTTTCATATTGCTTCCTGTATGAAGGGTTAGTGCTTATACCATCTATGATTTTCTTGGATAAAAACATACTAAGACAATCTTCACAAATTTTTCCATCATCTTGTGATATCTTAACGACTATTTCTGATAATACTTGTTGTGTAGTATTGGTTTGATTAACTTTTATCAGTTGTTGCGAGTATGCTTTGGCTATATCATTAGAAATTTTTAATTTACGTGACGCGAGTGACATTTTTATTTCTTGGTGGATGAAATTTTCTGATAAAAATGAAATGTCGATAGAAAATAAAGTATCATAATATCATATGAATATATTTATACTCTCACAAATAATAGAAGACTGTGCTATCTTTCACTGTGATTCTCATGTTGTTAAAATGATAACAGAGTCAAATCAACTACTTTGTTCTGCACATCACATATGTGGAAGTAAAAATTCTGACTATAAAATACCCTATAAATTGACTCATAAAAATCATCCATGTGCTATTTGGACCAGAGAATCTATAGGTAACTACGTGTGGCTATCTAAACTATGTAAAGCTCTCTGTAAAGAGTATACTTTTAGATATGGAAAAGTACATAAAGGAGAAGAAGTTGTGGATTCTCTGATTGAGAATTTACCATTAATAGAAAAAACAGATTTGACTCCTTTTCCTCTTGCTATGCCTAATATGTATAAGTCTAAGGACCCTGTGGACTCATATAGATGTTTTTATTATTTCGAGAAAACTAAACTTCATAAATGGTCAGGAAATGGAAAATTTGGCTTTAGAAATACACCATCATGGATATTAGAATATCAAGAGATGACTAAATAGCCATTTTAAACAGGAAAATAAATATAATAAAAGTTGTCATGTATAGGTATACATGAAATGATTTTTGAGTACCAAAATTGGCTGAAAATAGACAGGCGAAAAGTATAGAAAAATAAACTTGAACTAAAAAACATTTCAACAATTTATTCAGATTTTTAACAAAACAATTCTGATTATAAAAAACGAATATTTTAAATACAAGAATATACAAGAATAAAATGCGAATTAAACTCAAAAACTTTAGATGTTATGAAAATGCTGAATTTAATCTAGGAGAAACAGGATTAACATTAATTTCTGGAGATTCTGGTATAGGAAAAACTACTATTATGAAAGCTATAAATTTTGCATTGTTTGATTTGGGACAAAAGTTAATAACGCAGGGTAAAACCTCTTGTTCTGTAGAAATTGAACATGACAACTTTAAAATAATCAGAACTAAAAGACCAAATCGTCTGATTGTAAATGATATATACGAGGATGATGCAGCACAGGAAATAATAAATGAGCATTTTGGTAAATTTTTTAATGTATGCAGCTATATATCTCAAGGAGGACTAGAATCTTTTATTTTGATGGGACCTACAGAAAAACTGACATTTTTAGAGTCATTCGCTTTTAATGATATTGATTTAGGAAGTATCAAGGCAAAATGTAAGAATCAAATATCAAAATCGAACGATGAACTTATTTCTGCCAAATCTAACTTGGAGTTATCACAGAAAATGATTAAAGAGATACAAAAACCTGAAATTGTAAATTTTCCTATAAAATGTAAAAGTTCTAACAGAGATATTGTGATATCTAATCATAGCATTAAAATAAAAAATAACGATACATTACAGAAAAAAGTCAGAAAAAATATGGCTAATTTATCAGCAGAGTTAAATTCAGTCAATCTTCTGAATGCAACCCTACTAACTTATCAAGAAACTATCGATGAATCTTTGACAAATATAAAATTATATCAAGATTCTCTATCAGAGTATCAAAATGTGAGTTTGAACGATGTAAATTCGATTAAAAGCAGATTAAATAAATTAAAAAGTACAAGGGAATTTCTCTCTCTAAAAGACAGAATAAAAATAGATGAAGAGAAATTTCTAGATATGAAAACTTCAGAACTTAAATCTATCGAAAATAGAATAGGTGATATAAAAAAATCTTTATGGAATGAAGGTACATCTGAATATTTTAGAGAAATAATACAGACTAATAGAGATTTTTTAATAATTTCTGACAGAGTGATTAATCTTAAAATATCAGAAAATGCTATAGAAAAAAGACTTGTAGGTAGTAAAAGTTCAGATGAACTCTCCAAACTTATAGAAACTTTACAGGTAGAACTCATTAATGCAGAAAAGATACTGTCAGATTCGACTCTTGTTCTTTCATGTCCATCTTGTGACTCTAAACTTAAACTTGACGGAAACACTCTTGTAAAGATAGATAAAGTATGTGATAATATCAAAGAGCTCAAAGAAATAGTGAAAACTAATAAACAGAAAATATCAGAATTTAAAAAGTCTTTGTTACTTGTGCAAAATGATGAACAGAAATTAACAGAAATAAAAGACAATTTAGCAGAGTACGATGATGAAAGTCTTTTTGATGAGAAAACTCGTACAGAAATTAAACAGTCTATAGACGATTCTGAGGAATATCTGAAGACTAACTTAAAACTTGAGAAGGAACTACAGACTTTGGAAAATTCTATCAAAAATAATTCATATCTATCTATGTCATGTATAAATTTTGGAAAATCTTTGAGTAACTTACAGAAACAATTGAATGAATATACAGATATTGACATTTCTGAATTAGAGAATGAGAAGGAATTATCTGAAAAACTTGAGACTCAGCTTTCTTTATTATCGAAGAAAACAAACATTGAAGAGAAAATAGACAGGTGTAATGATAATATTAGAAAATATACAGATAAAATAAAATTGGCTAATATTGAATTTCAAAAAACATATCAAACAATAAGAAAACCGTATGAAATACAAGAAGAGCTTGATAATTGTCTGAAAGAATTGAATATTTTAGAAAACGATAAAATAGAACTCTTAAATATTCAGACTCTAATAGAAAATTGGCTAAGAAATGAGGAAATAAGAAAAAACTATGAAAAATGGGATATTATGATAGAAAACTATAAAAAAGAAGAAACTGTAAAAAAGAATGAATATGCTGCAGCTATAGCTCTTAAAGAGTCAATTTTAGAAGCTGAAAGTATAGCTTTAGTAAATATATCAGAAACTATTAACTCACATGCACAAATTTATTTAGACATATTTTTTCCTGATAATCCTATATCTGTTCGAATAACACCTTTTAAACAAAACAAAAATTCAACTACAAAACCACAAATAGATGTGGAAATTGACTACAAGGGTATAGAATGTGATTTATCGATGTTAAGTACCGGAGAGCTATCAAGAGTTATTCTAGCTTTTACTCTTGCTCTTTCTGAAATGTTCAATACTCCTCTATTATTATTGGATGAATGTACAGCAAATTTAAATCAAGAGTTAGCATCTGCTGTTTTCTCAGGAATTAAAGAAAACTTTAACGGTCGACTAACAGTTATTATAGCCCATCAGACTGTTACAGGTATATTTGACAATATAATCGAACTTTAACAAGACAATAATATATGTAATACATATATTTTAGACTGAATTATATATATTATCTATTTCTTTTTGTGACATACCGTGTAAAGGATGTAAATCATCACTACTTATATCCTCATTATACCAGAGAATACGTCTGGGGTGACATGCTTTAGCTATTAATTCTTCTTTAATCAGTTTCATTCTTTTATGAGTTTCTCTTTCTCTGTATATTCTAGACTGAAAGAAATCATCATAATTAAATTTGTTGCATGAGATATTTTGCCAAACCCATGGTTTATCAATGTTAGCTCGTATAATCTCACATGTTATATTTGGATTTACAGAGATACTATTCCAATCCCATTTTATATCAGGATTAGTCTGTATAATTTCCCATGTTATTATTGGGCTATATGAAATATATTCCCAATTCCAAGGTTTATCAGGATTCGCTTGTATAATTTCCCATGTTATGTTTGGATTTTGTGAGATATATTCCCAATTCCAAGGTTTATCAGGATTTGCTTGTATAATCTCCCATGTTATTATTGGGTTATATGAAATATATTCCCAAGACCATGGTTTATCAGGATTCGCTTGTATAAACTCCCATGTTATATTTGGATTTCGTGATACATGTTTCCAATACCAAGGTTTATCAGGATTTTCTTGTATAATCTTCAATGAAATATCAGGATGACTACATATAGACGACCAGAGAAATCTGGTTGTTGATTTTATACTATTGTTTGTTTTAGTTAGATTAATTAGCATTTTCTTCATATCATACATATTCCAATCCCATGATTTATGAAGATTAGCCTGTATAATTTCAGGTGTTATATTTGGATTGAGTGTTATAGAGTACCAGTTCCAAGGTTTATCAGGATTCGCTTGTATAATTTCCCATGTTATGTTTGGATTTTTTGAAACACAATACCAGTTCCAAGGTTTATCAGGATTTGCTTGTATAAACTCCCATGTTATATTTGGATGTTCTGATAAATAGTCCCAAGCCCATGGTTTATCAAAATGTGATTGAATAAAATTCAATGTTATATTTGGATTTTGTGATAAATGGTGCCACCAAGGTTTATCTGGGTTGGCTTGTATAAAGTCCAATGTTATATTTGGATTTAATGAAAGACTTCCCCAATTCCATGGTTTATCAGGATTTTCCTCTATAAGTTTCTTCATCATATTTTACTCATAATAGTTCAGTTTATAGATATTATTTGTGATTTTTTTGTGTTTTTTCATGGACATGAGGAGCTGATGCTATTTTTCATGAAAAATCCTGATACAACGAGAACTTTCTTCAGAGTAGAATATACAAACACTAAGTCAGATATTCAGTTAAACGGTAATATGTATAATTATACATATTGTAGACTAGTATTTAGGTTAGTGTAAGTTGAGTTTCTAGAATTAGCTGTACCCCTTATACTCATATTTGTCCAGACCATGAAATTGTGTACTGAGTATATGTTTCATAGCGTTTTCAATATTGTTGAATCCAGCAAAGACCGTTCCATTAGGGATAGTACTAATGATTGCTATAGGCGGATTGTAAAATACCGTTTCATCCGGATTGTAAAATACCGTTTCCGATGATTTTTGTGTATTTCTAGCTGATTTACAAACTTTAGTAGTGTAATGTTTTTTTAGTCCGTTGGTTTTTATCTGTCTTTGACAGTGTTCGCATATAGTTGTATCGTTATTCATAGTCATAGGTATGAAAAATAATAGTCAAAATTTATAAAATTCATTTTTCCTATGACATAAGAGATAAGACATAGAGTTTTCATTCAGTTCTCTGCAACTATTCTTCTTTAAAATAATACTTCAGACAATAAATAAATGCAAACTGTTGTTTCGAAAACAGTAGAAACATGTCTATATAAAATAGTAAATCCTACAGAAATAAAGAATAGAAGAATGGATACGACGATGGAAACAATGAGTAGACTTAAGCTTATAGCGAGTCTAAAGAGAGGTGAAAAAATAAATACAAAAACTGTCTGTGTACAACCTGATAATTTTATGACAAGTATATCCCGTAAATTTTATAATCAAGATAACAGAACTAATATGATTAGTTTTGTTGAGGAAACTATAGGACGGTCATTTGATATAATAGAGAGATATAAGAAATCAGAAAATCAAACAGACATTATTTTATGTGATAGAATTATAGAAGATTTAATATTATCTTTATCAGGTCTTGAGAGACTAAAAGAAACATATGCGAGTGATAGTAAGGTAATATGTGACCTTGACACATTTATTCAGATAGTAGATGCGAAATTATTATCTTATTGTGAAAATTATCAAGAAAGACGTAAACGTCCGACAAATATTGTAGTGTAAATATTAAAAAATGAAATATCAACAATAATAAATATTTTATTTGAAAAATGACTGAGATGTGTCCTATTTGCTTAGATGAATTTAATTCCATATCTGTTACTGTTTGTGGACATAAATTCTGTGAAAAATGTTTATCAGAGAGTATAACAAGAAATCCTACTTGTCCTCTATGTAGAACAATAATAGTATTTGAACAATTTTATGAAATAATAGATGAAGAAGACGAGGAAGAAACTATGATATATGATGTATATAGACCTAGTGTTAATATACTCGATGCTTTATATAACACTGACGATGAAGAAGAATATGACGAAAATGGTGAAATATATGATGACGCTGAAGCATATATGATGTTTAATATACTAAATTCTCTATAATAACAATATTATACTCATGTATATACTATACATGACTCTTCAAGAAATGCGATAGTTTAAAAACAAGATTTTTATAGTAAAATATGGTAGATTATGAAACATATAAGCAAGAATGCCTCAGAATATCTGAAGATACAGAAAAATTTAAGGAATTTAAGAGAAATAATAACATAACTTATATGTTAGAAGAGAATGGACCAGCAGAATTTTTTACGATAAGATTCTGTGATATTTTAACAGATAAATATAGTCAACTTTTCGAGGTATTACCTTGGGAAGAATTACTAAAAAATGATACTATAGGAAATCCGATTCTTTGTGATACTATAAAATTAAACCCATATGTAACCAAATCATCTCATACAACTTTGAGGTATATATTATATGCCTTGAATATCTGTAAAAGTCTGAAAGAAAGAGAATGTAAAGAACCATTAACTATTGTTGAAGTTGGCTGTGGATATGGTGGACAAGCAGTTATATTAGAGAAAATACTTTTACATTTTGGATTTTCTGTAAAAGAGTATGTCGTCATAGATTTACCAGAAGTAATGCAATTAACAGGTAGATATCTGTCTGAGATGAATAATACAATAGTATCTCCTATATTTGATAGAAAAATAGACAGTATAAATCCGAATCTATTTTTATCTTTTTATTCTCTCGGAGAAATACCTGAAGAATTTCAGAATTTTTATATAGAAAATCTTGTGGATGGTTGTAAATATGGATACATAGTATGGAATCATAAGAAATTAAATCCTAATCTATGTGCCAAACATACTTTTGACATAGAAGAAATATCACCTAGATTCTTTCGATATATTTCTGTATTGAAATGGCCAAAAATAGTTAACGATAATATAAATTTTGCTTTACAGAGTCATTCTTCTCCTTATTTTAAGGAATATCAGAGTTTAATGATAACTAACAGTAAACATCTAGCAAAACTTCATGATATTATAAGAGAATCTGGAGAATATCCAGAAGAAAGTATAATGAATATACATTTTAATAATTCCTACTTTCTAAATACGAGGCAGGTAGATTTATATATTCTTTCAAAACTTTCGTCTGTTATACTAAATATAGGATTTAATGCTGGACATTCAACACTTATTATGCTTTTATCGAATTCTAACACAAAAATTTTATGTGTTGATATTTGTGAGCATAAATACACTGAAAAATGTTTTGAATATTTAGATTCTGTATTTCCGAATCGTATTTATCTTCTAAAAGGAGAATCAAAAAGTATGATAAATTCTCAGAATATTACACAAAAAGTTGATATGGTAAATATAAATGGCTCACAAGATAGTCTTACTATGAATATAGACTTTTGGTTGTCAAAGTCAGTTTCTACTTCCAAAGCATACGTAATATGGAATAATCTAGACCATTATTGTGGACTATCTTTCTGGGAAGGTTATGTTCAAAGTAAGGTTATTATACCTTTTACACTATTAAGTACAGAACATTTATTAGGACAAATAAATGTTTGAAACAATAAAAAGTTCATACTTTTGTCCTGTCTATTTTGAGCCAAATTTGGTACTCAAAAATCATTTCATGTATACCTATACATGACAACTTTTTCTATATCATAATAATACGAAATTTCGCTATAAAGTTGATATAAAAGAATTTCTAGATAATTTTATCCATTCAGAAAGCAGATATTCAGTATAGTCTCTGATTAATTCAAGTTTTATTTCTAATTGAATAAATATCTGAATCTCTATTCTGACTTGCATCAGTAAGAGTCCTAGTACATTATGTCCTTTGTTTGACTTACCTAAACCCCAAAATTCATCTGATGATTTTTCACATAATTCTGCCAATTCGGTACTTAAAAGAATTTTTCTACAGTGTTCATCAGAGAGAAATTTGAGTCTCAAAACAAGAAGCATTGCTTGTACCTTAATTATCTGTGTAAAAGAACAGTCTCCAACATCTTTGATAAAAACATCGTTAAAAAGAGGTAAAATAATATGAGAACTATTCCAGAAAGAAGAGTTATATTTTATACCTTTTTCTTTGTATACTTTTATGGTATGATTTACTTTATTTGCCCATGTACTATTTTGTCTCACAAATGTGCCATTTGCTAATAACTTGGAAATATAAGGTGTAGATGAATTTCTTATTATTTCTCTATATTCTCTTGATAATTCTGTTTCAGGTTGTATCATAAATTTTATACTCTGATATAAATGTTCTGATGTTGTATATTTAATTTTCTCAAAATATACAGGGGCCTGAAAAAAGTTTGATAGCTCTCCATATTTATCTAGATTTTTATAAAATTCGATTCTGGTACTCATAGTAAATCTTAGTATTTTATAATAACAAATGAAATACTAAGATTATTCATTTTATTTTTTCTAATTTAATACTAGAAATTTCAATAGTATCTTTTCTCTGAACATTATCTAATTTCTCATATATCGATTCAGCATTATCCAAACCTAAACCAGCTAATAGTTCTATCATTGACTTTTTTCTGTCTTTTCCTGATTTTAGAGGTTTTTTCTCTTTCTTTGATATGATTATGGCTTTACCATCATATTTAATACCTGGTAAATCGTGTTCTTCTAGGTATTTTTGTATCATATTCTCTAAAACAGCAGACCTTTCTTTCAGAGGCTTATTCCTGCTCATATTTTGAGCGTTATTAATCTTTATTTGTGTCTTAATTTCTTCTAGTTCGATAACAGCAGCTTTTATCTGAGACATTTTATATGACTTTATCTTAATTCTTAAGTCGGAAATATGTATCTTATACATATCTATTTTCTCAAAAAGCGTGTACTTGTTTCCTCATCATCGTCATCATCTTGCTCGGGGAAATCTATAATTTGTGCTTGTAATTGCGGTTTTTGTTTAGACTCTAATAGTTTGACTCTTTTTTCAAGTTCTGCAAATTTTGATAATAGGTCATAATATCGTTTATCAGAATTTTCACTTAAATTAACAGGTGCTTGTTTAGGTGTGGAAGAAACCTCTGGAATAGTTCCTTTGAGTACATTATTTATCCAGTTTTGAACTTCATCTTTTCTTGTCGCTGGAAATATCCAGCCAGTAAATACTTCGCCTGTTTCCTTATTTGTGAGTCTATTATTTAATTTACCTCCCATGGAAGCTATATTAGTCATAAATCTATCAGGTACATCTCTTACTACTATAGATTTTTCAGTATATTTCTCTATTCTAACCATCTTCTTGTTATTTCTGAATAAAATTAAATTCTAAATTTCATTTTAATTAAAAGTATTCAACAAACTTGGCCGATGCACCTATATCTGTATTTGAACTGCTTGACCTACATCCCACAGAAATAATAGAAGATACAGGTGATGCACCTGTAACAATCGTATTATTTAAATAATATCCAGTATCTGGAATATTAAATGTTTTACTCGTAGTTTCAGTTAAATAGCCCGCGAATAATATTTTTAAATTAGAAGTTGTATAATCAGGTACTGTTCCAAGATAATTACTTGCTGTTACATCAAAATCTATGCATGAATCAGGATTTAATGAAGTAAAAGAACTTCCTGATAAAAGACCACCATTAGGTGAATAAAAAACATATACAATAATATTACGATTTGCCATTGAAGACCTGTTTATAATACTTACAGATTTTATAGTTGCTTTCATATTAAAAAAGAGTCCTGTATTTTTTAGTCTAAAAGAAATTATAGGTCTTAATGTTGTTCCTATATTAACAAGCGAATTTATAGGTATAGCATATATAAATTCACGCCCTTGTTGTCCCTGTATACCTTCAGATATCACAGTACTGCAAATTTTTTTGACACTACCAAGAGCTGTACCTGTAGAGAAAAGTTCTGCTCGTACTGGAAGAGAAATTTGTTCAGTATAAGGTAAATTATAGATATTAGCATGATTAAGCTGGTGGCAATACCATAAAACACCATTTATAACAAATCCAAATCTTACACTTCCTCCACCTAACCAAGCTAAATCAATAACAAAAATTTGTGTTTTTGTTGTATCTAATAATATACCAGACGGCCCGTTTCCATCCATTTTATCTATATTCCAATCTGTACTAGTTGTAAGTATATCACCATCAACAGTATTTCTTATAGAAACAGACAATTGACCAACACTTGTACCATTTCCAGTATGTCTAAAGAAGAATCCACAGTCATTATTATAATATCCTAACTGTGTAAGAATGTTTGTCTGATTAGTATTAGCATTTATTATACCTGTTATAAATATTAATAATGGTTTACCAGGTGTATAGGTAGCTGTTTCTCTAGACTGTACTATGGCGTTACTTGCGCCACTGCCAATACTTCTCACCTCAATCATTGGTGCATTTGAATCTTTCACAATTTCACTATGAACAGTTGTATTAGTCTGTATTTCTTGGAAAGTATTAATATCTCTAGTATAAGTTATATTTATTAGTGTAACAGGATTTGATATTCTTACACGACCAAAAGAATCTATTATTCGACCTTGCAAATCAATAATATTTGATGAATTTGATATTTTTTTAGCAGGAGATAAACACAATAAAGTTCCGAGTCTAAAAATAGTTTGTGCATCAATATCATTTATATAGACAATACGATAATATCTAGCTTGAACAATAACTGTCTGTGTAAAAACAGTATTTGCTATATAAGTAAAACTATCCTTAACATACCAATCTGTATTATTTGTAGAAAATTGTATCTGTAGTCCTGTACTTGAACTATTTTTATCAGAGAAACATGAAATAATCAGAGAAGTGTAGTTTATTACTTCATCTGATATACCTGTAAAAGTACTAGAAGAGGAAAGAGGTGTAGTTGTTGAGTTATTTATAGACTCTCTTCCATTGCTATCAGGAATATATGGCATTTTATATGTATTTTTATACATATAAATATTTCTATTTTTTATCTAAAATATCTGGCTGTTTGAAGTATATTTATTTCTACAGTATTATTGAGAAAACTGAAGTTTGTACCAGTAACTAATACTTTTGCTTGAAATTGACAGTCTGACTGTAAAAAAGTACTATTTTGTATTTCACTCGCAGCCAATTCATTTCTAGAAAATCCACCCGTTCTAACTATAACTCTAGAACCTGAAGTTCCTGAGTATAATTGTACTTTTGTATTAAGAGCTGGTAAATTTGTCCAGTAAAAAGTCAAAAGCACTGATGTATTTGTAGTGCCTAATCCTAGTTCAACTTGTATTCCATAAGCTGTCGTATATGAATTTATATCAGTATCAGATGTTAATGTCAAAGTTGTATTACTGGCTATTGTATCCATACATAATCCTAATCCTAAAGGACCTCCTGTTAAAGCTCTCTTTAGCTGGGCAGATGTAAGAGCACCACTAGAAGTTGTTGCTGTTTCAAGAGCAAATTTTCTAGGAATAGACGGTACAAAACCAACATATGTACCGTTATTTACAGTTAAACTAGATTCTGTAGTGTTAAATCCTACTAAAGTATTGCTAAAAATTTCCTTTGTACTATTATCATACAATAACATACCTGTCATTGATGAAACATTTTCTCTCAATGATGATATATAAAGTCCAGAGTTTGATGCGTTTAATCCTGTCGATGAAGATGCATTAAAAATAATTGAATTAGCAGCTTGAGAACTTTGTCCAGCTCGTTGTCCTATAGCTATACAATTCTGTCCCTGACCAGTCATTCCAGCTTGATATCCTATAGCTATAGAATTTAGTCCTTGATATTCACGTCCAGCTTCTCTTCCTATAGACACACTGTTAGAACCTTGACCAACGGTTGAAGCTTGATATCCTATAGCTAGACCATATTGTGTCTGTGAAGCAAGACCTGCTTGGTAACCTAGAGCCATACACCCTGTTCCTTGATTATTTCTACCAGCTTCAAAACCAGCAGAAACAGAATATTCTGCTTGATTAGTATATGCTGCTTGATTTCCAATAGCTACACTATACTTACTTTGTGAAATTGTTCCAGCTTGAGTTCCAATAGCTATCGAACCAGTACTTTGATAATCTCTTCCAGTAAAATATCCAATTGATATAGAGTTTGGTTGTTGGGTGAATAATCCAGCATTATTTCCAATAGCTATAGAATTAGTTCCTTGTATGTCGTATCCTGCCCCATATCCTATAGCAACACTATTGTCACTTTGTGATGAAAATCCAGCTTCTGTACCTAATGCTACAGAGAAGGCACCTTGTGATGTTTTTCCAGAGTCAGTTCCGATAGCTATTGCTCTTGCTCCTTGTGAAGAAGAGCCTGCTGAAGTTCCTATAGAAATACCTCGTAAGCCTTGATTTGTTTGGGCTGCCTGATATCCAATAGCTACAGAATTTTGAGCTTGTGCTGTTTTACCAGATTCATAACCAATAGATATAGCATTTACACCCTGTGTTGTAAGACCAGCTTGATATCCCATGGAAATAGCATAAGAAGATTGGTCAACTTGCCCAGAATTTTGGCCAATAGCTATACAACCAGTTGATTGATTAGTTTGTCCAGCCATATTTCCAAGACTGACAGAATAAGCTGCTTGATTAGTTTGTCCGGAATAAGCTCCAATAGCAACAGTGCCTGTAGATTGATTAGTAAATCCTGAATAAGTTCCAATAGCTACACTACCTGTAGCCTGACCAGTAAACCCTGCTCTATATCCTACAGCTACAGAGCTAAAGTTTTGATTATTTCTACCAGCTTCTGAACCAATCGCGACTGAATTACTAGCTTGTCCAGTGAATCCAGCACTATTTCCTATTGCTACCGAGTTCTGTCCTTGTC
>Ga0255182_1000717_pt1 | contig 19940 bp, 14 predicted proteins | sample Atl_UVDOM_RepA_8_FD_188420 | JGI IMG/M metagenome (GOLD analysis project Ga0255182, IMG submission 188420) | Freshwater microbial communities from Altamaha River, Georgia, United States - Atl_UVDOM_RepA_8d | ecosystem: Environmental > Aquatic > Freshwater > River | place: USA: Georgia...
GTCGGCGCCGTGACGGACGCGGGGCTGTGGCCGCGTGCCGAGCGGTTGACCGGACTGCGGGTGGTCGTGACGGCGGTCGGTCATGGCTGCGGCATCGTCGTGCGGAGCCCCTCGGGCCGTTGCCTCGTCTACGACGCGGGGCGGCTCGGCTCGGGTGCTGCCGCCTCGCGGTCGCTCGCGAGCGTGCTCTGGGACGAGCGGGTGCGACGCATCGACACGCTCGTCATTTCCCACGCCGACACCGATCACTTCAACGCCGTGCCCGACCTGCTGGAGCGATTTGCAATCGGTGAAATCGTCGTGCCTCCGGCCTTCCTGGAGACCGATGCCTGGGCGCCGCGGCGGCTCGTGGAAATCGCCCGGGACCGCGCGGTGCCCGTACGGACGGTGCAGGCCGGCGACGGTTGGGCGGTCGACCCGCTCTGCCGCGTCCGGGTCCTTCACCCGTTTCCCGACGCCCGCTCCGCATCGCCGTCAGCCGCCACTCCGTGCAGTGACAACGAGACGAGCCTCGTGCTCGCCGTCGAGACCGCCGGTCGCAGGCTCATGCTCGCCGGCGATCTCGAGGGAGCGGCCCTCGACCGTTTCGTGGCGTCCGGAGCCGATCGCTGTGATGTGCTCGTGGCCCCGCACCATGGCAGTCTGTCGAGCCTGCCGCCGACGCTGGCGACCGCCACAGCCGCGGAGTGGATCGTCGTCAGCGGAGCGTCGTCAGCGGGGTGGGCCAGGGTCCGCGACGCCTATGCGGCGGCACGTCCCGGCGGGGCCCGCGTCGTCAAGACCGGACCCGAAGGGGACCATGCCGGCGGTGCGATCGCGCTGGTGCTTTCGGCCGAGGGTGTCGCTGCCAGGCAGTTCATCCGCGGGAAATGGCAGCTCGTCCAGCCTCAGGAGGCCATGCCCGGCCGCGGGCCATCGGAATGGGCCGCGTCCGGACGCGTCAGGAACCAGCCCGCCGCGATGATCGCCAGTTGGCTGGCTACGAACCCTGCGAGGAGCATGAGCACGCCGCTCGTGAAGCCGTAGCTGTGCAGTCCGATGCCGAGTTGGTTGGTGCCGAACCAGCTCCAGGCTGTGACGACGTTGCCGCCGATCGCGAAGAGCGCGAAGCCCCGGGGGCCGATCCACTTGTCCCAGCGGGCATGCAGCGCCGCGGCATTCCAGAGCACGATCATGAGCGCGCCGTTTTCCTTGGGATCCCAGCCCCAGAAGCGTCCCCAGCTGTCGTCGGCCCAGAGGCCGCCGAGCACCGTGCCGATGAAGCTGAAAAAGAGCGCGAAGCAGACCACGCCGTAGATCATGCGGGATAGCTGATCGAGCGACTCGCGCAGCGTGTCCCCGCGCGCCGCGGCCCCGCCCTGCCGTCGGCGGGCGACGGCGGCGTGCGCGACCCAGAGGATCCCGAGCACGCCGGCCAGGAAAGTCGCCCCGTAGCCGAGCGTGACGGTGATCACGTGGGTCGACAGCCAGAACTGGGTGTCGAGCACCGCCTGGAGAACGTGCATGGTGTCGCCCGTGTCGAGGCCATAGGCCACCATCAGCGTGAGTCCGCCGGTGATGGCGGCCACGAGGTTGCCGATGCCGTTGGCCTGCAGACCCTCGATCACGAGCCCGGCGAGCACGCAGGACCAGCCGATGAACACCGCCGAGGAGTAGAGATTGACCACCGGAGGCCGGCCCGTCAGGTAGATCCGGCTGCCGAGGGCGAACGTATGCAGGAGCAGCGTGCCCACGAGCATCCAGGAAATGAACCGGTTGAGCGGTGCCCGCCAGGCCAGGAAGCTGGTGAAGCAGAACACCGTCGCCAGGACGTAGAGCCACTTGGCGAGATCAGTGGGATTGAAGTGGTTGAGCCAGGCCTCGAAGGCGGGTTTCCTTCCCACGTCCGCCACCGCGGGAAAGCCGGCCGTCGCCTTCGTGAACGCCGCGAGCGCGGCGCCGAAGTCGGCCGGAGAGCCGGTCACCGCCCCGAGCAGTTCGGTGAGCGGCAGGAGCCCCGGGTTGACCGTGTAGGCCACGCCGCCCGGCCGGCCCGACAAGAGCTTGCCGACGATCGCCTCGACCCAGGCCGGGTAGAGTGACTGCCATTCCGCGGCTTCCGCATCGGCGTCCGCCCGTACCGCCGCCGGAGGAAGCGCGGCCGGCGGGTGCGCGGCCTCGATGCGGCGGGCTGCCTGCATGACCCGCTCGAGTTCGGCGAGCAGTTCGCGCCGGGCATCCTCCCCCTGCCCCGGCTCCGGCAGCCGTGGCGTCTCGTAGCTGAACCGAAGCAGGTCGAAGGTCTGGAGCTTCTGATTGATCTCGGCGAACTTCTTCTGCGTGAAGCCCAACTGCTCGGGCGGCGTGTCGCGCAGGCTCTCGATCTGCTTGCGCAGCTTCGCGCGGCCGGGCTCGAGTTCGGCGGGACTGTAGCGGTGCCCCTTGCGCCGCGGCAGGTCGAACAGGTCGGTCACCTCCTTGGCATCGATGCGGAACACCGGTGCATGCTCGACCCACTCGGCACCCCCCATCACGCCGAGCATCCAGCGGGTCGCCGAGACGACTCCGGCCGGCAGGTCGCGCGCCGCCGCCGGCGCGTCCTCGGGCTTCGGCATGACGACGTGCGTCCGCCCGCCGAGAAGCTGGAGCGTGTTGCGGGCGACGCTGTCCAGTGGCTTGACTCGGCCCTCGTGGAGCATCGGCAGGCGGCCGGCCGCCTGCCAGTCGCGGTCGCCGGGAGTCACTTTCGGCTCTCTGGCGGCGCTCAGCGCGACGAGCCCCACGACCGCGAGCCCGAGGGCGGGCATCCCCCAGGCGGGCCGGCCGCTGACCGTCCTGTCGGCCTCCCGACGCCGCGGCGACCGCGGACCATCGGCCGGGCGGCCGCCGCTGGCGTGCGCCGCGCCCGTTCCGCCGCCGGCCAGGCCCCGATCGTAGCGGTCGGCGAATCGCAGGAACGTGCCGCCAAAATGCGCGAGCATGCCCCAGAGCGCGAGCACGCAGGCCACGTACGGAATGAGCCAGCCCGCGTTCTCGACGACCTGCAGGCCCGTCATCTCGGCCCGACTGCCGTCGGGCAGGTCCACCGGCGCATATTGGCTTTGATAGAAGGTCTCGCCGCGGTAGCGGACCGGATTGTTCATCCAAATGCGTCCGTCCTGCGTGGCCTTGGTCGCGGGGTCGGTGAAGGTGACGTAGGAGGAGAAGTCGCGGGGCGTGTCGCTCGCGCCGTAGTTGATGCGGCGGACGTCGGTGAGCGTCAGGGTGTAGGGCTTGTACTCCCGGCGGTACCGGAGCTGCAGGCGGTAGGGAGCGCCCGCCACGTCGACGGTGTCGAACTCGTCGGCGCCGGCGCCCATGAAGATCTGCGCCTGGTCGTTCAAGAACTGGCTCACCAGGAACGTGCCGAGCTCGGAGCCCTGTTGCCGATCCTTGAGCCGCACGTAGGCCGACGCGATGTTGGGCCGCGAGCTGGCGCCCCCTTCGGGCGGCTTCGCGGACGCCAGCCAACTCTTGCCGAGGCCGTGAGTCGCGGGATTCGGAGCCACCGGCCCCACGCGGACGACCGTCGAGTTGGGGAAATACGAGAGCACCTCGATGTCGAAGGGCAGTCCATCCACGCGGATCGCCTCGCCCGCGGCGCGGGCTTTCAGCAGCCGGCCCGATATCACCGTCACGCGGTCGGTCGCGTCGTCGGCGCCCGCCTCGAGCACCGCCAGCTCCGTCTCGTCCGTCCGCAGCGCCATGTTCGTCGTCTGCCCTTCGACGACCGCCATTCGCTCCTCGATCTGCCGGTCGCCAAAGGCGAACTGGCCGAGCATCAGGAGGCCGACGCCCAGATGAATGAGCACGTTGCCGCCGCGGCTGCCGAAGACCATCGTGAGGCCGGCCAGGAGGATGAGGGCCGCCACGCTCGACTGGAGCAGCTGCCAGAGGATTCGCAGGCCTGGCTCCCCCATCCGCCAGGCATCACCGCCGAACAGGCTCAAGGCGGCGAGCACGCCCGTGGCGGCCGCCGCGAGCATCAAGACGATCCTGGTCAGCTTCCGGAGGTCTCGTCCCAGGATCGACGCGGCGGCCAGCCACGCCGTGAGAGCCACCCCGAGCACCTGGACGATCCGCCATACGGTGCCGTAATCGACCGGCGGGCGACCCTGGAGGCCATCGGCGTAGTGACCGCTCAAGATCACCGCGAGCGTGAGCAGGCCGCCGACGAGCGACACGATCGTGCCGGTCACGAGCCGACCGCCCCGGGCCTGCACCTGGAAACGGGTGAGCTTGGCCGCGATCAGGTTCGTGAGCAGCACGAGACCGATCGTGGCACCGCCGGGGAACGGAAACCAGCCGGTCAGCGTCGAGGGACCGAAGATCGTCACCGGGAAGAAGTCGGACAGCGGCACCTGCGCGACCCAGCTATTGAAGTATTCCTGCTTCACCTCGGGCAGGTTCTTCTCGTCCTGGGCGAGCGTGCCCACGAAGAGCAGGAAGATGCCCGCGAGAAACATCACCACGGTCACCTTCAGCGAACCAGCGGATCGCAGCAGCCGCCAGAGTCCGCCAGCGGCGTCGGCTCGCGCCGTGGCCGGTGCCGACGCGCGGCCGCCAAGGGTGGTCAGACGCGAGGGGAGGCTGCCGGCGGCCATGGGAGTGGAGTCCGTGCGGAGGGGCGGTTCACCGGGGTCGGATCGAGCGGACGAGCGACGTGAACGGCCCGCGGAGCGTTTGGGCCCGATCGGCGGATCCCTTGAGCTTCACGAAGATCGCGCCGGAACCGTCGGTCGGGATCATCGCGGCCAGAATCGCCTGGCGATCCTGGTCGGCGCCGTCGTCGAGCAACACGATGGTGGCCGTGCCGCCTGGTGTCTCGACCCGCTCGGCGGCGGCGAGCGCCTTCGCCACCGCTTCCGGGGAGCCTCCCGGAGTCAGCTGTTCCTGCCACCGCGCGACGTTCCCCTCGAGTGAGCCCGAGGCAGCGATGATGGTCACCTCGTCGACGTCGACGCCGGTGCCCGGGCCGGTTCTCAATGTCGCCAGGCGGAGGCCACCACCACCGGCGTCGATCCAGCCCTCAGGCAGATCGTACGTGATGGGGATCGGCGGGGCCGGTGATGTGACTTTCGGCATCCCGTCCCCTTTGGCCGCGGCCAAGGGGGAGGGTTCGGGCTTCGGGGCCGAGTAGGTGCGGATGTCCCCGGGCTGAATCTCCGCCGCCGGGCGGCAGCCGATCGCGACGAGCAGCGCCGCCATGCCCAGTCTTACCAGGTGCTGCATCGGCATGGTCAGGATCGGCACGGCGGTGGACGCTTGGCGGCCCCGCAGCCCATCGCGGGCGGGCCACCTGACCCCATCCTAGCACGGGGGCGTCGCGGCGGGAGCTTTCGGACGGTCACTGCCGCCAGCCGAAGACGCCCGCCAGCGGGTTCAGGAGGGGGCCCGAAAGCGTCAAATCGCGAGAGCTGCCGAGCGTGCGGAGGAGGTCGAACATCACGAACCCCCCGGTCAAGAGCAGAAGCGCGCAGCACACCAGCCCGCAAATCTGCCAGGCGCTGAACCGCGTATCGGGAACGACGTCACCGAAGGCCATCTCTCCGCCGTCGATGTCGGGCCCCTCCGCGTTCAGCGGAATGTCGCCAGTGAAGCCGGAGCTTTCGTCATCGATGCCGGTGCCGAAGAAGCTCGAATCACCGGACGCCGACTCCTCCGCCATCACGACCGAGGCGCTCTCGTCGTCCGACTCGCCGAGGCTGCCGGCCTCGAAGACGTCGCCCAGCATTGTGGCCCCGTCCTCGCCCATGCCGCCGTCGTCGATCGGGCCGAGATCGATGCCCGACACGGCGGCATCGCCATCCTCGAGCGACAGCCCGCTGTCGAGCGCGCCGGAGAGCGCGGCACCGGCGTTCGTCAGCGACCCCGACAGGCCCACGGCATCGACACCCGAACCGACCGCCAGGGAGCCGGTGGCGTTGCTGCCGCCGGGCAGGCCGACGTCGGAGAGGTCGATGGCGAGCGTGCCCGAATCGGCGGGCGGCTGCTCCGCCTTGGCCGCGGCCCCCAGTCCCGAGGCGGCGGAAAGACCCACGATCGAGTCGAGGTCGAGTTCCATCGAGTCGAGGCCGATCGCCTCGCCGGTGCCCAGCATGGTCTGGGCCAGGTCGTCGTTGCTGGCGGCGACGGGAGGGCGTGCGGCCGGTGCCACGTCGTCGTCGAACGCGAGGTCGAGTGCCAGGCCGGCATCGGCATTCGAGCCGGGGCCGCCTGGCGCGGAGCCGCTTGCGGCCTCACCGGGCAACGCGACACTGTCCGCCAGGGAGATGCTGTCGGCGGACGCCGCGCCGCCGCCAGCCGGGGCCGGAGTCGCGACCGCGTCGTCGAGATCGAGGTCGATCGTCAGCCCCGACACCGCGCTTTCCTCGGCGGCCTCCGCAGCCACGCGTTCGATGTCGTCGAACTTGAACTTGATCGTGGTGCCGTCCCGCAGCGGAAACAGCTTCTTGCGATCGACGAGTCGGTGGACCTCGTCCACGGTCAGTCCGAGCCGCAACGCGGCCTCTTCGAGCAACAGGAACTTGCCAGCCATCGATGCCTCTTCTTTTCCGGCCCCCGCGAACCTCGACTCCCTCCTGGATTCGTCCTCTCAATTATAAGAGTCGAGCATGGCCGGCACACGCGGGCGCGGGCCTCAACTCCGGCAGACCCCCCGCCGCCCGTTATTTCGGCATTTCCAGCATCTTCTGCAGGGCCGAAGGCTTGGGCTCCTGGGCGTTGAAGTCGCCGACCAGGAGGTCCCAGCGGATATCCCTGGTGCTTTTGAGGGTGAGGGTGCCGGTGGCGGGATCCAGGTGATAGACCGCCACCGCGCGCTGCTCCTGGTCGAGCACCAGCAGGAGGTGGCGGCCATCGTCGAGCGGTGCCGACATCGTCCAGAGCGTGCCGCCGGGGCTGCCGGCCGCGACCGGTCCCCTGCCCGGCCGCTGGGCTGCCGCCTCGCTCCCGCCCCGCCACAGGCCGGCCGCGAACATCACCAGGAGGACCACCCCGGCGAGGGCGAAGCCGGCGTGCGGGCGCGTCCGGTTCGACATGGTAGTGACTCCGCGGCGGACGCCAGAAGAGGATCGATGCCTCCCCCGCCTGGCCGGGTGCGGGGGCGGCCGCGATTCTAACCGGTCGGTCCGGTCTTGCCTCCCGCCCGTGGAGGCCATCGGCGCTGCGCGATCCGCGGGGCCGCCTGGATTGCCCAGCTTTCCGGGGCGCGGCCGCGGCGGCCTTTCTCGGATGTTTCGATTCAATCGGTCGGGCAAACCCTACCGATGGAAAGGAGACGGCGTGACGGGCGCCCGGCCCTTCGTCGCCCGCCCGCCGCTTCAGGAGAACCACGCGTGTCGAAGCTCAATGCCCTCGCGACCATCCTCATCCGCTCGCCGCTGTTGTGGGGCGGTGCGATTTCGTTCTGCTTTTTCGCGCTGATCCATGGCGGCGTGATCACCGACGCCAACCTGATCCGCTACCTGGCGGGGCATTGGGTGGAGTACGTCGAGGTCGTGATGTTCTGTGTCGGACTGGCGTCGCTGCTGCTGATGGCCGCCGACTTCGCCCGGCAGCGGCGCCACGTCGGGCGGCAGTGGCTGCCCGCGATTCCCGCGGGAGGGCTCGACCCCGCCGAGGCCGCCGGGCTCGCGACGGCGCTGGAGGAGACGGCCGACCGGTCGGGCCAGGCAGGCGCCGGCTATCTGGTGCGCCGACTCCGCGAGGCCCTCGACATCGTCGTCAGGACGGGCTCGGCCGACAGCCTGGAGGATCACCTCAAGTACCTGTCCGACCTCGATGCTGCCCGGGCCGCGCAGGGGTACGGGCTGGTGCGATTCGTCATCTGGGCGATCCCGATCATGGGCTTCCTCGGCACGGTGATCGGCATCACGGTCGCGATCGCGAGCCTGTCGCCGACACAGCTCGAGAACATCTCCGGCGTCGTGGCCGGTCTGGGCACCGCCTTCGACACGACGGCGACCGCTCTCGCCTTGTCGATGGTGCTGATGTTCCTGCAGTTCGTCATCGACCGCTACGAGCAGCGGCTGCTCGCGGAAGTGGACGCCGCCGCCTGGGAGTCGCTCGCCGGTCGTTTCCAGTCGCTTGCGGGCGACGGTGCGGCGACCCTCGCGGTGGCCCGGCTCGGCGAGACGGTCAGCCGCGGCACGGCGAGGCTCCTCGAGGCGCAGGAACAGTCGTGGCGGTCCCTCGAGCGCACGGCGACGGCGAGCCTGTCACGGGCGCTCGACGACGCCGGCCGCCAGCTCAACGAGTCGCTCGCCGTGTCGCTCGACGGCACGCTCGCCCGCTGGAGCGATGGCCTCGTGGCGGCCCACGAGCAGTTGCTCTCGAAGCGCGAGGATCGTTGGACGCAGGCGGCCGAGTCCCTCGCCGCGGCCGTCCGCGGCCTCGAGCACCACCAGGCGAGCCTGGCAGATCAGACGCAGCTGCTGGGCAAGGTGGTCGAGGCCACCCGCGACATCACCGCGCTCGAACGGTCCCTCGACGCCAACCTCGGCGCCCTCTCGGCCTCGGGGCGTTTCGACGAGACGCTCGCCACGCTGGCCGCCGCGGTGCAGCTCCTGGCTGCTCGGGCGGGGGACGTGGCGGGCGAGGCCCGCCGCGTGGACCTGCAGCCCGCCCGTCGCACCGGAAAGGCTGCATGAGCCGCAAGATACCCCTCGCGGGCCCTTCCATCTCGTTGTTTCCGTTCCTGGCCGTGCTCCTGTGCACGATGGGATCGCTGCTGGTCCTGCTCGTGCTCTTCAGCCGGTCGGCGAATCAGGGCGAGTCGGCCGAGGCCGCGCGGACGCGCGCGGATGAGGAGCAGGAACTCGCGCTTGCCCGGGACGAGCTCGCCTGGCGGCGCGAGCAGCTCGCCGGCGTGCGGGCCCGCACCGCGGACGACCTCGCCAAGGCACGGCTGCAGCTGGCCGGAGTGGAGGAGAACAACCGCGGTCTCCAGGACGAGCTCGAGCGGCTCGTCCGCACCGCGGAGGCGCTCGACGCGGCGGGTGGCAAGGGCGCCGCCGAGCAGGGGCTGGCCGCTCTCGAGGCCCGGCTCAAGAGCGCCCGGGAGTCGCTCGAGCAGGCCCGAGCCGAGAGCCGCAGCCGGCCGCCCGCCTACGCGGTGGTGCCCTACGTGGGCAGCGCCGGCACGCACCGACGGCCGCTCTACATCGAGTGCTGTGGCGACGGCGTCTTTCTCCAGCCGGAAGGGATCCGGCTGAGCCCATCCGACTTCGAAGGCCCGCCGGGGCCGGGCAATCCGCTCGCGTGCGCCCTGCGGGCCGCTCGCGAGCACATCGTCGCCGGCCAGGGCGGCACCACCGACCCGGCGGCTCAGCCCTATCCGTTGCTGCTCGTGCGGCCATCCGGCGTGATGGCGTACTATGCCGCCCGCGAGGCGCTGCAGTCATGGGGCAGCGATTTCGGCTACCAGCTCGTCGACGAGGACTGGACGCTCACCTTCCCGCCGCGCGACCCGCTGCTGGCCGACGTCGAGAAGCGGGCGATCGAGGAGTCGCGGCAGCGATTGGCGTGGCTGGCGGAGGTGCGGCCGGCACGGCCGGCGAAGCCGGTGCGGCAGTATCGGGCGGCGCAGACACGGGGCGGCGTCGTGGCCGACGGCGGCCCGAGCGTGCTCGGAGACCAGTCGCGGTTCGATTGGGCGGCGAGCCAACGGCAGTCCGGCGGTCCGGAGGGCGCGCCGGGCGGAGCCGGCCAGCTCGCGGGCGGTGGCACCGGGGCGTCCGACGATGGCGGCCGCGGTGATGCGGCGGGGAGCGGAGGAGACGAGTCTGGCTTCGGGGATTCTGCCGGCGGCAGCCTGGAAGGCGTGCGGGCCGTCCCCGTGGCGGCGCGCGGGAATGCCGCGCGGGCCGCGGGTGGCGACGCCGGCGGCCAGGCGGGCTCCGGGCCGCGGTATGCGGGGGCCGCCTCGAAGTTCTCGGTGGCGGCAGCGACGGGAGGCGGTGTGTCCGGCGGCCAGTCGGCCGGAGCCGCGCCCGGGAGCCGGAACGACGGGGTGGGCGGCGCGGCCACGGCCGGCCCGGGCAGTTCCGGCGGCGCGAGCGGTGCCGCGAGCGGCGCGCAGGGCGGTGCGGGCGGCGACATGACGGCACCCGCCATGCCGGGGCTGTTCCAGCCGGGGGGCGGCTCCGCCGCGGGCCAGTCCGGAGCCACCGCGTCGCTGGCGCAGTCGCGCGGCCGCAACTGGGCGAGTCTCGCGACCCAGGATCGTCCGATTCCGCTCACGCGTCCGATCCGCGTCGAGTGCGCCGGGAACGAGTTTCGGCTCTTCGACGACGGTGGCCGCCGGGTGCAGAGCCGCATCCCGGTCGACGGTGAGACGGCCGCGGCGATCGATCCGCTGGTCACGGCCGTGCACGAGCGAGTGGGCCGCTGGGGCATCGCCGGCGATCGCATGTACTGGAAGCCGGTGCTCGTGCTCTCCGAGACACCCGATGGCCGCTCGCGACGGGAAGATCTCGAGCGGCTCCTGGCGGAGAGCGGCATCGATACACGGTCCCCCGATGCTCGCGATCAGATCCGGCCGTTACCGCCCGTCGAACGCGCGACCGCCTCCGCGGTCGGCCGCTAGTCCGAGGAGCCCCGCCCGATGCCCCGCCCCACGCCAGAAGCTGCGAGTTCCGCCGGCCAGGACTCGTTCCTCGACGTCGTCACGAACATCGTCGGCATCCTCATCATCCTCGTGATGGTGGTGGGCGGGAGGGTGCAGCAGATCATGCTCGCGCCCCCGCCGATCTCGGACCGTGCCGAGAAGCTTGCCGCCGAGGTCGACTCGCTGGACCAGCAGGTCGCGGTCGCGGAGAGCGAAATCGCGGAGTTGGCCATCCAGGGGCGGACGGTGGCGACGGCCGCCGCGTTCGCCGGCGAAGCCCGCGTGCAGTTGGCGACGGCGGTGGCGGCGGCGAAGGTGGAACTCGAGCGGTGCAAGCAGGAGCGCGACGCCGCGGAGGTGGCAGCCGCAGAGGCGGTGGCCCGTCGCCGGGACCTCGAGCTCGAGATCGAACGATGCACGCTCGAGGCCGAGGGGCTCTCCCACGCTCCGGCCACCACGCAGGAGGTGCTCGCCTATCCCACGCCCGTCGGCCGCACGGTGACCGGCGAGGAAGTCCACTTCCGCCTCGCCGAGGGCAGCATCGCCTTCATCCCGATCGAGGAGCTCTTCGAACTGGCGAAGACGCAGACCAGGAGACACACCGGCCCGATCGCCGAACTGGCCTCCCGGATCGAGACCGTCGGCCCCGTGCGCGGCTTCTCGCTCGACTATGTGATCGAGGCGAAGATCGACCAGGCACGGGGGCAGGTGCTCATCCGCTCCCGGGAATGGGTCGTACGGCCCGCCGGCCGGGGCGAGGAGGAGACCGCCGCGGAGGCGTTGTCCGGGCAGTCGCGGTTCCGCCAGTCGCTCGCCCGGATGACGCCGGAAACAACGGTCACGCTCTGGTGCTACCCCGACAGCTTCGAGGTCTACAGGGCCATCCGCGAGGAACTGCACCGCCTCGGCATCCCCACCGCCTGCCGCCCGATGCCCGACGGGGCGCCCATCGGCGGCTCGACCGAGGGCAGCCGCTCGGTCGTGCAGTAGGCGGCCTTCGGCGCGTCGGAGGCTGGGCCCTAAAACCGGTCCCGGCGCGGGCCGGAAGTGAGCTTCCGCGATTCGGCGCGTCGGCTTTATGCTGGCGGACCCTCCGGAGGCTTCAATCATGATGCTCGCCCGTTTGATGCGTGCCGCCGCGATCGTTCTCGGTGTCTCGGGGGCGGCGCACTGCGGCGCCGTCCGCGCCCAGGCGACGGTCACGCCACCCGTCATGCCGGCCACGGCGGCGTCGGCTCCGGCGGCCAACCCGCTGGCCGATCTCGTCACCATGGCCTACCTCCCGCAGACCGGCCTCGAAGGCCCCGTCCGCATCGCCTCATCCGCGACGCTGCAGCAGTCGGCGGCCCTCTGGATCCAGGGGTTTTCCCGGCTCCATCCGCAGGTGGCGTGCTCGATCACGCCGGCGAACTCGGAGAACGGCCCGAAGCTCGTCGTCGAGGGCAAGGTCGACATGGCGCTGGTGAGCAAGCCCGTCGATGACGCGGAGCGGACTGCCTGGGAGCGTCAGGCGGGCCGCCGGATCGCCGTCGTCGCGGTGGCGTTCGACCGTCTCGTCTGGGTCGTCAACGCCGCCAACCCCGTCGCGGAGCTGCCTTGGTCGCCCGAGGCCGGCATCCTGCGGCCGACGGCCCAGTCCGGCGCGGCCCCGGCGGCGGCGACCCACTGGGCCGATCTCAACGGCAACCCGGAATGGAAGGACGTGCCGATCGTCGTGCACACGCGTCGGCTCGGCTCCGGCACCCGCTGGCACCTCGACCGGCTGCTGTCGGGAACGCATTCCAGTCCGCTCAAGGTTGTGGAGCACGCCACCGAAACGGAGCTCTCCGAGGCGCTCGCATCCGATCGCGGCAGTCTTGGCCTGGTGGGTGACGAGCATGCCCGCTGGCAGGGCGTGAAGCTCCTGCCGCTCTTGATCCCCGCCGATGCCTCGCCGCTGAAGGATGCTGTGGCCGGTTCGGCGCGGACGCCCGACTGCCGGCCGCTCTTTCTCGTCGTGTCGCTGCCGAAAGAGGGTGCGCTGCCGTCCCAGTTGCAGGCCTTCATGTCGTACGTGTTCAGCTATCCGGGCCAGCTGGACGTGGCGAAGGATGGGCTGACGCCGCTGACCCGCGGCGAAATCCATTCCCAACGCGAGCTGCTCGGCTGGTCGACGGAGAAGTAGGAGATGAACGACATGGCAGTGCGTCGTCGATGGACCCGTGCCCTGGCCGGCCCGATGCTGGCCGGCGTCCTCGTGCTCGGCTTTCCCGGCCTGGGGCCGGATCGGCTGGCCGCCCAGACGGTCGACGCCCGTGTTCGCGATGCCGCGACGGCGCAGGCCGCGCCGCGGACGGCGGCCTATCCGCTCGGCATCATGGCCCGCAACACCGCCACGGGCGTGGAGATCGCGGGTGTCAACGCAGGCTCGGCGGCGCAGGCGGCGGGCCTCGAGCAAGGCGACACGATCCTCGCCGTGGGCGGCTACCAGGTCGGTCTGGTCGGCGACCACCTATACGACGTCGCCGACGAGGTGGCCCGTCGGGTCGGCCCGACGGGGCAGGTGCCGCTCCTCGTCCGCAAGCGGTCAGGGGCGCTGGCGGCGGTGCCACTGCAGTTCGGCTCGACGAGCCGGGCGATCTCGGGCGTGCTCACGGCCGACTCGGCCGCGCAGGTGCCGTCCACTTCCGTGATCACCGTGCGGCTGCTCGACGTGACCGAGCCCCAGTGGCGGGACGTCGCGCTCACGCAGGGGCAGTTGCCGGTCGGCCGCGGTTTCCCGGTCTCCTATCGGCTTGACCCGCCGCAGGCCGCGCCACAGCACCGCTACGCGATCGATGCGCGGGTCGAGGATTCCGGCCGGCTCGTGCTGCAGACCGCGGCGCCCGTTCCGATCACCACGAGCGACCGGGAGCAGCGGATCGACCTGCCGCTCGTCGCCGCCGCGGCGCCCGCCCCGTCGGTCGTGGCGAGCGTGGCCCCGAACGCCCAGATTCAGCAGTGGATCACCACCTACCTCGGCCGTCCGCCGAAGCCCTACGAGACGGAGGTCTGGCTCGCCGATCTCCAGCAGGGCAAGTCGCTCGGCAACGTGCAGGCGGGAATCCTCAGCAGCTCTGAGTATTTCGAGCGGTGTCGTTCGAACCGGGACACGTACGTCACCGAGGTCTTCCGACAGCTCTACGGCACCCCGCCCTCGCCGGCGCAGCTGGCCGATCTGCAGGCCCGATACGATCGTGTGCAGGGGGTGCGGCTGCAGTTCGTGGAACAGCTGCTCCAACAGTCCCGCTGACAGTCCGACGGGCTGCTTGCCCGTCCTCAGACCGTGGCTTCCCGGATGCCCGCCTCGGCCGCGGCCGCCAGGTGATCGAGCTCCTCGATGCTGATGCACAACGGCGGCATGAGCACCACCGTGTCGCCGAGCTGCCGCAGGAGCGCGCCGTGCGGCCGGGCCGCGAGGCAGGCCCGCGTGCCGCGCTTCTCCTGCCAGGGGTAGCTCCTGCCGGAGGCCTTGTCGGCCACGAGATCGAGTCCCGCCACGAGGCCGCACTGCCGCACCGCGCCGACATGGTCGAGCGCCGCGAGCCGGGCGACGTGTTCCCGAAGCCTGGCGATCTTGGGCGGCAGCGACTCGATCACCCGCTCGTCACGAAAAAGATCGAGCGAGGCGATGCCGACGGCGGCTGCGAGCGGGTTGCCGCCGTAGGTGTGGCCGTGAAAGAACGCCCGCCGGTCGGCATGGCTGCCGAGGAAGGCGTTCCAGACACGTTCCGTCGTGAGCGTGGCCGCCATCGGCAGGTAGCCGGCCGTCAGCCCCTTCGCGAGGCAGAGGAAATCGGGAGTCACCCCCTCCTGTTCGCACGCGAACAGGGTGCCCGTGCGGCCGAAGCCGGTGGCCACCTCGTCGAGGATGAGCAGCACGTCATGCCGCCGCGCGAGCTCGGCCACGCCCCGCAGAAACCCGGGTGGATGCACATAAATCCCGGCCGCCGCCTGCACGAGCGGTTCCATGATGATCGCGGCGAGAGTGTCCGTATGTCGGGTGAGGATCGTGTCGAGTGCGGCGAGGGAAGCCGCAAGCGTCGGCGCCGGCCGGCCCGAGTGCGGGCACGGGCCGCCCGGCGAGGGCAGGCGGATCGCCTCGAAGGTGAGCGGTGCGAACAGCGCTGTGAACCGGTCGACGCCGCCGACGCCGATCGCACCGAGCGTGTCGCCATGGTAGGCCTCGCCGATCGCGACGAACCGCGTGCGGGCCGGCTGTGGCCGGTCGGCCTGAAGCCAGTATTGGAAGGCCATCTTGAGCGCGGCCTCGATCGCGCTCGATCCGTCGCCGGAGAAGAAGACCTTCTCCAGTCCCGGCGGGGCCACCGCGACGAGCCGCCGCGCGAACTCGACCGTCGTGGGGTTCGAGAGGCCGAGGTTCGTCGTGTGGGCCACGCGGCCGAGCTGCTCGACGATCGCCCTGTCGAGCCGCGGATGGCGATGGCCGTGGACGTTGCACCACATGCTCGCCGAGCCGTCGAGGTAGCGGCGACCCTCGGTGTCGACGAGCCAGCAGCCCTCGCCCCGATCGATGAGCAGCGACTCGTACTCCTGCATCTGGGTGAAGGCGTGCCAGACGTGGTGGCGGTCCCACCGATGCAGGTCGATGTCGGACGGCGTCGAGCTCATGGGAATCGCTCCGTCCGGACGTCGATGCCCGTGCGGTAAGGATCGTCGAGGGCGAAGTGGAGCGTGCTCTCGGCGGTGAGCCAGGCCCGGCCGCGAACGCTGGGCACGAGGATCGCCCCCGCGCGGCGGATCCGCGCCTCGTACACCCCGCCCAGCACGCTCTCCTGCCGCCATGTCCGCCCCTCCGGGAGCAGGCCATCTTCGAAGAGGCAGCCGACGAGCGCGCTCGTGCCGGTGCCGCAGGGGGAGCGGTCGAAGGCGCCGTCGGGGCAGAGCACGAATGCCCGGCCGTCGTTGCCGGGCTCGCGTGGCGGCCCGAGGAGCACCACATGGTCGATCGTCTCGCCGCCGTCGCCCGTGATGCCCCGTGCCTCGAGGCCGCGGCGGATCGACCATGCCCGGGCCGTGAGGGCGGGAATGGCCGTCGGGTCGACGGGCAGGCGATGATCCCGGCAGATGAAGAACCAGAGCCCCGAGGTCGCGACGTCCCCGGTCACGCGGCTGCCGTCGTCGCAGTCGACCACGAGCGCCCGACGGATGCGCCGTGGTGGAACGCACTCGAAGGAGGCCTCGCCACCCCCGTGCCACGTCACCCCGACCACGCCGGCGGGCGTCTCCAGAAGAAAAGTCCCCGGCTCGATCAGGCCGGCCGCGCCGAGCGTCACCGCCAGGCCGATCGTGGCGTGGCCGCACATGTCGAGGTAACCGACGCGGTTGAAGTAGAAAGCCCCGCAGCGGCAGGCCGGGGCGGCAGGGGGCAGGAGCATCACTCCCACCAGCGCCGTCGCTCCCCGCGGATCCCCCACGAGCGCGCGCCGCACGCGGTCGTGGGAAGCGCGAAACCGGTCGCGGCGATCGCGCACGCTCCCGCCGCCGAGATCGAGGCCCGCCATGAGCGACTCGTCGATGACGACCCGCGTGGGCTCGCCGATCGTGTGCGAGTCGACCACACGAACCCGCGCCGGCAGGCCGTCGGGGATCATCGCTGCGCCGCCTGGGGCCGGGTGGCGATGGCCGTCCGGATGATCTGCAGCACCCGCTCGCGCTCGGCACCCTCGAGCGGCCGCCGCGGCGCCCGCACATGCTCGCTGCCGACGCCCACCTCGGCGTCGGCCAGCTTGATGCATTGCACGAGCGTCGGCAGCGTGTCGAGGTGCAGCAGCGGCGTGTACCAGCGGTAGATCGCCCGCGCCTCCTCCCAGCGGCCCGCCAACGCCAGATCCCAGAGGAGACGGTTCTCCTCGGGGAACGCGTTGACGAGCCCGGAGACCCAGCCCACCGCGCCGAGCAGGATGCTCTCGAGCACCAGATCATCGACGCCGCCGAGGATCACGAACCGGTTGCCCGTGATGTTGAACAGATCGGTGATCCGTCGCGGGTCGTCGCTCGATTCCTTGACGGCCACGATCGTCGGCTCGTCGGCCAGTTCGGCGATGTGCCCGGGCTCGAGGTCCACGCCGTATGAGACGGGGTTGTTGTAGACCATGATCGGCAGCCGGCTCGCCCGGGCCACGGTCCGGAAGTGGCGCAGGTTCTCGTGGGGCTTGGCCTTGTAGACCATGCCGGGCAGCACCATCAGGCCGTCGGCGCCGAGCTTTTCCGCCTCCGCCGCCCAGCGGCAGGCACCGCGGGTGGTGTACTCGGCGACGCCCGTCACGACCGGCACCCGGCCGCGCGACGCCTCGATCCCGAGTCGCAGCACCTCCCGCTTCTCGTCGAACTCGAGCGACGTGCCCTCGCCCACCGTGCCCATCACCACCAAGCCGTGGATGCCGCCGTCGATCAGCCGCTCGAAGTGCCGCTTGGTGGCGGCCGCATCGAGCGTTTCGTCGGCGTGGAACTCCGTGGTGGCGGCCGCGTAGACGCCCCTCCAATCGATCGTCATCGAGAGTGCCTTTCGTCGCGGATGTGGATGCTGCGAAACTGCGATTGCAACGCCGCCCCGGGCGACGAAAATCGTGAGTGTAGACCGTGCGCCGGGAAAGGAAACGCCCGGCCACGAGGGCGGCGTGTTTCCCGGGGACCTCGTCATGGTGACGGCATGCCGGTGAGCGTGGTGATCGTCGGTGCCGGCATCGTCGGGGCCGCCTGCGGACACGCGCTCGCCCGGGCCGGGGCGGCGGTGACGGTCGTCGAGGGGCGTTTTCCAGGCGGCGGCGCCACGGCCGCGGGCATGGGCCACGTGGTGGTGATGGACGATGCGCCCGCGCAACTCGCGCTCACCGCCCGCAGCCGCGCACTCTGGCAGGGCCTCGCGCGGCGGCTGCCGGCCGCGGCGGAATATCGGACGACCGGCACGCTCTGGGTGGCGGCCGACGCCGCCGAGTTGGAGGAGGCGGCGCGCAAGCAGTCGTTGCTCGCCGCAGCGGGCATCGCGGCTCGGGTGCTCGGGGCTGATGAGCTTGGCCGGCTGGAGCCCGGCCTGCGGCGCGGCCTGGCCGGCGGCCTGATCGTGCCCGGCGATGCGGTGGCCTATCCGCCGCCCGTCGCGGCATTTCTTCTGGAAGAGGCCGTGCGACTCGGGGCCATGGTGCGACGCGGGGCGCCGGTGGCGGTCCTCGCGGGCGATGAGGGGCATGGGCCCGAGGTAAGGCTGGCAGACGGCACGCGGCTCCGGGCCGATGTCGTGCTCGTCGCCGCCGGTGCCGAGACGCCCATGCTCGTTCCCGGCGTGCCGATCCGGCCGCGGAAGGGGCACCTCGTGATCACGGATCGCGCGCCCGGCCTCCTCACGCACCAGATCATCGAACTCGGCTACGTGAAACGGGCCCACGACGTGGCCACCGATTCGGTCGCCTTCAACGTGCAGCCCCGGGCCACCGGGCAGATCCTCGTCGGCTCGTCCCGGCAGATCGACGTCAGCAGTCGCGACGTCGATCGGGACATCCTGCGCCGGATGCTCGCGCGATGCTTCGACTACATGCCCGGCCTCGCCCGTGTGCCGGCGATCCGCACCTGGACGGGCATTCGAGCCGCCACTCCCGACGGGCTGCCGCTCGTGGGTCCGTGGCCGGCGGTGCCGGGCGTGTGGCTGGCGACCGGCCACGAGGGGCTGGGCATCACGACATCGCTCGGCACCGCCGAAGTTCTCACGCACTTGCTCTGCGGGACGGCTTCCACCCTCGATCCCCTGCCCTGCCTGCCTGCCCGGTTCGGGACACCGGCTGTGACCGGGAGGGTTGTCACCCATGCCTGATGACTGCTCGGGGCCGCGGCCCGACCCACGCTCCGCCAAGCCCGGCACCGTGCAGCTGTCGATCGACGGCGAGCGTGTCACCGCCGCCCAAGGCTCGAGCGTGGCGGTCGCGATCCTCAACCGGGCGCTGGTCTCGGCCTGGCGGGTGCGGACGAGTGTGACCGGGCAGCCGCGCGGACCGCTGTGTGGGATGGGCGTCTGCTTCGAGTGTCGGGCGACGGTGGACGGGCGGGTGCACGAGCGGACCTGCCAGATCGTCGTGCGCGACGGGATGGAGATTCGCACCGATGGCTGACCGATCGGAACACGAGCCCGACGTGCTCGTGGTGGGCGCGGGGCCGGCCGGCATCGCGGCGGCCTGTGCCGCGGCGGAGGCGGGGCGGCAGGTCGTCGTGCTCGACGACAATCCTGGCGTGGGCGGGCAGATCTGGCGCGGTGGTGCCGACGTCGGACCTGCCGCCGCCTGGTTCGAGCGGCTGGCGGCGAGCGGTGCCCGGGTCTGCAGCGGGGCGGCCGTCGTCGACGTCGTGCCCGGGGCGGCGGGCCGGCCCGCCATCAGAAGCCGCGCCGGGCGCGACGTGCAGACCTGGCGGCCGCTGGCGATGGTGCTGGCGACGGGCGCCCGCGAGCGGTTCGTGCCGTTTCCGGGCTGGACGCTGCCGGGCGTGGTCGGGGCCGGGGGCGTGCAGGCCCTCGTCAAGCAAGGGCTCGATGTGGCGGGGCGGCGGGTCGTCGTCGCGGGCAGCGGTCCACTGCTGCTCGCGGTCGCCGATCTGCTCGTCGCGCGCGGGGCCGTGGTTCCGGTCGTCGCCGAGCAGGCGGCGGCCGGGCGGCTGGCGCGGTTCGCCGCCGGTCTCCTTCTGGATCCGGCGAAGCTCGTGCAGGCGATCGGCATCCGGCGGCGGATCGGCGGCATCGTCCGCAGCGGCACGTTTCCGACGGCCGTGCGGTCCGAGGCCGGCGGGCTCTCCGTCACGCTCGCTTCGGGACGGCCGGGCCGCGAGCGGCACTCGGAGATCGCCTGCGACATCCTCGCCTGCGGCTTCGGGCTCGTGCCCAACGTCGAGGTGGCCCGGGCGCTGGGGTGCGGGATCACCGGCGGCCGGATCGACGTCGACGCGGGCGGCCGCACGACGGTGGCGGGCGTGTGGGCGGCCGGGGAGTGCACGGGCATCGGCGGCGTCGATGCGGCGCTGGTGGAGGGACGGATCGCCGGGCTCGCGGCAGCAGGCCGGGCGGCCGACGCCGAGCGATTGGTGCGCGACCGTCGCCGCCGGCAGCGCTTCGCCGCGGCGCTCGAGGCCGCCTTCGCCCTCGACTCCCGTCTCGGCCGGCTCGCGGCGCAGGACACGATCGTCTGCCGCTGCGAAGACGTGGCCTACGGGCGGCTGCGGTGCCACGCGGGATGGCGCGAAGCCAAGCTGCAGACGCGGGTCGGCATGGGCCCCTGCCAGGGCCGCGTCTGTG